>Ga0209211_10006305_pt1 | contig 17248 bp, 15 predicted proteins | sample RifGroA2_FD_183992 | JGI IMG/M metagenome (GOLD analysis project Ga0209211, IMG submission 183992) | Groundwater microbial communities from Rifle, Colorado, USA - Groundwater A2 (SPAdes) (version 2) | ecosystem: Environmental > Aquatic > Deep subsurface > Groundwater | place: Rifle, Colorado... | reverse complement strand
ACCCAAGCACTATTGCTATCAAAATTGGGAGCGTAATGAATCCTCGTTGATTTTGCATAAATAAAAAAGGGGGGTTGTTAATAAATATACCCAAACGATACCACGTTCTTCATCACACTCGGTGGACTTCATGTTAGCTGATTGGAAACAAATCGTACAGGAGATCAAGGCTTTTGCGGAGATTGCCGAGGCATACAAAGACATGGTCAGTTTTCAGCTTGCCCGTATATAAGAGAGGAACAAGCTGGCTGATCTTCGAAAACACATTGATAAGAACGAGAAGTATATTTGAGGTCAATCATCTCCTCACTATTCTTTTTGAGTCAAGGGTATATTCCGGTAGCAATACCAAGTATCCCGCGCATCTCACCGACCGTTTCGCTCAGCCGGTCTATGGCTTCGGACATCTTGCAAACCAATTCGTCGTTTACAGTCGGGACCATTTTCTCCATATTCGGAAGAGACGTGACCATTTCTGCGGCCGCCTGTGTGTTCTGAGATCTCATCAATGCTGTCAAAGAGAAACAGTAGTTGATTCGGTCCTCCCATTGCTTCGTGGTTATGGTGAGGTCCCACACTCCCAAAAAACGTTCGTCTGGTTCCCAAGGTGTAAACCCAACGATGTATTTACCGGGAAGCTCCGCAACATGAATTGTCACGCGCCACATCTTTTTTCCAGTCCTACTAATAATCTCTGTGCCATCCTTCCTGAAATGGGTGGCATCGATAATCTTTTCAATCGTGTAATTTGGCATACTTTCGTACTGTTATCCTTATTTTTTGTACCTCGGCGCGGCACATAATAATTGCCGGTATTTCATCTGCATCAGAAAAGCCCGAGGCAGCACAGCGACGGGGCCTGATGTTGGTGCATACAAGCGTTCGCTGAGCTGCCTCGGGCGGCACTGCCACAAAGACTCCTTATCACTCGTATGCACCATACATTCAGAGTACTAGAGTCATCGGGTACGTACTGACGTTACAGACCCCTGCTGACCTGTGGATAAGTTTTCTTTGTCGTAGCCTGCAAGCCCAAAGGGACTCTAGTACTCTGATAAATAGTTCTTTCAGTTCTTTTTGCCTCGCAAGAGGTGGTGAGCGACCAGAGATAAAAACACTCTGGCACGTTGCGGTGGATGTTCTATCGCGGAGATTCTGTCGGGGTGTGGGGGCATGCATTCGTTGACCCGCCCGATGGTTGCCATTAAAACAACGACTCTCTCTGATGCTCTCTAGACAGCACTCTAGAGCCCTATGCGGAAATGGAGCCTGAACATACATTCGGACTCCGCTTCCGCCGAGGATTCAGTAGACGAGGTGCAAACGTGTACGTAGTCCTCAACTGGTGGACGTACATATAGCATGTGAAAACGGTACGGCAATGGAAAGCTAGTGGGGTTCAGATGCCCATAGGTGAGTCGCCCGAAAATCCTGTGAGATTCAGGTACCGATAGTCAGCCAGACGTGCATCCCGAGGAGACAGCGGGTATCAGGTGCACAGGATCAATGACGTACCATTTCGGACGGCATTCTCTCCCCTCTTGCCCTTTCGGAAGGCATCCAAAGAACATCGTCCTCAGCTACCCCCGTGAATTCTCGTTTTTGTAGTCTGGAATCCATATCCTCCATTGGGCTACGATGGAATTCTCGTTATCAAATCGTTTTTGAGATCGTGGAGACACCTATAAAAGTTATCCGATGCTTTGTGGTATCGCTGAAAATATATCTTCGTATCGCGAGCGAGGATGTCGTCAATAAAATCGGAATTCCTATAATTCAGGCGCAACCGCATTAGGTAGAAGAAGTCAAAAATGGATACGGAAAGGGAGTTCCTAAACTTCTCAACTTTTGCCTTATCATCTTTATTCCTCTCGTCCAGACCTTCTATGATTTTTTTATTGCTGATTTTATCCTTAACAACCTTTTTCATTATGAGGCCGTACGTTCGTCTGTCAGAGGGCGAAAGACGCAGGAGCTCCCCAGATACTGTTTTGAAGTTAAGAATTGATTTGTTGCACACAACGTTAAATAATGGATTACTGAACGTCAAAACTTTGTCGAGCAATCTTTTGGAAAAAAGTGGTACACAGTTCTTATGCAACATTGTCAGAGAAGCCGTCTCTCCGGTGAGAATATAATCAATGATGCATAGTTGGTGATATACCAAGTAGTAGGTTTTGATTGGTAGCCACAATATAGATGCCCGAGAGTACTCCCCGACCGTCTTTACAATTTCAAGTTCGTCGTCTATCGACTTCTTGGTTAGCTCAATTAACTTAGTTTTGCTTTCTATATTTTTAAGCTTGTCCTTTTCTAAAAGTGGAGTTAGAGAACACGAAGCGGAAAGCCCAGCGGATTGGCGCGCAAGGAGATCGGCATAGACTAAATGTGTCCGAAAATCTTTCCTGTTCGAGGAAACCAGAGCAGGAAAAAACATAATTTCTCTACTCATATATGTTGGTTTTTTATTTACTGAACGCCCTTACTACTTCGTTGAAATCCCGGGGCTTCTGCCCTAGGCCTTCCCATGCTTCCTGCTTAATGTAGAGTGTGCGGTAGGTCATGTTCTTCTGATTTGCATTCACATCTTCGCACCATTGTGCAAGACGTTTTATCTTCTCTATGTCGTCGAGATCCTCACGTCCCTTTGTCTCAACCACGTAGTACTCCTTCGGGGACACCTTCACGATAAAATCCGGGTAGTAGTCGGAGATACTGCCGTCGGCGTTGCGATAGTCAATCTTGAAGTGCACCGCGAAGTAATTTTTTACATACGAGACGATGTCCTCGCAGTCCTCTAGGAAGCTCGCGAACTCAAGCTCGAAGTGGCTGTCACCAATCACTTTATTGAACACGCTCTTCTTCGGCACAATGTAGCCCTGATCCTTCACGACGAATGGGCGGCTCTTGCTGATTTTGATGTAGTCTCGTATCTCTGCCTCTCCCTTGTCGAGCACGGTGAGGATGTTGATCTCTTTTTTGAACGTCTCAAACACAGTGCGTGATGCTTCAATCTCGGAGAGATTGCGCAGGTCGTTGAGATTGTCGAGGTCTATATGCTTCTCAAACAGGTGCTCTTGAATAAACTCCTTCACCTTGCCATAGAGAATGTCGTAGCCGGAGATGAGGCGGAGATCCTTCATAATGACCTGCGTGAAGTAGCCGATCACGCTCTGGTAGTTCGGGACGAAGTTGCTATCCAGTTCGGTTTTATGAGTCATTTCACCACTTGCGACATCGCGGAACACGATCTCTCGTTTTTCCGCCTCGGTGAACTCACGCACTGCGATTTTCTTGTGTCCGAATTGATCTGGTTTTAGTCCCGAGAGATTTTTGTATTCACGATAGATTCGAGGCGTAAGGACCGGAATCTCGATGTCGAGCTTCTCAATGTCCTTTTTGAGGTTCTCCCGATCAATCTCTACGACGAGTGGGGCTTTGGGACCGGTGCCTTCACCCATCTTGCGATGCTCGAACTCTACACCTTCGCTCTTGATTGACTCCACGAAATCCATAAAAGTATCTGTCCCCACAACGCTCACAAGCTCCGCAAGGTCGGGGTCTCGATACATACGGCGCAGACCACGCCCTAGCGTCTGCTCGGGGAGAATGTTGCTCTTTGAGCTATAGGGGCGTAAGCCGACAATGGTGGTGACGTTGCGCACGTCCCAGCCTTCTTTCAGCATGAGGACCGACACAATGGCCTTGTAGCGGTTGTCGAGCCGATCAATGGTGTTTGCATCGTGGCGCAGTTTCTTTAGCTCCTCCTCTTTCTTTCCGGTCACGCTCTCGGAGATCTCGCCATTGTCTTTCGTATGAATGACGAGGACGGCATCTTTGAGCTCCGCGTACGTGTTTTCCAGATATTCCGCGACCTCGTCGCAATTCTTTGTGTCGTCTGTCATAACAAACAGGACCGCCTTTTTTCCCATCTTCATATGCTCGTCGTACACTTTCTTCCACTCAAGATAGCCGAGGTGGATGTAGTCTTTGTACTTCTCGCTGTACTTAGAGATCGTGTGTTCCTGTAATTTGGCACGGCTTGCGGGGTCGGGTAGAACCGGATGCTTCACGACGTTCTGGTGGATTGCCTCGACCAATGGGTAGTCAGATACGGTCTGCACGAAGATGGAGCCCTTGTCGTGCCGAGGAGTGGCTGTAACGTCCACTTGGAGCGCCAAGCGGTCTCCTTTCATTACGAGACGATTATGAATATCTTCAATGGCCTTAAACCACGCCATCCGGGGATCGTGTATGTGATGGGCTTCGTCGTTCAGCACTACGAGCTCATCAATGTTGCGCACGATATCTCCTAAATCGATTTTTGATTCGTTGGTCTTGCCCACCGGCTTAGTGCCTAGAAAATAACTGGCGGTATCCTCATCTTCAAAGCTAGATGATTCGGTAGCACCTTCATATACGCGGTGAATGTTGGTGAGGAATATGTTGCCGGTCTTGCGTACGGTCCCTATCTCATCTTGCACATGAAGCGTCATTTGAAAATCGTCGCGCCAATTCTGCCCCTCGTATCCGTTGTCTGGAAGTATTGGATCTTCAAAGAAAATCTTGAGTCCGTCGAAATCGGTGCGAATACGATCAAGCACAATGATGTTCGGGGTGATTACCAAAAAGTTCCGGGCAAGCTCCGAGTCCTTTTCGTATAGCCTGTGGAAGTAGCTCCACGCAAGAATGAGGGATAGCACTTTGGTCTTACCGGAACCGGTTGCCATCTTAACGACGTAGCGCGTCCATGTCTCGTCAAACTGGCCGGAACGGAGGTAGCCTGATGCGTCAAACTTCATCAGTTCGTACTTGTCGCGGGCTTTTGCAACTTCGTAGAGCCATATAACGGTCTCTACGGCCTCACGTTGAGCAAAGTAGTAACGAAAGATCGTTGTCTCGCCATCAGAGTTCTCTACCGGATGATCAGTACTGAACCACCATTTGAGAAGCGCGCGGCTGGTATCACTTACGCCCTCGTAGTTGGAGGCACGCCAATCGCGGACCTTCTTGCGAAGCTCTGCGACAAGAGGCGGGAGGAGCTTCTCGTATCCCTGCTCGCGCAACGTCTCATCGGCCGGGAACCAGCGAATCGCAGGATCAAGGACTTCGTACGGCGACTTCGGAAATTTTGGGTGGAGGGCCATAGGGGTTATGAATTAAGCACTTTTTCTCTGAGCTTGTTCGCCGTTTCTTTCGAGAGATCGATGCCTTGCAAGTTCAACTCCTCACGAATTGCCTGCTTATCAAACTCCAACTTCTCAAAAATAAACTTGTGTCTAATCTCGAAACTCCTGAAGAGATCGTCCCACGTCATGACATAGATCTCATACTTCTCAACGAGATGCACTAGGTGACGCTTTCCCTTATCCGCAAAGGTAGTATGCAGCTGCTCTATTTCAGGGGTAATGCTATTGCTCACGAGAATGAACTTCCATTTACGAGTGGCTCCATTAAAACGATTGTCGGAGACAATGATGTTCAAGTAATCCTGGACTTGTCGAAATTCCTTTGTGCCAATAACAACTTTTGGAGATTTGAGCTCGACGATTATGTTTTCCTCGATTTGACTTTTCTCGTCTCGAGGATCATCAACGCTTCGCTGTCGGCACAAGAAAATATCGGGCCTCCTCATTCTTTCAGGATGAGTCATCTTGTATTTCTCCTTCATTCCTTCGTTATCATCCAAAATATAAAGATATTCTGACAGGGCATCCTCAAATGATTGGTCTGCGGATACCAAATTGTACTGTTCCCCAAAAAGCCAATAATTGTCTTGAATAATGTCCTGTATGTGATCACGTTCTGTGGTGAACTTCTTCAAATCGAAGACGAGAGATTTGAGAATTTCCACCTTTTCGTACCGTTGCTCAATGAGCTCGAACGTGCGGATAATTCTGGATAGCGTCGTCTTTCTCAGCACGTTCGCGAGAGTGGTGCGTTCCTCAGAATTCAATTTAACTACGCCATCGATAATCTGCATCACATTTTCCCTTTCCTCCGTATCGAGTACGAGGTTGAGTAAGCCTAGAAACGTCTGCTTCTGTTCCTTTCCCAGATCTGTGAATATCTTTGGCTCCACCGAATATATCTCTCGTACAACCTCTTCAAAATCTTCTTTTCGAGCCCCATCGTATTTATTGTCTTTGAAATGAGGCATCACGCCTTCGCTTTCAAACCGGTCGATAATTCTCTCGGAGTTCGCCCTCACGAATTCTTTCCTCTTTTTGGCGAGAAGTTCTCCTAATTTCTTTAAGAGCTCGCGAAACGCTTTGTCTGACTGCGAACGACCAAGTAGCGAGGCAATCGCTTTTTTCTTTTCTTCTGCCCAAATAAAATCATCAAAGTAATTGCTCTCAATGTAGACGCTGTGATAGAACTCATCGCCCTTATTGTTGAAGGACGTTAGCTCCTTCCCTGATTCATATTTCTTTGAATTGAGATAGTAGAAGTAAAATTTGTCGCCAATTTTATTTGTCCATCGAACGTAATTAATCTTGAATGAAAATGATTTATCCTTGGAGTCTTTCAAGTCCAAAGTGATTGATTCACTGTCAGCAATGATTTCCTTATACGCAAGCTTCTTGCCGTTGATCAGTATTTTAAAGTCACTGCTCTTGTTCAGATGCAAGAACCAACCGAACTCGTGCTTCAAAAAACCCTTAAGTTCTTTCGAGTCCAATTCCGCAGTACTTATAGTGTGCACACCTTTGAAGGTTACCTTGGTACCAGTGGCCTTTCCCTTCGCAACCTTGCGTTCTGAGGCTTCGTAATGATCTTTAGTGTCGCTGTTAATCGTAATCATGTACTCATAGCAGTCGTCTTTATTGCAAACGGTCTCCCAGATTGTTTTAGTCGCGAATGCCTCAAAAGAAAAACGACCCTTGCCTTTACGCCCGTGTGTATACGATGATCGTTGATAGCTGTTGTCTCGCTTCTCAGAATCCAAAAAAGAACCGAAGGTATTTTCGAGGTTATCGATATCGATGCCAACTCCGTTATCCGAAATTGAGAAAGAGGAGACATTCCCAATAGGATTTTTGGTGTCAAAATCGATATTTACGACTGAGGCTTTGGCATCAAACGCATTCCATATGAACTCGGAAATTGCCTCCTTGTAGTCGCTCGGGAGTCCAGCGGTTTCAATGCTGCGGTCGTTGATTTGTACCTTTTTGCTGTGACTTTTCATACATTGATTTCAATGATCTTCATCGTGTCGTTGCCGAAAATGTCCACGACCTTGACCGCAATCTTCCGCTTTCCATTCGGAAGCTCGCGGGGTGTGCTCGTCATCTCAAGACTACGATCCTTCTTGGTACGGAACGACTGCCACTCGTTCTCAAACACATAACTACCTGTCCACGCCTCATCGAAAGCACCAGTTTCTTCGTTCTTCACGCGTACGATCTCTTTCTTGCTCTCAAAGTCGAAGTCAATCGCCCAGTAATCGATCCAGTCCTGCCATTTTTTCGTCAGTACATTGCGGGTCAATATGCCGTCCTTATCTTTTTCGACCTTAATGATTTGCCCGTTCTCTACGATGAGCTTCTTGCCGCCGGCCTTAAGATTTTCCTCCACCTCCTTGATCGAATCTTGGTTATAGAACACGGAGAAGTCGGTGAGCTCGATGGCGACGGAGCCCTTCTTCACTATCGGCTTCACCTCGATGTACGAGACGTCATGGAATACCACCTGATTCTTTTCTATTGCTCGTTTGTCGAAGACATCACGAGGGATGTACTTGAGCGCGAGGTCGATGCCTTTGCTCTTGGCCTCCTCTTGGATGTTAGGGAACAGCCCCATCTCGAACTCGAAGCCGAGCACGTCCACCTTGGTGATTTTCTTTTCTACCGCCTCCTTAATCACCGCATCCACAAACAGCCGCGACACCGGCAGGTTGATGGGGCCGATAGCGATAAGACGCGAGGATTTCTTGCCGTGGAAGGTCTTGAAGCCGTCAAACGGTTCTGCTTTGTACGCGGAGAGAATCAGAGCGACGAAGTCCTTCTCTTTTTGCGCAATTTGCTTCCCCTTTTCTTCCTCGCGGAGATTTTGGTTGATGCCGATGTAGTGCTGTCGCTCGTACTTACCGAGGTTCAGTATCTCGAAGGCGCGATAGTCTTTGCCGGCTTTCTTGAGCTCACGTTGAACACCGATCATACGTTTGCGACTGGTGTGTATCGCGAATTTGCCGAGGTCAGACCCAATCCATTTACGCCCGAGTTTTTCTGCAGCAGCGAGAGTCGTGCCGGAGCCAACAAAAAAGTCTGCAACAATATCACCAGGATTTGATGCAGTTTGTATTATTCGTTCAAGCAGCTTCTCCGGTTTCTGAGTGGGGTAGCCAAGAAGTTCGGGCCCGCTCTTGGTCATAAAAATATCGGCCCAGAGATTTTGTACGGGTCGTCCGGGGTATTCTTCGAGATATTGCTTAAGGTAAGGTGTTCCGTCTTTTGAATAGTAAATCCTGTTCTCCTTCTCAAGCTCGTCAATCTTTGATTGCACATAGGTCCAGTGCCGCCCTTTCGACGGCTGTAGCATTTTCCCTCTAAACATTCTTGCCGGCCCTGCGCCTTTGCCAGTGATGACGTTTGGATAAAAGCGTCCTCTTTCATCCGACATCGTAAACCGTTCTTTAATATATTCCTCCGTATATGGTTCAGACTGCTGATTATAGATTTGAGACTCTCCTTTTCTATAGTAGAAGATCGTGTCTGTAATAATGCCAAACTTCTGACCATCGTTGTGTGCCCCAAATCTCTGCCACACTATTTCGTTGATAAAATTCTTCTCTCCAAAAATTTCACTCAGCAAACTTCTCATGTACGCATTGACTCGCCAATCGCAGTGTACAAAGATACTCCCATCATTTGCCATCAGACCATGTATAAGCGACAGACGTTCGTATATCATCGCTAGGAAGCTATCAGCCCCCTTGCCCCACGTGTCGCGATAGGCCAGTTCTTCGAGTACAGAGGGCTCTTTGGTAAACTCCTCATCGCCGATCTCGATGTTCATTGAAAAATCTGCACCCACATCAAAGGGCGGGTCGATGTAGACCAGCTTTATCCCGCCCTGCTCCTCTATCTCCTGCCGTAGAGGGCCGTTCTTCAAGCTCGACAGGATGAGCTTGTTATCGCCCCAAATGAGTTTATTCGTCCAGTCACTGATTTGTCGGCCTCGTGGGTCAACGTCGAAGAGCATACCTTGGAGCTTCGTCTCTTTTTCATTGCGCGGCTCGTCTACCTGTTCGATCACTTGAAATGGCAGTACCGTATTCGTCACCTCGTCGGTCTTGCCATTCCATACGAGCTCTACCTCTCGCTTATCATCAAACAGGAGGAAACGGTACTTGTCCGGCAATGGTTTACCTGCCTCGATGTACTTCGCTATATCTCGTTTTTCGTTATCGGAGAGATACATAAAGATTATGCCGCAACGGCCTCTCTCACTCGATCGAAGATGAGCTCAGTTCGCTGTCGTAAGAAGTTCTCGTAGTCGTTATCCCATATTCCCGAATCCCCGTCGGCGGGTATCAGATGCGAGTCCATTGCCGCATCGAAAGCGGGGTTTGCTTTCTTGTACTCGGCCATGTATGCCTTTGGCTCCTTGTCCGTGATCTCACGATTTAACTCACCGGGAATGAATGCGAAATTCGGCAGCGCATTAACTTCCGCACTAGGGACACCTTGCTTCTCCAAGAATGCCCGGGGGAAGATGTGATGTTTTTCCGGATGATTGTATTCCGAGCACAAAGACCGGTCGAGCGTCACGATGCTTCCGTTATTGAAGTGGCGCGGCTCCGCCAATGCAAGGAGACATAACACGGCGTTCTTCACGGCAGACTTTCTGTGCATCCGTATCGCCATTATGTCTTTTGCAGAAATGGTGAGCGGGTACTCGATCTCCGGCGTCTCGCCCTTGATGAGAGGGTCCAAAATCTCGGTCTTGTCTTGGCCGGCGGTTGTAAGAGTCGAACTGCCGTAGCGCTGTGCGAAGGAAGCCTTCCAAAACCACGTCTTCACGGCATCGGATTGCGTCGGCGATAACGATCGTCCCGCAAGTTTCGTAAACAGATACCCGAGAAGCGATATCATGATTGGATACGGCATGAATTCGTAGATTCTCACGCCCAGATTCTTGGAGAGATGGTCCACGGCGAGCTTGAGACCGTCGGACACCTCCTTCCAACAAGCACGTATTTCGGCGCTTGTCATTTGTAGTTGAAACGCATGAGTGCATTGTCCACGTATCACAAGCGCCAGTGCTTGCGTTACTACGTCCTCATCGACAGCCCCAAAACCGCTTTTCTCGAATGACTTGTTGAGTTTTTCTATTTCATCTCGCAGGTCGAAGTCCGCGCTCCATGTGCTTGCTACTACAAGATCGAAGAGTGTGAGCTTCTTGCCCCCCTGGTTAATGCGCTCGAATATCTTTATCGCATCCTCTAGGTCAACATCCGTAACCTCCACGACAGAAATCGGATACCCGTCTAGGAGCTTGCTACATTGCTGGAATGCCTTGCGTCGCTCCGGTGTCAGGGCGTCGTATACCTCGTACTCGAGCTTTCTGTCAAAAAAACGTGCGACAGAAACTGTGGTCTCCTTGTTCTCGCCTCGGGGAGCTACGGCAAACTCTCCTGTGTCGAGATTGAAACAGATCTTCCTGTAGTCTCGCACCTTGCCCCCGTCTTTGCGGCTCGTTTGAATGCCGAACGCGGCGCAGTAGAGGGATGTGAGACGTTGCTGGCCGTCAAGTACGAGTTTTATTTTCTCGTTCGGTGGCAACGGGGGCAGTTTGAGCTCCGGCAATTCTTTCACGAGATTGCGATATTCTTCTGGCACTGCCCAAAAGAAAAAGCTCCCGATTGGGAATTGGTGATAGATGCTATCGAAAAGCACCGCGACCTTCTGTTGTTCCCACACGTACTCTCGTTGAAATGGCGGAATACGAATAACCCCCTTGCTTTTAAATTCATGGAGGAGATCACTTAGCTTTCTGTGGGTTATTTGAATACCGGACACATTCGGTTCCATTGGGGTAGTTTACGCCGTCCTAGCATTTATCCAAAGCGGCGCTCAGCGCCTTGAATTCCTCCAGCGTGATGCCTATCAGGCCGCCTTCTCCCTCCCCGTTCTACACTAGCGATTGATTACTGCTCGTTCATATGCCCTTTCTTGCATCACATCGCGAGAGGTAAAAAATAGATCAATGCACTCCTTTCTCAATCGTTCTAGGTCGGCACGATGCCACCCTATCCCGATTGCTTCTTGGATATCCTTGAGGACCTTGACCGACATTTTATTGGCCGTATCCAGGTCTTCTGCCAAGATTGTAACCAATTTATTGTTCGTCACATCGTTCATTACGGCAACACGAGCAATGATGATGAGGGTTTTCCAAGCATCAACAATGCCATCTTGAGCTTCACCAATCGCTTGTTTCATGTAATCGTCAAAATTAACTTCCTCGTTCGCAAAAAAGTCATCTCGACTATTTACAATATCGATATCCGTGATATTCTCGCGAACCATGCGGTCAGAATGATCTGGTATACGACTTCTATCTGGGTTGTAGAGAAAGGCAAGAGTGCTTTCGATTAGCGCCCCCATTGTCGGCCAACGCACCTTTAATTCGGCAATAAAATCATCGACTCCTTGTCCCGTTGAAGCCTTTATAATCGACACCGCGTCTTTGTACGCATTCATACCAACCCTTTCGATTTGTTCAAGCGGTGAGCGATCAACCACAGGAGAGGCAGATATGTTGACCGTTTCGGTATCACTCCTCTTTTTAACTCTCTCCATTACCCGTCCCGTGCCAGGTAAGTCTAACTTCAGGTTGAGTTTGTCGTCGAGCTCGCAAATTAGTTTCCAATGCCTTTCCTCCGATGTCTCCAACGACCATATCGCAAGTTCCATCGTATCGAGACGATTTTTCAAAGCCGCGATTTCCTTTTCTAGAGGATTCATACTACTTGTCCTTTTTGGGTATGTAGTAGGAGTGCCCGATAATAAATGCCCCACCTGCCAACATGAGAATCATCCCGACCAATGGCGGACGTTCTCCCGTTTCTATTGCGTAGAGAGCCCCAGCTACGATAAACCAGAATGAGAGAATGTATCCGAGAACGATGAGTGCTGTTTTCATAAAATATCAGATGGGCTTCTAATGACTATCAAGTGGTACATACGACCAGCTACGCCACACGAGAAAAAGACCGAGCATCAGAAAGATGGCCGCGACGGCGAGCCCGATGTAGTCGTAGATGCCAGTGAACGCTACTGCTGCGTCTGCTACAACGTTCGTACATTGTTCTGGCACTGCTGGAGCGATTTCATAGAAACGACTCAGGCCGAAAGAAAAAAGTGTCAGCGCTAGATACCGATAGGAGAGGTACGCAAGTGCGAATGCGGCTAGGGCAGCTGCTCCGGTTATGAGTGTTTTTATTTTGATTTGCCTCATACAGAAAACCCACCTCATAGGTGACAGCTTGCGCCGTCCACCTGCACTTTCGCGCAGGGACCGGTAAGAGTAGCCCTATAAGATGGGGTTTCGGACTCCTACCGGTTTTTCGCCATGACAGTGTCGCCACTGTTTTAGGCATGGGGTGTGTCCAAAGATGATAGCATCCCCGGCCATGCCACAAAAGGCTATGTTGGGGCAACAAAAAAGGCGGCACCCTGTCTGGGTAGCCGCCTCTAATGTCTCCCTTACCCGACCCGTTCAACACTGTGGACTTCGAGACATCCTTCGCTCATTTCGATTGATGTCTCTTCCCAAAGCGTGCCTTCGTAGATATGAGCCTCGATCTTTCTTCGAGCTTCTTCAGCGCTATTAGCCTCAAACTCGACTGGGAGCAACTCGGATTCTGAGAGCCATACGCGGTATAGGGTCATACGCTACGACACGAACCTTTGAATGAGTTGCGAAGCCTCCTCTAACGTTAGATCGTCAATCTGGGACAGCCACTGCTCTCCGTCGGACTCGGAGCAATGCAATCTGATTAACTGTTGCAAGTAGGCCTTCTGCTTATCGCTGGCAAGTACAGGACCTTCATCCTCCGTTGCTTTGCGCACTTCCCCGAACGCTCTCGGGCTCGTCTTGTCGTATGCATCCAAGCGTAGGCTATCCATGACCTTGCAGGCGGAATTTGCCGCTGAGAGAAAAGCTGCATTCAGGCAAATGAACGAAGTTCTCTCTATGCTTTTATTGATGCGGGTCAAGATTGCCGTGCCATGTCCTACGCCCAAAGGCTTACCGTCCTTACTCAATACACATTTAACTGCGATGAGTCCGGGTGTTTTGAGCGCGGATAGTGTGCCAGTGTCCTCGGAGAACGTAGCAGAGAGGTTGAATGTTTCGCATAGCCTCCTGATTTCTTTGCGGATTGGATGCTCCGAATCCTGCGTGTCCATGGCTTTCTTCCGCGCAAGCTCCACTGGATGTGGTTGGATTGGACTTCGGACTGGTCGGTTCGGATAGGTTGTCTGGTTCATAATCGTTAGTGATTCTTCTAATGGTAATTTCGTCCTTGCGGTAGATAACCTCTATCGGTGTCCCTATCGCTAGTTTTGATACCGCTTCAAGCATCCGATTCGAAATGCGGATGCAGGGAGTATCTGTTGTGCCGGGCGCTCTCACGACTTTCATGCGTCTGACGGTCATGAGATCTTTTCGACCTGACGACGATGAAAAAGGTTCACTGTCCTACGAATCTTCTTCACCACTTTGTCGTTCTCGTCTTTCACTTCGACAAAGGTGATCGACTTCAACGCTCTCTGGCCTTTTTTGACGGCATATCCCTGGCTTAGCCAAGAACTAAAAGGCATTGCGTCAGTGTGGGGATCGAATTCTCCGGCACACTCCTCTCCCCACCTTTGCTCTATCTGATCCTTCACCATTTCGTAAGTTTGTTCGCTCCCACGGTACGGAGACACGAGCACTTCTTTGACTTGCTTCATATACAGGCATGTTTAATACACACGAGCATTCGACGTTGCACGTAAGGAGCTGTGGTGCTGACTAAGTAAGTAGGTCCTTCAAAAACTAAGTGGTATTTGAATTAGGGGTGGTGGGGGTGTGTTTACCTATTTGAGTCCCGGGTGGACAGGTACCATCCAATAGGGGTATCACACGGACCCGCACAACTTTTCTATCTTTTCGTTTACTTTCACACTTCTGTACCAGGAGATTCTGTACCGAAGCCGCACGGCGGTACGCGAAAAAACAAAATCACTGCACTTTGTTATTATTACTAAATGCAGAAGGAGTACTACAGCGTGAAGGAGGTCGCCACGAAACTTGGGTATCAGCCAATGACCGTCTATCGTTATATCTGGTTTTATGGCCTACGAGCGTATAAGACCGGCAAGGCGTACAGGGTCGCTCACGACGAGCTACAGCGCTTTCTGGACGCGTGTGAGTACCGTTCCCCCTATGTCTCGTAGCCCGTTAACTCCATACCCCTAGATTCGATACCAATAAAATATCCTTGACTTTTTTCTTGGATATCCGATTATTCTTTGCAGAGGTGTTCTTTTAGGAGAAGCAAAAACTTCTCGATGTTTTGAATACTGGCGTGGAGATAAGAGGACGATGCGATTTTCGACTGGCAACGTCCCGGCTCGTTACAAAAGTGTAAGGCCAATAAATCGATTTGTAGGGTCTCAGGGGTGCGTATAATCCTGAAATCCGAAGGCAGAATGCGTCCCTTGGACATTAGTAGGGACTAAACGTAGGTACGCGACGTGAGGAATGTCCCCAGAAGCGATGTGTCTATGAGCAATCTCGTAGGTAGATCGTTTTAGTGGGGACTTTTTTAATTTCCGCAAGGAGTCTCACATTTATAGCAACGTCGGTGGGTTATTAAAAACCCCGCGCAGTAGCACTTGGTCTAAGGCTGCTTCTCCACTGCGCAACATAACCGTACGAAAAGTACGAATTAACAGTGATCACAATCGAGCGGACAAAAGAGCTTCTCGCTTCTCTGAATCTAAACGATCAGGAGGCGGAAGAGATCCGCGATATTACGCAATTGCTCGTCGAAGTCATCTACGAAGATTGGAACGGGAAGCGTAAGACGGAATTAGGGAAGAACCGATAGAAGGCGCACGGCGTCATTACAACAAGCTAAACAGCACTAACATGAAAAAGAACAAGAAAATAAAATCAGACTTAGCCGTAATCTACGCACGCTCGACCAGAGGGAGCGAGGACGATATAGCAGATCAGTTGGCGATGTGTATCGAGTTCTGCGACCACGTGGGCTTAACACCCGCACACGTGTTTATGGCGGGCGGATCATCGACGACAACTGAGTGCAAGCGAAGCGTCCGAGAGACGATCGAATTCTGTCTTGACGAAAAGAACGACATCGCGGCATTGGTTGTGCCGAGCATCGATCGCATCACTCGCAACACGAATGAGTTTGTAGGCATAAGGAATCGCCTGAAAGCTCGTGGCATCTCGTTAATTGGAAGGATTGTTTAACCGGTTCCAACAGTCACCGGAGGTCTGTGGATAGCACTGGCCTCCGGGCTTACAATTAGTCATAAGAAACAACATGAACACTAAACTCAAAATTAAAACCAAAGACGGAAAGCGATACGCGATTATCTACATACGCGTAAGTTCTTCCGAGCAAGTAGCCGGTACGTCTCTCGATGATCAAGAGGCCAGTTGCATTAAGTATTGCGAAGAGCGCGGGTACGAGGTGTTACGTGTCTTCCGAGAGGAGGGAGCATCTGCAAAGACGGCTGACAGAAAGGCACTCCTCGAAGCAATGGAGTACTGCCGGAAAAATAAAGGCACTATCGAGGCCTTCGTCGTGTGGAAAGTGGATCGTTTCGCCCGTAATGCGGAGGATCATTTCCACGTCCGCAATATCCTTATGGGCTATGGCGTCACGCTACAGTCCGTCACTGAGCCAATCGGTAACAATCCGGCCGAGAAGCTAATGGAGGTCATTCTGGCCGGTACTGCGGAGTTCGATAACGCCATCCGCGCCCTGCGTTGTTCTAACGGCATGAAAGCGCGTATCGCCCAAGGCATATGGCCGTTCAGGTCTCCAACTGGCTACACGTGTTCACACGCCAAGTTGCGCGGAGAGAAAAAGACAGAGCCGGACCAACCGGACGAAAAAGTATTCTCTCTGCTACAGAAGCTCTTGAAAGCGTACGCACGTGAGATCTACACGCAGACCGACATAATGAACGAGCTGAAAAAAGCCGATTTCGAGAAGCTGTGCGGAGTCAAACCGTCTCTCCAATTCACTGATCGGCTTCTCGGAAAGAGTCTGGCGTTCTATGCGGGACTCCTACCGAATCCGTGGCAGAGCGAAGACGGACATGATAGGTACATCAAGGGCAAGCATCAGGCGATGATCACTGAGGAAGAGATGCTAAAAATCCGCTTCATAAAAGAGGGCGGCAAGGTTCGCACCGTCCATAATCGAAGCAATCCTGAGTTTCCACTACGTCGTCTCGTTCTGTGTCCATCGTGTAGTCTTTTCCTCACTGGAAGCACATCAAGAGGCAGAAACGGTAGCGGATACCCGTACTATCACTGCTACAATCGCGAATGCCGATTGAAGCATAAAGCAGTGACCAAAGCCAAGATCGAAAAGGACTTTGCGGAGCTACTCCAACGTGTCATTCCTACTGATGAATTCCTGACCTTCTTTTCCGAAGTAGTGGTGACGCACTGGAATAGCCAACGAGAGGTGCTAGTGGCAGGGGCAAAAGAGCACGAGCAGGTGCTAGGAGAATTGGAAGCGCAAAGAAAAAACATCTTCAAGTTTAAGGAGGACGGGACGTACACACAGGAACAGTTTAAGGAACGTATGGCTGAGATCGATAATCAGGTCGCTGTAGCTAAAATCTCTCTCAGTGAGACAAGAATTGACCAATACGATATCGAAACCGGCATCGAATACGCGAAGCAAGCTATAAGGGACCTTGCGAAGCAGTGGTTGAATCTTGCGCCTGCATTGCGTGCCCGGTTCCAAAAGGTGGTATTCCCCCAGGGAATTGCCTATGACCGAGAAACAGGATTTGGAACCGTAACTTTGGGGCGCATATTCACGCTCAATCAGACCTACACGCTTACGAAGTCACCGTTGGTGGACCATACCGGATTCGAACCGGTTGCCTCTTCCATGCCATGGAAGCGCTCTACCAATTGAGCTAATGGCCCTTCGTCGGACATCCTATCAAAAAATAACACCGAATCCAAAGATTATTCGACC
>Ga0209211_10006304_pt1 | contig 17251 bp, 20 predicted proteins | sample RifGroA2_FD_183992 | JGI IMG/M metagenome (GOLD analysis project Ga0209211, IMG submission 183992) | Groundwater microbial communities from Rifle, Colorado, USA - Groundwater A2 (SPAdes) (version 2) | ecosystem: Environmental > Aquatic > Deep subsurface > Groundwater | place: Rifle, Colorado... | reverse complement strand
TCGCAGGCGGCTATCTCGTCACGGCGCACATCAGTCCCTCGGCCGAGTGCACGCTGGTCCTCGGGCCGGACCTCGCGCTGCGCGGCGTCCTCGCGGGCTGGCCCGTCGCGAAGCTCGCCGACGGCCGGATCGTCTACCAGGAGAACCAGGTCCACTTCGCCTCGTTCCACCCCGTCGCGCTCGCCCTCTTCGACCCGCGGAGCGGGACCGGGCGGCCCCTCTACCCGCTGCGGCCCTACCAGCGCGTGCGGCTCGCGCACGTGGAGCGGATGCGACGCGTGTACACGCCGGCCTGGTGCAGTCGGCGCAACCACCCGTGCGATCCCGAGGTGTTCGACGAGCACGTCGTCGGCGACGTGGTCGTCGATGCGCGCGGCGACGCGCTGGCGTTCGGCGTGGCGTGGGACAACACGACCGGCTGGAGCGACGTCGAGCGCTGGGGACGGCTCGAGGGCTTCCGCGAGCTTCGCGCCGCGCTGGCCGGGTGGGACGGGCAGGGCGCGCCGCCGGCCGGTCTCTTCCGTGGCCTCGCCGCGGGCCTCGCGCGCGCGCGGAACGGCGGGCGTGAGGCGCTCGTGCGGTCCGCGCTCGAGCGCGAGCCCGAGCTGCGCGATCTCGTCGCGGCGGCTCTCGCCGCGCGCAAGGCGCCCGGCCGGGACGAGCGGAGCCGGCTCCTGGCGCTCGACGCGCGCTGGGGCGAGCCCGCGACCTGGCGCAGGCTCGGCCGCGCCGTCGAGGTGCCGCCGGAGTTCACCGAGGTCGTGTACGTGTACCGGGGCCTGCGCGGTCCGGGGCCGCGCGAGTACCGCGAGCTGCGCCGGGGCGACTTCGAGGCGCGCTTCGGCCCGGGACCGCTCGCTCGGGCGCTCGAGCCCGGCATCCTGCGACAGATCTTCGGCGCGGGTTTAGAATGACCGCATGCCGGAGAACCTGCCGAACGACGGCGACGCCGCGGCGGAGTACGCGGCCGTGCGCACGCGCGCGGGGCTTGTGGACCGCCGCGACTGGGGCGTGGTCGAGCTGACGGGGCGCGACCGCGTCCCGTTCCTGCACGCGCTCCTGTCCAACGACGTCAAGTCGCTCGCGCCCGGGCAGGGGTGTGCGGCGACGCTGCTCGACGTGCACGGCAAGATCCAGGCGCTGCTCGACGTCCTGGCGCTCGAGGACCGCCTGCTGCTCCTGCTGCCGCCGGGGACGGCGCCGCGGATGCTCGAGGCCCTCGACCACTACCTCTTCGCCGAGAAGGTCGCGGTCACCGACCTCTCCGCCGAGAGCGCGCTGCTGCTCGTGGCGGGGCCCGAGGCGCCGGCGCTCGTCGAGCGCGTCGCGGGAGCGCGTCCGGGGGAGGCCGCGTGGTCCCACGTCGCGGGCGCGCTCGACGGCGTCGCGCTGCGCCTCGTGCGCGGTGCGGGCGAGACGGGCGAGGCCGAGGTGTGGGTGCTGGCGCCGGCCAAGGAGGCCGGCCGCGTGCGCGATACGCTCCTCGCCGCGGGGGCGCGCCCCGTCGGCGCGACGGCGTTCGAGTCGCTCCGCATCGAGACCGGCACGCCGCTGCTCGGGCGCGACGTGGACGACACCGTGCTGCTGCCCGAGATCCCCTCGGCGAGCCTCGTCTCGCACACGAAGGGCTGCTACCCGGGCCAGGAGGTCGTCGTCCGCATCCGCGATCGCGGCCACGTGAACCGCCTGCTGACCGGCCTCGTGCTCGACGGCGACGTGGTGCCCGCGCCTGGCGCGGAGCTGCTCGCCGACGGCGCCGACGCCGGGCGCGTGACGAGCGCGACGCGCTCGCTCGGCCTCGGCCGCCCGATCGCGCTCGCGTTCGTGCGCCGCCAGCACGCCGAACCCGGAAGCGCGGTGGGGGTGCGTGTCGGCGAGGCGACCGTCCCCGCGCGCGTCGCCGCGCTGCCCTTCGCCCGCTGAGCCCGGAGCCCGGCGTGGCGAACCGCCTCGCGCGCGAGACGAGCCCGTACCTGCTCCAGCACAAGGACAATCCCGTGGACTGGTACCCGTGGGGCGAGGAGGCCTTCGCCCGCGCGCGCGCCGAGGACCGGCCCGTGCTCCTCTCGGTCGGCTACTCGGCGTGCCACTGGTGCCACGTGATGGAGCACGAGTCGTTCGAGGACGCCGAGATCGCCGCGCTGATGAACCGCAACTTCGTCTGCGTCAAGGTCGACCGCGAGGAGCGGCCGGACGTGGACCAGATCTACATGCAGGCCGTGCAGTCCATGACGGGCCACGGCGGCTGGCCGATGACCTGTTTCCTCACGCCCGAGGGCGCGCCCTTCTACGGCGGGACGTACTTTCCGCCGACCGAGCGCCACGGGCTCCCCGCGTTCCCGCGCCTGCTCCAGGCGATCGCCGAGGCGTGGACGGGCCGGCGCGGCGAGGTGCTGGAGTCCTCGCGCCAGATCCGGGAGGCGCTCGCCCAGAGCGAGCGCCTGCGAGGCTCGACGACGCTCCTGACCGACGCGATCCTCTTTGGCGCGTTCCAGGCGGTGTCGGCCCAGTTCGACGAGCGCGACGGCGGCCTCGGCGGCGCGCCGAAGTTCCCGCAGCCGATGCTCTGGGAGTTCGTCCTGCGCTTCGCGCGTCGCTCCGGCAACGCGCGCGCCCGCCAGATGGCGCACACGACGCTCAGCATGATGGCGCGGGGCGGAGTGTACGACCAGGTCGGCGGGGGCTTCCACCGCTACGCGGTGGACGCGCAGTGGCTCGTGCCGCACTTCGAGAAGATGCTCTACGACCAGGCCCAGCTCGCCGCGCTCTACCTCCACGGCTGGCTCGCCTTCGGCGACCCCGAGTGCCGGCGCGTCGCCGAGGAGACGCTCGACTACCTCCTGCGCGAGATGGCCGACCCGGCCGGCGGCTTCTACTCGGCGACCGACGCGGACAGCGAGGGTCACGAGGGGAAGTTCTTCGTCTGGACGCCCGAGGAGCTCGGCGAGGTCCTGGGTCCCGCCGACGCCGAGTGGGCCGGCCGCTACTGGGGCGTGGACCGCGGGGCGAACTTCGAGGGCCGGAGCATCCTCTGGGTGCCCGGCGAGCCGGACGCCGAGCGCGTCGCGCCGCTCCGCGCGAAGCTCTACGAGGCGCGCCGGCGCCGCGTCCCGCCCGGGCTCGACGACAAGGTGCTCGCCGCGTGGAACGGCCTGGCGTGCCGCGCGCTCGCCGAGGCCGGGCGCGCGCTCGGCCGCGCCGACTACGTCGCCGCCGCGGTCCGGAACGCGGACTTCCTGCTGCGCGACATGCGGCGCGACGGGCGGCTCCTACGAACGTGGAGGGCCGGGCAGGCCAAGCTCAAGGGCTACCTCGAGGACCACGCGATGGTCGCCGCGGCGCTCGTCGAGGTGTACGAGGCGACGTTCGAGCGCCGCTGGCTCGACGAGGCGCGCCGGGTCGCGGACGACCTGCTGCGCCTGTTCTGGGACGAGACGATCGAGGGCTTCTGGGACACCGGGAGCGACCACGAGCCGCTCATCGTCCGGCCGCGGAACCTGTTCGACAACGCCGTGCCGTGCGGCAGCTCCGTCGCGATTGAGACACTCCTGCGACTCACGCTGCTCACGGGCGAGCGCACGTACGAGGCGCTCGCGATGCGCGCGCTCAGGCCGATGGCCGATCTCATGGCGCGCCACGCCACCGGCTTCGGCCGCTTCCTCTGCGCGCTCGACTTCCACCTGGGGCCCGTCGTCGAGGTCGCGCTGGTGGCCCCCCGCGCGGGCGACGGGCTGGAGCCGCTCGTCGCCGAGGTCTTCGGGCGCTTCCTGCCGAACCGCGTGGTGGCGGGCATGGTGGCGGGCGACACCGCCGCGGCGGCGGGCCTGCCGCTCCTCCAGGGGCGGAGCCCGGTGGACGGCAAGGCGACGGCGTACGTCTGCCGCAACTACGCCTGCGAGCTGCCCGTCACGGACCGCGCGGCGCTCGCGCGCCAGCTCGACCAGGCCTGACGCCGCGGCGCGCCCCTCAGTCCAGGCGCGAGGCGAGGCGCTCGCTGACCGCCGTCGCGTCGCGCGAGCCGCGCGTCACCCGTGTCCGGTCACCGCTCGGGCTCGATCGCGAGCGCGCCGTTGATCCGGTTCGTGAAGTTGGCGGTGGCGATGGTCGCGGCCAGCTCGACGATCTCGCGGTCGGAGAGGTGGCGCCCGAGCTCCGCGTGGAGCGCGTCGTCCACCGCGGCGCGCGTCGTGAGCTGCTCGGCGTAGCGCAGGACGAGCCCCTCGACCGGGCCGTACGTCACGCTCGTGGCGTAGGCCGCGAGCCCGTCGATGTGCTCGCGCGTGAGCCCCGCCCCCAGCCCGAGGGCCGTGTGGTGGGCGAGTCAGTAGGCGCAGCCGTTGACCTGCGAGGTCTTGAGGTAGGCGAGCTCGCGGAGCCTCGGGTCGAGCGTCGTCGTGCGGAGGGCGCCCAGGAGCGACTCGGCCGCGGCGAGCGCCGCGGGAAAGTGGGCGAGCGCCTTGAAGAAGTTGAGCACGCGCCCGGCACGCTGGCGGACGCTCGCGAAGACACGGGCGACCTCCTCGGGCGCGCCGCCGGGCTCGACGTACGGGACGCGGGCCATGGCGCCGAATCTCCTCACTTGATGGGGGGCTCCGGGCGCCCCCCAAGCCCCCCAGCGCTCGGGGCGCCTCGGCGCAGCCGTGGCGCCCCTCGACACCGCGATGTGTTCACAGCCATCAGGGCTCGAACGCGAACCGGAACGCGTCGCCGCGCGGGACGACGCGGCCCCAGGACGGGGCCGGGAAGTGCGTGGCGCAGACGAGCACGTCCGTGCCGCAGTAGCGCTCCAGGAACTCCCGGCGGGTCTTGCGCGCCAGCTCCCGGTCGAAGTCGGCCCGCATGGCCCAGGTCGGCTCCAGACACTGGACCGGCGTGTGGATCAGGTCGCCCGTGATGACCGCCTCGGCGCCGCCCGACGCCAGGTGGACGCTCACGTGGTCCCGCGTGTGGCCCGGCGTGGGCTCGAGCCGGACCTCGTCGTCGAGGACCCAGTCGCCGGCCACGAGCGCGGCGCGGCCGGCTTCCACCACGGGCAGGACGCTGTCGGCCCAGCCCTCGTTGGGCCGCTGCCCGACCTGGGTCTCCCAGTACTCGTACTCTCCACGGGAGAAGACGTAGGTCGCGTTCGGGAACGTCGGCACCCAGCGCTCGTCGCGAAGCCGCGTGTTCCAGCCGACGTGGTCCCGGTGCAGGTGCGTGCACATGACGTAGTCCACCTGGCCGGGCTCGACGCCGGCGGCCGCCAAATCCGCGAGGAAGCGGCCGCTCGTGGTCATGTTCCAGCTCGGGACGCTGCGCGGCTTCCCGTCGCCCACGCACGTGTCGACGAGGAGCGTGTGGTGGCGGGTCCTCACGAGGAAGGACTGGACGGCGAGGATCAGCTTGCCCGACACGGGGTCGAGGACGCGCGGCGCAGTCCACGCCCGGTAGGGCTCCCACTGCTCGGGCGTCGTCTCGGGGAAGAAGCCGACGGGGTCGAAGAAGGGGTCCGCCGACTCGGACTCGACGATCCGGTCGAGCACGATGTTCCCGAGCTGCCGCCGAAGCATCCCTGTCCGCCCTCCCCGGGCCCGCGGCCCGCCGCCGGCCGGCCGTCAGCCGGCGAAGTACTGGCGCTGCTGGGAGCGCTCCGTGTCGCCGAAGTACTGCTTCCACCACCGGTCGGTCCTGAGGTGCTTGAACGTCGGCGACCCGCCGGCCGGCTGCCGCGCCGCCCACTCCCGGAACGCGTAGTGATTGTAGAGCCGCATGAACTCGCCGAGGTAGATCTGCGCGACCCGCCGGTTGCCCCGGATGACGAGCATGTTCTCGTCGTTCTGGTTGCTCGAGGCGGCGCTGAAGTTGGCCGAGCCGGCGACCACGATCGGGTCCGGACCGAGCGGATCCACGAGCATGTACTTGGTGTGCACGTACCGGACGTTGCGGTTCAGACCCGAGAGCCGCTCGCCGAGCCAGCGATCGAACCGGTTGAGCCTGAGATAGCTCCCGATGGCGAACCGGTTCTCCCGGAGCCTCCTGAGGCTCGCGATCTTCGCCTCCTCCGCCTGGCGCTCCGGCCCCGGCCCCATGGGCCGCGTCGCCTGCTCGAGCAGGGCGAAGCGCATGCTGGCCGCGCTCGTGCGGTAGACGTCCTGGAACAGCGGGTGCATGCCGAAGGCGAAGGTCGCGAAGAGTCCCTTCTTCGCGCCCGCGGCGAGGGCCGCGTACCACTCGAGCGCGTCGAGACTCGCGCGGGGGCTGAAGACTGTCGCGGTGCCCTTCGCCGGCTTGCCTGCGGGGATCTGGTAGGCCGCGCTCAGCGCCGGGCGCAACTCGGCGCTCTTCGGGTCCTGGGCGAGCTGGTTCCAGTAGCGGAGATAGGCGCGGGCGATTCGGGGCTCCTCGACGACGTGCACCACGTTCGAGTGGCCGAAGATGCCGCCCTCGGAGAAGTTCGTGCTCCCCGTGAGGACGGCGCGAGCGTCGCCGTCCCTGAGCCTCACGATGAACTTGTTGTGCGAGATCGCGGAGGTGTTCGACGTGCGCTTGACGCTGACCGAGGCGAGCCCGGCCTTCGCGACGGCGGCGTCGTTGGCCTCGCCCGGGCTGTCCTTCCGGCGGTCGTAGACGATCCGCACGGTGGCGCCGCGCTGCCGCGCGGCGCGCAGCGCCTCGAGCGCCGGCGCGTAGTGGAACTCGTACGCGCACACCCTGAGCTCGTCCCGCGTCCCGCGCGCCCCGGCGATGAAGTCCTGCATCGCCTCCCAGAGCCCGCGCGAGAGCCAGGTGAACGCCGCGGGCCCGACCTGGTCGGGCGGTCGGTTCCCGAACCTCCGCGCGTACTCCTGCGAGGCGGCGGCGCCGCGGTTGAAGTAGATGTCCTGCCGGCCGCCCGCGGGCGACTCCGTCCGGACCCGCACGGGCACCGCCGCGGCTTCCTCGAGGACCTGGGGCGAGCCCTTGAGGGCGACGACCCGGTAGGTGTAGTCGTGGCCGGGCTTCGCGGAGAAGTCCGACCACGTGAACCCCTGGATCGGGTGCTGGCGGGTCGAGAACTTCGCGCCCGGCGGCAGCCCCGGGTCCGTCTCGGCGAACGTCTTCAGCCCCTCGAGCCAGTAGGCCTCGCCCTCGGTGTGATCGGTGCGGTGGATGGCGAAGCCCAGGAGCCCGTCGCAGTCGGCCTCGTCCATGTCGAAGCCGAGCAGCACCACGTGGGTCCCGGCGATGGCCTGCACGGTGAGCCCTTGACGCGTGCGCTTCTCCCGCATCGTTCTCCTCCGGGGTTACCTGCGCGCGACGACCTGGGCGAGCACGACGCGCCCCTCCTCGAGGTTGCGCCGCAGGTTCCGGGCCATGAGCGCGAAGTCCGGTCCCAGGACCAGGTGCAGGCCGAGCGGCGGCGGGCCCGTCTCCTGGATCTTCCGGACGAGGTTCGCGAACCACGCGGTGGCCGCCGCCGTCGTGTCCTCCCAGCTCTCGACCCTGAAGCCGCTCGCGGCGAGGAGCCCGCGCAGCTCGTCCGGGGTGACGAGGAAGCTCGTCTCAGGCGCGCGCGCCCACGGGACGGGAAAGAGGACGGGGCCCGCGGGGCCGGCGAGCACGTCGTAGAGCGCCAGCGCCCCGCCGGGCCTGAGAACGCGGCCCATCTCGCGGTAGAGCGCCGCCTTGTCCTGGATGTTCATGGCGACGTGCTGGGTCCAGACGACGTCGAAGCTCGCGTCGGGGAAGGGGAGGTCGAGCGCGTCGCCCTGCCGGTAGCTCACGAGGTGCGCGAGCCCGCTCCGCTCCGCGAGCAGCGTCGCGACGCGGCAGTACTCGTCGGTCAGATCGACGCCCGTGACCCGGCAGCCGAACTCGCGGGCGATGGCGCGCGACGGCCCGCCGAGACCGCTGCCGACGTCGAGGACGCGCATGCCCGCGACGAGCGCGGCGGCGCGGGCCAGCTCGAGCGTCGCCTGGCGGCCGCGCACGTGGAACTCGTCGATCGGCGCCAAGTCCTCGGGCGTGAGGTGCTCCACGTCCTTCCCGGCGTCCGCGAGCGCCTTCAGGATGACGGCCGCCAGGTCGGCCCGCGCGTAGTGCCGCTTGACCTCGTCGTGGTATGCGCCCATCAGTCCACCGCGCTCGGCGTCGTGAGGCTCACGCTACCGCCGCCCCATCACGGCCTCGTGCGTGACGCGGACGTGCTCCGCGGGCGTGCGAGCGTCCCAGGCCTCGAACCGGCTGAACGTGCCGCGCGCGCTCGACGACGGGGCGCCCATCACGGGGAAGGGGCCGGCGACGCCCGCGAGCCAGCCCTCAGACGCGGCCCAGTGCGGCGGCTTCGTCCTGTACCGGAACACGAAGTACCGGTGGTTCGCGAACTCTTCTCCGGGCGACGGGATCGTCGCCATCAGCTCCATCTCGTCGGGGGGCGCGCCCAGCTCATGGGGATGGCACAACCACGCGACGAGGTCAGCCTCCGCCATGGCCTCGGCGGTCAGATATTTCGCCGGGAACAGACCGAGCTTGTCGTGGTGTTCCAGGGCGTTGTAGAGAACCTTGCGGGTCTCCCGGTCCCGGGCGAAGCGCTCGAGGTCCGCGGGGTCCGGCGCTACGCCGGCCGCGAGCTTCTGCTCGACGGGCGCGACCCGCTCGGCCAGGCGGCGATAGGCTCTCAGCCCGCCCGCGTGGGTCGCCCACAGCCGCCACACGATGAAGGCGACGACGACGCCGGCCAGGACGCCGACGCCGATGAGCAGGCTTCTCACCGAGCGCTCTTCACGACAGCGCGCGTGCGACTGCCTCGACCGCCTTCATCCCCTGGCCAAATCGTGCCATCGAGTGACGGTGAGTCTCCAGCTCGCTGTACGCCAGGAAGCGCACGCGCAGGTCGCCGACCCGGCTGAACGCGGGCCTCGCCAGTTGAGCACGCACCTCTTCCTCGCGGTCGTCCGGGGCGACGAGGAAGAGTCCCCGTGCCGACTCGGCTGCCGCACCGAGCGCCAGATCGAGCAAGCGGATGATACCCGAGTAGATCGACGTCGTGTGCTCCACCTCGAATGCCGCGGCGACACGCCCGGTGCCACTGTGGAGCCACAGCACGTCGATGAGCCGCACGGCATCCCCGCCTGGCCCGCCCGCGAGCGCCTCGGGGAGCGCTTCCAGGCAGCCCTCCCCCAGCCGTCCTCCGGTATATGCCCGACCGCGGTCGTTGGCCGCAACCCAGACACGGAAGCCCAATCCGCTTCCCAGATCGCGGAGCCAGCCCTGCACCTCCGCGTGCGTCCGGTCTCCGTCTCGTTGCGCGGCCAGCCGCTTCTCGGCCTTGGCGCCTTCCTCGCGAACGCGGGCGAGGTCCGCCTCCCACGCGGCCCGCGCCACCTCGTCGTCGGCTCTTGGCGGCGCGGCGTATCGTCCCGAGCCGAGGTCGAAAAGAAGGCCGGCGATGGCTCCGAGATCGTTCGACAAGAGATCCCGGTAACGCGAGTTCGTCGCGACGATACCCGACCGCATGGCCAGGTACTCGTCCCAACGGCCGAGCTTCACGCTCGCGCCCGTGAGCGCGTTGTACCCCTTGACGATCGCGGTGTTGAACGGCGGCGCGATCGTCGGGTGCACGAAGTAGATCAGGTTCGCGGCGGCCGGGCCCAAGCCCTTGATCCGCCGGGCGTCGAGGTCCCGGATCGCCGCGACCACGCCCTCGTCCCCGGTGCAGCAGACGCATGAATTCAGGAACCGCGCGAAGGCGAGCTGGTTCTCGCGGTTCTCGTAGATGTCGGGGATGCGCAGCTTGGGCTTCCAGAGAAACGCGTGATCAGCGCCCCGGAAGATCTGCCGCTGCTCGGCGATGGACCCGACCACGGTTTCCAGCGACGAGCCCTTGTAGGCGTTCCCGAATGTGCCCGCGTCGACCTCCGCGACGACCTGGCCGATGCCGCGCCGGATCGACCGGAAGTTCTTGAGCCGATCCTCCCACAGGAACCACGTCTGGTAGGTCGCGTTCGGGTCGGCCTTCCACCGGGCCAGGAGCGCCCGGATGGGCTCGAGGCCGGTGGGGGTCAGCTCAACCTGTGGGTCAGGTTCCGACCTGCTCAAAGGAGAAGTGAGGGAGGTCAGCGCGTTCCTTGGCATGCTCGATCGTGATGGCGCACATGTTCCCCGCGCGATCGAGATCAACCTGGGTGTTCTCGTCGAGATCCTTGGTCTCGACGACGGCGCCGCTCCTGAACTCGATGTAGAGAGTATCGGTGTCCTGGAAGTATTTGATCTTCATGGCGCGAACAAACGATCGAAGAAGGCGTTGTGTACAGTCTCGCCGTCGGCCAGCAACACCACGCGGAGGTACCTACCGTCCATCTCGTGGATCGGCGCCCAGCGGCGAATGCGACCGTCCGCCTGAATCACCTCCCTGACAGGATGTTGGACGACATACTGGATCCACTCCACGCGAATCATCGCACGATCCGAGCGTGCGCGTATCGTTTCGAAATATCGTGTGAACTTCAATCGGCCGCCCGATCAATCAGCTCGCTGGAAGTGAAGTCAGCCGTCCGTCACGCGGTTCGCCCGCGACACTCGGAAAGCCGGGACTTGAGCTCAGCTTCTCCAACGATGCCGACACTGCGGTCCTCAGGCAGCACAGGGTCTGGAGCTGCCATGTACACAACCTCATAGGCCTTCTCCCAACGGTCAACCTCGTCATCGGTAAGCTCCGCGTCGACCCACAGGTCCACGAACGCATTGTGGAAGTCCCAAAACCCCTGGCCTCCGGCCAGATACTCGTCAACAACGCGTTCGAGATCACCAACCCTCGCCTTCACGGGTTGCTCTCTTGCTCCGCCGAACGTCCGGCATCAGCCGCGCGCGGCTTCTTGCGCGTCGGCTGCATGCCGTCGTTAGGTTTGCAGATCGCACACCATCACCAGCACCGTCTTGCCCTTATAGGGTTCTTCGCCGAGCGGGTGCCAACCTAACCGGCGGTACAGGGACGCCGCGCTATCTGTCCACAGGTAGAGGTGTCGGTCGCCGAACCGTCGCGCCTGCGCAAGCGCGTGAGTCACCAACGCGGTGGCGATCCCGCGCCGTCGAAAGGCGGGTAGGACGTACACCGCAGCGAGCCAAGGTGAGAGCTCCGGCCTCGTGTCCATGTCGCAGACCACCAGGCTGGCCGAGCCGACGGCCTCAGAATCCACCAGCGCCACAAAAGTGATGGGGAGCTGATCCCGTTCGCACCGACCTGCCAGCTCCGCTGTCCAAGCGGCGCGTGTTGACCCGGGATAGCGGTCGCTCCACTCGTCGAAGTGCCACCCTGAGACAACCGGAACGAGCAACGGATGGTCGGCAAGCAACTCAATTGGCATGCAGCATCTCACCTCGCCGGCTAACGCCGGTATCAGCCGCGGCCGAAGGCCGCCGGCTGCATGCCGAAGTTAGATTGTCTCCAGCGTCTAGTAGATCTCAATCCGGCCCTCCGGAGGATCGGCGGGTACAAGGTCTCCGCCTTCGGATCGGGCGAAAAACCGTACGCGTGTGCTGGACATCAGAATGCAATACTTCGGATCGTACTGGAGAAACGCGCTCGGATGAAACTCCGCTGGACCTTCGGCGACCGCTCCTGACCAGCTGAGGGCAATGCGCTGCGTTGTCAGCCAATACCGGACTGCCGCAAGGGACGCGTGCATAAAGTCATGCTCACCGAGCGTCGCATGTTGGATGAAGAGGCCGTTTCGGAGGAACCGGAAGCCCCGGCCAGGGTCGTACTCGAACATCGCGCTGACGGACAGCGAGTTGTTGCGCCCGGAATCACGCAGAGGGCCGTGCTTCCAGAAGTCACCAACATCAGACATCAGCTTATTGTCGAGCGACGCCGCGTCGATTGCCGAACGATCCGCGTAGCCGGCAAGATCTGCTTGGTGCTTGATGGCCACCGCCAAGGTGCCCGCGAGGCGAGTCACGTCCGACAGATCTGGCTGAAACGCGTACCGCTGCGACAGCAGAGCGTTGAGCTCGTCCCACGGCTTGACCACGTCGTTGACGAAGCGTTGCGGATTCACGTGGTAGCGTCCCGCTTGATGTGGAAAATCGAGAGGCGATCTTCCGGCATTCCATCGATCGCCGGTCGCGACCGACACCGTCGTGAATCGCGGCGAGGGGGATATCAGGGTATTGCCTCGCTCGCGATCGTCGCTCTACGAGGCTCTGAGCGATCGCGATTCTCTCGTCCCTGGACGCGAAGCGCAAGAGCCCGGCTCGATGGCGTCACGCCGCGGGCCGCAGCCGCTTGCTGATGACGGTCGCGATCGTCGCGTGCCCATCGATCTTCCGGAGCTTGATCTGCCCGCTGGCGACCAGGCTGAAGAGCAGGATCAGGGCGGCGTCCTCCGTCGGAAGGGATCCCTGCGTCTTCACGCGCCGGCGGAATTCCTCATTGAGCCGTTCGATCACGTTCGTGGTGCGCAGCGTCTTCCACTGCGCCTTCGGGAAGGTGAAGAAGGTCAGCAGCTCCGCGCCGCCCTCGTGCAGGCTGCGCCCGACGCCGGGACAGCGCGTCGCCCACTTGCGTTCGAACGCCGTGTACGCCGCGCGGCCCGCGTCGGCAGACGCCGCGTAGACGATGCGATGAAAGTCCTCGCGGAGCTCGTCGAGCGCGTGCTTGGGCGCCTTGCGCTCGAGGTTGCGCAGCTTGTGGACCGCGCAGCGCTGCACGGCCGTCGCCGGCCACGTCCGGCTCAGGGCCGGGCGCAGGCCCGGATTGCCGTCGATGATCGCCAAGAGCGGGGCGCGGAGCCCGCGGGCTTGCAAGTCCGCGACGAAGCCCTTCAGGCGTCGCCCGATTCGCTGCCGCACAGCTCCAGCGCGAGCAACTCCTTGCGGCCGTCGGCGAGCACGGCCACGGCCGTCAGCACGGGCGCGCTCGCGACCTTGCCCGCGCTGCGCACCCGGACGCACACCGCGTCGAGATAGAGGTAGACGAGGTCGACCTCGGCGAGCGCACGCGCCGTCCAGGCCGTCAGCCCATCTTTCAGCGTGGCGACGATCCGGGAGACCGCGCTCTTGGAAAGCGGCGCCGCCTTGAGCAGCGGGTGCAGCGCGCCGCGGATCCGCCGCTGGTTCCCCCCCGCCAAGTACGTCGCGATCACCGCCTCGTTCACCTCGCGCATCCGGCGCTGATAGCGCGGCACGATCGTCGAGCGCCATTCGCCGCCCGGCGCCCCCAGTGTGGCGCGGGGCAACGTGAGCGCCAGCGGCCCGGTCGGGCCCGTCAGCGTGCGCGTCTTGACGCCGTTCCGGTACCCGCGCCGCGCGTCGTGGCGCTCGTAGCGCCCGGCCCCGAGCGCGAGCGCCAGCTCTTCGTGCACCGCCGTCTCGATCGCGACCCGGACCTGGGCATGAATCAGCTCGCCCAACGCGGCCGGCCGATCCTCAGGCAGCCGCTCCGACTTCTTGATACGCTTCGCCATGGCGCATTCCTCCGGCGGCCGTCTTGCCGGACGGCCGGTTGGTGGTTGGACTTCCCACCGGAAGAATGCGCCATTTCTCTATTTCCACACCACTCGGGACACCACCATTCACGTTGAGCAATCTAACGTTCGCGGTCACCGGCCGGAGCGAGCAACGCGAGCCCCGGCCCGGTGCACTGCGAGGTTCGGCGGCCTCTAGTTGAAACGGACACGTCGGTAGACGGCCTTCTTCGACTGCGAGTGAAAGACACCGCAATGGAATCTGCCGCGCGTACCGTATTTCTTGATCGCGTCGTCCTGATCGATCGCGCCTGTCCATCGCTCACCCGGCGGCAAGACATGGGGAAAAGGCGTACCGAGAGCATTGTTGAAGACAAGAAAGTGCTGGCCTTTACGACGCATCAGCTTGTGCCGGAGCGACGGGTAGTGGACTCCTGCCAGGTGGGTCACAGTGGTGCGGAATGTGTCAACGACTTTGAGACACCGAGGGCACGCATTTACTGTCGAACCCCGGACGTGAGGGCCGGCCGCCTGACGGCGGTGGCCTCGTTTTCCGGGGTGTCGAGATAGCGGCCCCCCTCGAGATCGTCGATCGTGGAGCCGCTGAGACGCTGGTCTTGGAGCTGAGAAGCCATGGCGTCCGGAATTCTTGGTTCTGGCCCGACGTTCGGCGCCGGCGGGTTGATCCAGACGGTGTCCGGCACCGCGGGCGGCGTCGGCGGCTTGCGCACGAAGCGCTCGGGATGGGCCGCGTACGCCGCGGCAAGCACGTCCGCGCGCTGGGCGCGGACGGCCTCGGCTTGGCCGTAGTGCACCATCGCTGGCGTCAGCAGCGCAATGCCGGTGTGGCGGTGCTCGGCGTTGTACCAGCGGAAGAACGGCTGGCAGAAAGCCCGCGCCGCCTGGAGGCTCCCGAACCGCTCTGGGAAGGTCGGGCGGTACTTGAGCGTTTTGAACTGCGCCTCCGAGAACGGGTTGTCGTTGGAGACGTGCGGGCGGCTGTGCGTGCGGGTGATGCCGAGATCGGCGAGCAGCAAGGCGACGGGCTTCGAGGTCATCGAGGCGCCACGGTCGGCGTGGATCGTCAGTTGGCCCGGCACGATCTCCTGCGTTTCGCAGGCCACCTCGATCAGTCGCTCGGCGAGCGCGGCGCGCTCCTGGTGGGCCACCATCCAGCCGACCACGTACCGGCTGAAGATGTCGAGGATCACGTAGAGGTAGAAGTAGGTCCACTTCGCCGGGCCGAGCAGCTTGGTGATGTCCCAGGACCACACTTCGTTGGGCCGGGTGGCGAGCAGCTCGGGCGTGGGGGCCACATGTCGCAGCTGGTTCCGCCGCTCGCGCACCTCGTGGGCGGCGGCCAGGACCCGGTACATCGTGCGCAGCGAGCAGAGGTAGCGTCCTTCGTCCAGCAAGGTGGCGTAGACCTCGGCCGGCGCGAGGTCGACGAAGCGGGGCTGGTGCAGCTCGCCCCGCACCGCGTCCCGCTCGGCCGCGGTGAGGGCCCGGGCCGGCCGGGGGCGCGGCGCGGGCGTGGGGCGAGGCCGGCGGTGGCGATACACCGTCGCCCGGCTCATGCCGAGCGCCTGACACGCCGCCTGGGTGCCCACGGTCGGCGCCAGGTCCGTCACGGCGCTCAGGAGCCGCTCCCGGCGTCGTCGGAGGTCTTCAGGGGGATGCCCAAGATCTCGGAGACTTTTTTTTGGACCTCGATGATCGTCTCCGCCTGCTTGAGCCGCCGCTCCAGGCGCGCCTTCTCCCGCTCGAGCTCGGCCACCCGGCGCGCCAGCGGTGACACCGGCCCCGCGGACCGGCCCCGCTTCTTCGGCGTCAGGGCGGCCAGCGCCCCTTGCTCGCGCTGCCGGCGCCAGGTCGTGAGGTGCGAGGAGTACAGCCCCTCGCGTCGGAGCAAGGCGCCGATCTCGCCCGCCCCCGCGTCGGTGTCGGCCTCGCGGAGGACGCGCAGCTTGTACTCGGCGGTAAACCGGCGCCTCGCGGCGCGCTCGGGCACCTCGGGATCCGGGAGTGGGGACGTGGGCACGACGTGGAGTGCCGCCGCCGAGCCACTCACCTTCGTCGAACTCGGAGCATTAGGCCTTTCCTCCTGGGCAGCCGGGGCTGGCCGCCGCCGCGCATTCGACTTCTTCGCGCTCGCCATGATCGAGACACCTCTCTCCGCCCTCTACAGTAATTGCAGGGGAGGTCGGTGTCTCACGATCATTGGCACAGAGGGGTGGGCTGGGCACCGTGGTTGGTCGCCGCAACAAAGATGTAGTTCGTATCGCCGGTGTGGGGCAACTTGGGGAAGACCTTCATGTTCGGTGCTGCCTCCACCCGAACATCTGCGCCGCGGTGGGTCCATTTGTATACGTCCCATAGGAGGACGATCGTCGCGACGATCGCACCCCACCAAGCGACAATATCAGTCAGGTTCACCTTCACCGACAGACGCCCTATTTGTCCGCCGAACGAGCATGGTGAGCGGCCGGCCGCTCTGGGCCGGCCCGCTCGACCATGTTGTTAGGCGCGCTGATCAGCGCCACGGGTTCGCGCCCTATCGGCATCACGCAAGTGGCATCCGCTGGATTCGTTTGGGAAGCGTACGGCGACGAAGGTTCTTGAGCGGGGCCTCGCCTTGGGCGATCCACATACGCCTTATTGCCTCTGCCGTCGCCTCGTAGTGACTTGCCGCTACCGCAGGCGCATCCTTCCACATATCTTGAAGAGCGTGCCACGCTTTAGCCTCCGCAGTCCTGCCGAAACGCCAATAATCGACCTCATGCGTGACGCCCACCGTATTAGAGATCTCTGTCGGGGAGCAGTCGACGATGCGGACTCGGCGTTCGCGCGCAATAGGCGGATTGTGCGCTGGATCGTTCAGAAGCGCCTCCGCGGAGGGATGGAGCAAGATCCTGAGTCCCTTGATGCCGCAGCCCTCGGCTGCGTTCGCGCGAACCACACCAGTCCCGAGGAAGTGAGCTGCATGATCTCCACCACCGGCAGTGATGTCTGATCTGAAGCGAAGCGCCGCAAATGATCCATGGGCGACCGCGATTCGGACGGGAACTTTTTGCGATAGGAGAGACTGCATCAACCCCACTGCCAAATCCGTCGCCTCGACCAGATGGTTCGTTGCGATGAACGCGGAATCGGAAAACGTGATCGCAGTGAAGCGATGGCGCATCTGCGCCAACTGGAGAGTAGCGCGAAGGGAAAAGTGAAACGCAGAGAACACCCGCGCCAGCGGATCCTGGTGCGCCAGGAGGAGGTCATCGATGTTCGAGGCGAACGGTCCGTCGAGCGCTTTCAGCGCCTCAACGTTGAGAGTGTTGCCTTCCGTTAACGCTGAGAAGCCAAGCACGTCGGCGAATATCACAACCCTGTCCTCAGCTTGATTCATCTGCTTCTCGATAGTCCAGATTGTCGGTGCCCGGGCTTCTCTCTGAGCGCCTAACGCACCGCTCAGCGGCCGGGGGGCGAGCAACGCGAGCCCGCCGGCCCGCTGGAGCGGGTAGTTCGGCAGTAGCCGCTACTCACAGGTCTTCGGGACGCAAGCCGGTGCGCTTCGCGATGCGGGCCAGCATACGGGGCCCGATCTCCTCGTCGTCGTGGAAGGCGAACACGAAGTCAGCCCAGCCCGTGCGTGATAGCGTTCGGTGCGACCCCGATTGACGCTTGATCACCCAGCCAATCCTCAAGAGGGCCGCGAGTACCCGGCGAGCGCGGGTACTCGGCCAGGCGCTCACGCCGCGTTGAAGGAGATGCTGAGGAGTTCAGGCCCCGCCTCGCCGTGCTCCAGCCGGTCGGCGATGACGCGTAGCGCGAGCGCC
>Ga0209211_10006303_pt1 | contig 17254 bp, 35 predicted proteins | sample RifGroA2_FD_183992 | JGI IMG/M metagenome (GOLD analysis project Ga0209211, IMG submission 183992) | Groundwater microbial communities from Rifle, Colorado, USA - Groundwater A2 (SPAdes) (version 2) | ecosystem: Environmental > Aquatic > Deep subsurface > Groundwater | place: Rifle, Colorado... | reverse complement strand
GATAAGAAAGTATTTGGATGGAAAGTTTCGCAAAGAAGACTAGATCGAATTGATACTGCTTTATTCTGCAGAGTAATATGGCATAACTTATTCTATCTTAACTAGTGTCTAATTCTGTCCCATTCATCTTGAGAAGGTCAAGTCAGGCAGCGAATACTTCTGCAAGACGATCTTCCCAGTTCCCGAAATTATCTGCCACCCCTTCTTCTCCTGCATGATATAATGCCTGTCCTCCAAGTCTCCTATAATAATCTGGATGAGGGTAATTATACCTTTGATACTTGATCTGAAAAGCTTCGGAAAAGAAGCCTAGGCCTATAAGGCAGGCCCCTCCAAATTCTTTATTAATCTCTAGTGTAATTCTCCTTTGAGTTTCTGAACTCTCTGTTTCTATATCTCTCAATTTAATGCAGTATTCGAAGAAATAAGGGAAAGTTTCTATATCCCTTAACCTCTGGTGAACAACTCCTGCGACAGTCATAGTCTCTTGAGCAGTGTGCTTAAACTGGGGAGTTTCCAGCATACAAACAAGTTGATTGAGAGAATCTCCTAAAAGAATTTCTGGAGAATCCCACATTCTTCGGCCGATCTGCCTAGCCACCCCGTAAGCAATGTCTTCATCTCCCCAAACCTTTCTCAGAGATTCTGCATCTTTAGGTGTAAACAAATTATCTAAAAATTCCATTTTCCTGGAAGGAGGTTGAAATAAAGCTATTTAATTATTTTCGTACTGTTTTGACATTATTGCCCTAAAGGGTTTGCTTATCTAATTCGTGCAAATAAAATTGCTCGGTGGAATTGTATCTCTCGCATTCTGAGGCTTATCTTTCTTCAATTCTCTTTAACCTTTCCTCTATCTTTTCCAGTTTCTCCATGATATCTTCGTGTGTAAATTCATGATGGAATTCTCTTTCATGTGGTGGAATCGGATGTTCTCTATGTATGTGCATTTTCTTAACCTCCTTATAGGTAATTTTGATAATCTCTCCTTCTGGTTAATGCATGGACACTGTCCCAGGCATATAATTTGCGTTCTACTTCTTCTTTCGAGCCTTCAAAACACTTTTTATATAAATCTGAATACTCCCTATCAACTTCTTCCTGCCTCTCAGAACGTGTCCTTAGAGAATTTCTTATAAAGTTCCAATAGTTTCTTATGGTTGTTTCGACTTTCATATGATAATAGAATCCTTAAACTATTTAAATGTTTCGATTATTCTATGAAAGTCGAATGATAAGATATTTATAGTAAAGTCGAATTGAATAAGCATGCCTCCACTATTTGATGAGATTGTTCATAAAGCGCTTTCTAATGAATTAAGAAGAGCAATTCTAGTTAGCCTGGCTAAAAAAGAGAAATATTTGACTGAGATTGCTACTGAGATAAAGAAAAAACCTCAAACAATTGATTTTCACTTAGCCATACTGGAAGAAATTGGTTTAATACAATCTGATTGGAGAGAGGGGAAAAAATATTATTCCTTAAAGGATAAGAGAATAGTAGAGTTTCTTAAGCAGGGCAGAGTGATACCTGCCGAATTTAGACCTAAGCCTCCTCACGAAATAGTCCTAGATATGTGGGACGACATGAAAAAAAGACTTGACAGACTAGAAGAAAAAATTGATAAGTTAAGCAAAAGTAAGTAAGAAAAGTTGTAAAGTAACTACTTCTGCGTGTTGCTCAAGGTATATATACTTGACCTACTTGTTTAAATTAGAAAGATGATTGATTTTATCATCTTCCTACAATTTCCCTGGGAAGAAAGAAATATAGGGAGAATACGCGACTCTGAAGGGTGGGCGCATGCGATTGCTGGCCAATTGGCCAAACCTGCTTATTTCAGTTAAGGTCGTGTATTTTATTTATTCTAGTAGATATTTTTATCTTTTAAACAACTCTTCAAGTGGTCTAAATTGATTATCGTGAGGCAATCTTTCTTCAACAACTCTACCATTCTTGCGGTAAAGCCTGTACGCATTCGCATTTTTTGAAGAGGTAAGAATCCTATATTGATCCCCCACTACTTCTAATGCTGAACAGTTTTCTAAAGCAATTGAAAGTCCGCCATCTTCTTTGATCATCTTTTTTAAAGAAGGTCTTCTGGATTTTTCAACATCATAATGCGGACAAGCCATTGAAGGCAAGAATCCGGTTCCGCGAATCTTGATTAGCTTAGCGCTCTTTGCAGACCCGAACTTCATCGAGTCTGAATTTCCATACTTAAACCAACAAATTGCTCCTGCGCTTAATCCAGAAAGAATTACTCCTTTCTTTCCAGCTTCTTCTAAAACCTTATCAACTCCTAGTCTTCTCCAAATCTTTAACATTTTCAAAGTGTTGCCGCCACCAACATAAACTATATCTGAGCTGAGGATTTTTTGCCTTATCTCCTGATGTGAGGTATTGCCACTTACCAAATAAAGAACATCTGTTTCGCATCCTAATCTGTCTCCATAATGTTTTTGAAAAGTCTGCCAGTAAACTGCACTATCTCCACTTGCAGTTGGCAACAAGAGCGCTTTAGGATGTCTCTTGCCCGTAAGCTCAATTATTTCTCGATCTATTTTTTCTGTTTCTACAGAATATCCTGGCCGGCCTATTTCTCCGCCCCCTATAGCAACAATCTTCATATCTTCAATGAAACTTATATGTTTATTAAATTATCTCGGACGCATTTTTATCAATAAATTTAATAATAGGCTTCTATTTTTTACAGCATGAATAAGAGGTACAGGCCTGCAATATTTGCAGTAGTTTATAAGAGATCTGGAAACAAAACTCTTTATTTATTATTGAAAAGAAAGCTTCATTGGACTGGCTGGGAATTTCCTAAAGGAGGAATTGAAAAAGGGGAAAAAGAGATAGGGGCTGTTAAAAGAGAAATAAAAGAAGAGACTTCTTTGAAAATTCTAAAAATAACGAATTATAGAATTAAGGGCAGATATACCTATAATAGAGTATGCAAAAGAGACAGGCCAGGTTTTGTAGGCCAGACTTATTCCTTGTATTCTGCAGAGGTGGGAGAGGGAAAAATTAAATTTGACAAGATTGAACATTCTGCATTTAAATGGGTTGAATTTGACAAGGCCCTAAGAATGTTAAAATGGCCTAGTCAAAGAAAATGCTTGAGGATTGTTGAAAAATCTTTGAAGCACTTTTAAAGAAAAGGTAAAAGGTTTATATCTTCACCTTCACCTTCAATAGGTATTATTTCAAGGCTTATTGAATCGTCTTTGAAGGTTTGATTAAGTGAGATAATAGTTTCATTAATCTCTTCTATCGATTTGTGGAAGAGTTGCATATAGCAGTTTGGGTTTCCAAGGAGAAAAATCAGAGAGTCTATATTTCCATTCTGCTTTGCAAAGTTTTTGAGTTTTTCTTGGTTTTGCTTTGAGAAATTTGGAAGGGAGATTAATAGAAGACTATAAAAAAAGCCTATTTTTTTCATATCAAAGTAGGCACGGGTACTGATTAAGACTCCAGATTCCTTTAGTTTTTTGAGCTTGTAAACTGAAAGTTCGGCTGAGATGCTTGCCTGCTTTGCAATGTCAATTATTCTTGAGTTTGCATTTTTGTTTAGGATTTTAAGTATCTTTATTTCTTTTTCATCTAGTTTTACAGAATCTCTTTTGTATTCGTGGAAGATTTTAGACTGAGTTTTGAGATGTAGGAATTTTAGAGGGAAAAATTTTGAATAGTATGGCTCTAGGATGTAGTAAGAGATTATTGAATTGCTGTGCTCTTCAAAAAGAGAAGAGAGGTAGTCGTTTCTTTCTTTTTCATCTTTAAAGACGTACAATACGGCAAGGTCGTATTTTGTAAGAAGCTGGAGTGAATTGATTCTGCTGGGGCTTGATTTTTGCTCTTCCTTGAATTTTTGCATACTTTGCAGATTTTTGAATTTGAAGAAAATTAAGCTAAGGACATGGTAGCCTAAATGACTATAGCTTACAATTGGGAGGTAGCCTTTTATTATGCCTTCTTTTTCAAATTTAGAGATTCTGTAAGAAATCTGCTCTCTGCTAAGGTGGAGGGCTTTAGCTATTTTTGTTGCGGGCTCTCTTGAGTTTTGGTAGAGATAAGCAAGGAGCTTTTTGTCTGTTGGAGAGAGTTTTATTGGAGTTTGCATATTAATGCGATGTTTATTGATTTATTAAATATTTCTGTTTATAATTTTAATTTTTGTGTAATAATTGAAGGTAAGATATAGATAATAAAGAAACTTTAGGAAAGTATGGGAAATAAAGGATATCAGGTTAAGGAAGTAACTCCGAAGGGGATGAGGTGCATGGCTGGACCATGTCCAGAGGTTTATGAAGTGAAGAGTGCGAGTCCTCAAGAGATGGGATGCCTTGCCGGACCATGTCCAGAGCTTTACTCTGTAGGGGAAGATTATCTTATAGTTGGAAGGGCAGTTAGTCTGGAGGAAGCGAGAGAAGTTAGACTTGATGATGGGAGAAATCTTGCAGATAGAGTTGGAGGGGATGAGCATTTGATAAGGATATCAAAGAATTTAGTGAATGCCAGTGTCTTGCAGACTTTAGCGGAGAGGATTATCGGTGCAGAGAAAAAAGGTTAGTTTTTAATATATTATTTTTCTAGTATAGAGATGAAAGAATTATCAAAATTAGAAATACGGGATAAATACAATCAATATGCAAAATGGTATGACTTAGTTGAAGGAATTGCTGAACTTATTTTTAGAAAATATAGGCGAGAATTGATGGGAAAAGCACATGGAAAAGTGCTGGAGGTAGGAATTGGGAGTGGGAGAAATCTGAGATATTATCCTAAAGACTGCGAAATATATGGGATTGATGTTAGCAAAGAGATGCTTAAGAGAGCGGGAGAGAAAGCGGAAGGGCTTGGAATTAAAATTAGATTAAAAGAGGCAGATGCTGAGAAATTGCCATTTAAGAAAGGAGAATTTGATTGTGTTGTTGATACTCTCGGACTTTGCACATATCCTAATCCAATCAAAGCGCTAAAAGAAATGAAAAGAGTTTGCAAGAGAGATGGGAAAATACTTTTGTTAGAGCATGGAGAAAGCAGTAATAGCTTTATAACGAGATGGCAGAAAAAAAGAGAGCCAAAACATAGCAAAATTGCAGGATGCCACTTATTGAGAAATCATACTGCGATTGCAAAAAGAGCAGGACTAAAGATTGCTAATGAAAAAAGGGGATTTTTTGGAATTGTTTATGTTATTGAAATCTAAAATTATGTAACTACTATAAAGTAACTAAAATAGTAAGATTTAAATACTTCTTATACTTACTAAAAATATGAAAAACAAAATAAAAAAGACACTAATTGGAGCAATTGCAGCAGGAATGCTATATGTGAGTGGAACAGGGATAGTTGTGCCTCGTATGATAAAAGAAAGAGTGAACACTCCTCAAACAATTGAGATGTATCAAAATGCTATAACTGAACAAGCGAAAAAAGGTATTGAAGAGAAAATTGGGAACAGAGATGTAAAAGAAGAGACTCTTAAAAGAACATATGATGCTATTGAGAGAATAGTTGAAAATGGGGATTTGAAAACTCAGATCCATACTGCGCCAAAATTTTATGCACCTCAAAGGCTCAATCCTGAGAATTATACATTTAGGATCGAGTATAAGGGAGATTCAGTGGCTACATTTGGCATACAAAGGGGCATAGATGGAAACTACGGATTAAGAGAAGGAACACTACAAGTCAATAAGAATTGCAAATTAATAAATGAATTAACTGATACTGCAAAAGCTACTGCCTTGGGAGAATATCTCAAGGAATATGCCCCTTATGCCGGAGGCATAGCAATTACCCTATTAGCTGGAGCGGGAATAATTGCTGCAAAAAATAAAAATAAAAGGAAAAAATCAGCTCTTGGAGAATTGCAGTAAGAAAGGAGATTGACTTTTGTGATTTAAGAAGCTAATCTAAATATATAATAATGTTTATAAATGAAAAATATATGTCTTAGTCATGGGTGCAAGAATATTTGAATCTGCCAAGGACAATGGGATTTATTCTCCTTGTGGGCTTTGTTCTGGACAAGGTCCTTTAAAGGGGGATGAGGGGCTAAGTGCGATTTATAGTTCTTTGCGAGGGCATCCTGAGAGAATGGAGAAATTCCTCAATTCAGATTCTTATGCTGTATGCGCAGGAATTCAGATGTTTCTCATGACAAGGGATAAAGAGCTAGGGTTGGCCCTTGGTGATTATAGTGCTCAGAATCCTAATCAATTTATGCCTCTCTGCGCAGTTAGAGGAAATGTGCCAGTTGGTAGAAATGGGAATGGAAGTTCTAAAAGAGTGTCTTTAGAAACCCTAAATAATCTCGTAAGTGAAACTCTTTATGCTCGGCCTGGAGGGGATGAATTACCATCTGCTGTATTTGGGACAAAAAATCCGGAATTTGCAGATTATATCCAGAAGACCTGGGAGTTTATTGGGTCAGATGAAAATGAAGAAAATCCGGATAGGCTAGGAGTGCAAGAAAGATTAATTCCAATTAAGGTGTTAGATCGCCCTAGAAAATATGATAGTGGAGTTCGGGCTGAATTTGAAGCTAATAATCCTGGGCAAAGACTCTAAAATTTCACTGGCGTCCTGAGAATTTGCCTTTCATAAAATTTTTAAATAAAATTCCCCATATGTTTTAATAAATTATTTATTTATTCTTTAGCTTAAATTAAGATGCCTTTAAGTGCAACTTGCCACTCAAAAAAATTATAATCAAAAAAATGATGCGCCACTGCGGCTTGAAAGCCGCAGTTTGAAGAGGCGCTCGTTTTTTGGATGCTCAAGGAACTACTACACCATGACTGGTGTAGTTTTCTGTCAAGTTCCTTGACATAACGATAAAATGAGTAAATACGAACTAGAAATCAAAACTGAAGATGAATTGATGAAACGAGGATTTGTACCCTTGGAAACTGCGAGTCTGGGCAACACTAACGTATATGAAAAGCGCATTCCTCAAACTGATCATCATGAGGTAATTATTTTAAAGCAACCTCGCCTTAAATATAACCCTGAAGATGAAATTATGAAAAAAGAAGTCCTGCTCCATTATATATGGAATTCTCGCTCTTCGGACGTGAATATTATATATAGTTTAAAGGGCGGTATGAGGGATTAAGCAGAAGAGATTAATGATCTTGCATTCATCACGTTCATTATTCTTTCCTGAACTTCTTCTACCGAACCTAATCCATTAACATTCTGCAGATATCCATTGGAGGAATAATCCTCTATCAATGGAAGAGTTTCTTTATTGTAAATTCCGAGCCTGTTCTTTATAACCTCCGCATTATCATCTGTTCTATTCTCAATACCGGCTCTTTTTAGAAGGCGCTTTGTTAATTCATCATCATCTGCCTGTAAATTTATCATCTTAATATCATGGATTGCTAATCCCCTGCATATTTCTGAAAAAGATTCTGCTTGATTGAAGTTTCTGGGAAATCCGTCCAGGATCGTACCATTTTTATCCAGATTGGCTGACAAGAAATTTTTAACAATCTCAATAATTATTTCATCTGGAACGAATTGACTTTTATGAATGAGAGAGTCTGCTTTTTTTCCAAGTTCCGTAGATTTAACAATCTCACTTCGAAGAAGCGCTCCTGTAGAGAGATGAATGAAATCTAATTTTTGTGCAAGAATTTCTGATTGGGTTCCTTTTCCCGAGCCTGGAGGTCCAAATAAGATTATCACCTTCATCTTATGAGAGTTATTGATGTTGCATATTTAAATTTTCTTGTACTTGCCCTCATTAGATTTTATTATCCATAAAGCAGCTATTGAAGTTGCTGCTAACTGGATAAGGGGAGAAAGACCTAACCCAAACACTTGGGGCATGAGCTGATTATAGGACCACTTTCCAAGATAAAATGCCTTTAGCTCGATAAACACTGCCAATAATACTCCAAGAACGGTCAATAATATCATATCCCTTCTTGCAGGATTGTTTACCCATTTAATGTTTTCATTCTTTAAGGAGATAACTAAGATTAAAATAGAGATATATACTGCATCCATGAATGAATATAGGAGAATGTGGGGAACATACTCCTGCATTGATGGATTCCAATCGTAAAGCGGGGAATGCGCAACTTCCCAGAATAAGTTCAACAGGAAAAACAAGAGAAATAACAAAAATAGTTTCTTTTTCATAGAATATCCAGATAAAAAGCATTAATAAATTATCCCAGGACCTTTCACAAAGTTCTTAAAGCTTGTGCGTGATTAATGGCCAGAGAATGGAGAATAAAAATGTAGGGTTTATAGTACTGGGAATATCTTTTCTAATAGTAGTTATAATACTCCTATTCAATTCCGCATTAAAGGATATAATTGAATCTAGTTGTACGGGGGAGCATGGGTTAAGCTGTCCAATGTACGCAGCCCTCACTAAACAAACTTATCTCTCAATAGCTATAGCGGGAATACTGGTCATATTTGGATTAGTTATGATATTTACCAAACCTGAGAGAGAGATAGTCGTTAAGAGAGTTAAGGAGAGAAAAGTGAGCAAGAAAATCGACCTCTCAGAATTCAGGCCTGAAGAGAAAAAGGTATTCAAACTTGTTGAAGAAAGCGGTGCAATTTTCCAGGCAGAGATAATTGAGAAGACTGGGTTCGGGAAAGCCAAAGTATCCAGGATAATTGACAAATTGGAAGGCTCTGGATTAGTTGAAAGGAAGAGAAGAGGCATGACTAATGTGGTCGTAATTAAAGAATGAAAATGAAACTAATTTCACCCAATGATTTATAATAAGGATAAATACAATATTTCTGAATAAAATGAGCTTTAATGAATTCATAAAGGAACTGAGTGGTGAGAGAGTAGAAGGGGAATTAGTCAAGATAGTGACATACTCCCTGATTAGCTCTCTTGCTCTGCTAGCTGTCTTCTACTTTAGCAGACTTAGGGATGTTCCGGGATTTATCCCCAGTTATGGTTTTTATATATTTCTTGCTGCGATAGTCTATGCCTTGATAATTCCGACTGTTTATCAAATTAGAAGCTATAAAGAATTTCCATGCATGTCGGGTATGATGATTGGAATGACAATTGGAATGGTTGCTGGATTCTTATCAGGATTTTATGTAGGTGCCACAAATGGAATGTTTGTGGGGACTGTTTTTGGCATGTTTATTGGCATATCACTGGGTGCATGGAATGGGAGATGCTGCGGGATAATGGGCGTCATGGAGGGTGTGATGGCTGGATTCATGGCAGGACCGATGGGGGCCATGACTGCAGTGATGCTCCTAAATGATAATCTTAAAATTGCTTCAGTTATCATGACTGTAATAGGGGCAGTAATACTTGTTGGACTTAATTACATGGTATACAAAGAAATGAAACATTCTGAAAAAAAGGAGAAAGAGGACATTTTCACAAGCCTTATAATCAATGTAATCTTGATGATTATCACTACCTGGCTGATAGTATTCGGTCCAAGAAGTGCCTTATTCCAATGAAAAACCCAATATTGACTATATTTATTATCGTTCTAGCAATAGGCCTCGTAGGGGCTTATTTGTATAATGCTGGAAATTCTAATGATTCTTCTGGAAACTCGGGCACAGGAAGCGGAAAAGTCCAAAAAATCAATCTAGGAATGAAGAATTATAATTATTATCCAAATACTATCAAAGTCAATGCCAACCAGCCAGTAAGCATAATCTTAGACTCCAGTGTTAGCGGCTGTTATAGAGATCTTGTAATCAGAGATTTGGGAGTTAGGAAATACTCAACTAATCCAAGCGATACTATTGATTTCACACCTACAAAGAAAGGCACCTTTACTTTCGCTTGCAGCATGAGCATGGGTACGGGGAAGATTATTGTTGAATAATTTTTAAATCAATTATCCTTAATTATATTATGAAATTCTCAAGATTAGAAGTAAGAGATTTAACCTTTGCAGGGATATTGATATCTTTTGCATTTGCAATCTTGCTTTCAGGAGGGGTACGGGGATTTGAGTCAGGGGGCAGGTTTTTTATGATATTTGTCATCTCATTCTTTACAGCAGGAGCAGGATTCCTTCTTCACGAACTCATGCATAAACTTGTGGCTCAGAGTTACAGATTGACAGCAGAATTTAGAGCATTCTACCCTATGCTCGGACTTGCCGTCTTATTTTCATTCTTTGGATTTATCATTGCTGCGCCTGGAGCAGTATTTATCTATGGAATGATAAACAAAGAAAGAAATGGAAAGATTTCTGTTGCAGGGCCATGGACAAACATTGTTCTGGCTTTAATCTTCCTTGCATTTGCCCTTGTCTTGCCCAATGCAACAGGGGCTCTAAATTACCTTCTAACTTATGGACTTTACATAAATGCCTTCTTGGCTTTGTTCAACATGATTCCGGTAATGCCGTTTGACGGAGCTAAAGTAATAGCATGGAACAAAGGAGTTTATTGGATTACTGTGGCTGTTGCCCTTATACTAGTTATAGTGGGATATATTGTTTAGTTAGACATTTAAGACAATCAAATTTGTATTTCCAAGGTCTGTCTTCTTCACAATTCCTCTAAATTCAAGATCTTTAATTATACGGGACATTTTAACCTTGTTTATTCCTGTCAATGCTACAAGCTTGTTTTGCTCCATTGAATTATTATTCTCAATAAGGAGCGAGATTATCTGCCTTTCGTTATCCGGAAGTATCTTTAGGACCCTTGATAATTGAGCCTTATCTATCTTCCATTGAAATAGAATAGACAAAAATATCCCCACAATGAGTGAGAGGAATGCAATTAGATAAACAACTAAGGGCAGAGAAGAGTCTGTTGTTTCAGCATATACCCCATTTACTATTGCAAAAAGAACTCCGAGTATAAAAACTGCTCCAAGACCAATGATGAGCTTCTTTGGCGAAATTTCCATCTTATTAGGATATGTCTTTCTTTAAGGCGAGATAATCTTTCTTTGATATCTCCCCTGCAGCATACCTCCTATTCAAGATATCCATGGCTGACTCGTTCTTTTTTGCTGCTTCCTTAACAAACCAATAAATGATAAAAAACAGCAAAGCTAGAATAATTAACTCAAATAACCAGCCGTATCCATACCAGCCAGCAGAGTGTGCCATATATCTTCCCATTCCCATAGGCATTTTCTTTTTACCTCCTATATTATTTAGTTCTTGAATTTAATAAACTAACCGGCTAAAGAAAAATAAATATGCCGGAACCACATTTAAGTTTTTAGTTTAGTGCATAGGGCAGTTTGCATATCCTGCTCTAAAGCCTGACTGAGCCATCATGCCCATTCCCCTTCCATTTCCAGAAGAAAAACCTAGCTCAGATTTAATATCCATCATCTTTTTGTAATCTCCTGCTTCTCGAGCCTCATGCATCTCTTGAAGAAGATGGAAGTTATCCTCAGTTATGAGGCTTGCCATTCTGCCATTCATTCCCTGATGCATTGACTTCCAGGCCGCGTAATCTCCGGACTCAATTGCATCCTCTACTCCTTCCCTGTCAATTGCAGGCACATTGTTCATATATCCGAACTGATGCGCATAGACTGAACTTAGCGCAAGAATAGCAAATGCTGCCAAAGCTGTAACTGCAAACATTGTTTTATTCATTTTCTTTTTACCTCCTTTCAATCTTATCTTTTCCATAGGTTTCATAAGATGAAACAAGAGATGTATTTTTATGAAACGTGTATAGGTCAGGGAGAATTTATAAAGTTAGAGCACATAAAAGGAATATGGCAGAGAAGCTTAGGGTTAGGGCTGTTGCATTTGGGTTTGCATCTGCTCTTTCTATCCTCTATCTTTTATGGTCTTTACTTCTTTACCTTATACCCCAAGCAATGATCAATATCCTGAAAGATATTGTCCAGGGAATTGATTTAACTAAAATAGCAAGACCTAGTGTTCCTATTGGAAGTGTTCTCACGGGATTAGTTGAAATATTTATCTTAGGGTTAATAATGGGCTGGCTTTATGCTATAATTTATAACTCTTTATCAAAATCTTCATAAATTAGACGCTGATGATGGAGAGTGATAATTATGCAGAATTAAGAACTGCTGAAGGCATTAACTTGATGTAAGCCTTATAACTGAGAATGATATAGTATATTGAAAGGAGGTAAAAGATGAAAGACAAAATTAATGTAATTAAAGTAGCAAATACTTTAGCATTTACAGTAGCAATAATATACTTAATTTGTATAATTGCCGTATGGATTGCTCCTGAATTTACAATGGCTATTGGAAATTACCTGCTTCATGGGGTAGATATAAGTGATTCTATAGTTGAAAGAAGTTTAGGCTATTCCCTCATCAGCTTAATCCTTGGAGCTATTGTAGGTTGGCTAATAGGAGCATTATTTGCTTTTACTTACAATAGACTTAGATAAACACAAAGTTTTAATTATTTATCTTTTTTGTCAAGAACCACCTGCTAAAGCAAGGTGGCGTGTTATAGTGGTTCTTGAACACCTCGAGAATTATCTTTGCTTTCTCACGAACTAAAGTAGGGAGTTTACGCAAAGATAATTCTCTCAGTATTAAAAGAGAGGAAATTATGGGTAGTGTGAATTTTTTCAATGAATGGATGATTTTTGCCCTTGTATTTTTATTAGTATGGTCTGCAATATTTATCTTTGTTAAATGGTATAGGTTATCTAAGAAATCAGAGGGCATTCTTCTATTACATCACCTTCGGAAAAATCCTTTTTTGCAAATACTCCTTTGCCGTGGATATTGCTTTCTCTTACTTCTATATGCATAATCCTCCTGGTTTCTGCCAGATTTAACCTTTTCTATTCGCTAAATGAGTGAAACTAGTTTCACAAAAGCGCTTAAATAAAGCCCGATGTTCATGGGTCTATGGAAAACACGAAAAGCCATGAGATGAAAGGAGGAAAGAAAACCGACTACGAGTTTGTATTTCAAATAGCCCTAATCGGCATACTTGTTCTATTATTAGTATATAATGCGGGCAAAGTGTATGGCCGAGATTCTGGTGTTATTGTAAATGAAGTAAATGGAATAAATGGCAACGCTGTAGCATCAAATGTTGTGCCTAAAGGAACTCCTGCTTTATACGGGGAGGAATTAAAGGTTAAATATGATGATGTTTCTGCCAGCAATCCAAAACTAGCTGATGCAACTATTCAGAAATTATCTTCTTATGAAGATAAAAGCCTTAATACTGAACAGATGACTAGATACATTAAAGTTGCAGGATCGATAAGCTGCGAGTACTGCTGCGGCGCCCAGTCTATAATATTCAGTAATGGCGAGAGAGCATGCGGATGCGCCCATAGCTTCGCTATGAGGGGAATTGCCAAATACCTCATAATAGAACATCCTGATATGAGTGATGAAGACATATTAAGAGAGCTTGGGAAATGGAAAGTCTTATTTTTCCCAGGAATACATGAGCAAAAAGCACAGGTATTAGAATCGCAGGGAATTGACAGTACAGACTATATCAATCTTGCTTCCAACAAGTACAGGGGCATTGAACAAGGCCAGTCTAGTGGAGCAGGAGGAATGGTCGGTGGATGCTAAGGGGAAAATTTATTTTTTATTTTTATCCCTTTTAGCTTTTTAATCACATCATGGACTGTTGCAATACAAATAACGAAAACTCAAATCATAGTAATAGAAAAATGAAAGGAGGATATTTTAAAATGGATAGAAAAATTGCAATGTGGATAGCTATAGCTGTTTTATTTCTGGCAGTATTATTCCTTACCTTTAAAGCAGGTGGAAATGTTACTGCTTCAGCAGAATCTGCAGGAACAGCAGCAAAGAGCGCGGCATCCTCATATGGGGGAATGGTCGGTGGATGCTAAAGAGTCGATTAAACATTTAATAAAAATGAAAAAGAAAATCATAATTTGGGCAGTAGTAATCATGGGCTTGCTTTTTTTAGGCATCTCTGCATTGACAAACAGGGCAAGCAGTTTTGATACAATTAGCGCTGTTGAAGGGGACATTAAAATTTACAAAACAGGCAGCTGCGGATGCTGCGGGATTTATGTAAATTACTTCAAGAATAAAGGCAATCCTAAAATAGAAGTAGTAAATTTAAACAGCCTTCAATCGATAAAAGAAGAATATGGCATCCCTTCTGATTTAGAAAGCTGCCATACTGTAGTTATAGGGGATTACTTTGTTGAAGGCCATATACCTCTTGAAGCTATTGAAAAGCTTTTGAAAGAAAGGCCAGATATAAAGGGCATTGCTATGCCTGGAATGCCGACAGGAAGCCCTGGAATGCCTGGAACTAAGAAAGAAGCGTTTACAATATACGCTGTCAATAATGATGGAAGTTATCAGGAGTGGATGAAATTGTAAAATGAAAAGGATATTTATTTTATTTATATCAATATTTTTTATAGCTTATTTAGCACCGATGGCTTCAGCTCATTGCCCACTTTGTACAGTTGGGGCAGGGGCAGCGGCTGCGGGGGCTGTTTGGCTAGGAATCAGCAAAGTTGTTGTTGCAATGTTCATAGGCGCTTTTGCAATGTCTATGGGCATGTGGTTCTCAAAAATACCTAAGAAAAAGTACATCCCTTTTCAAAAAACAGCAATAATCATAGTTATTTTCCTTACCACTGTCTTGCCTCTAATGTCAATTTTTACAGCAATAGGTCCGCTATACCTGTCATTCATTGGAGAATATGGCACAACTTACGCTGTCAATTACTCGCTAGCAAGCACAGTTCTTGGAGGGGCAATAGTATTTATTTCTCCAGGGTTGAATAGAAAAATTAAAGAAAAGAGAGATGGGAAGGTGATTCCATTCCAGGGTACAATACTGACCTTGCTGCTTCTTATCCTTGCAGGAGGCATAATACAATTAGCAATATAATAAAATGCAAGTTTTATTTTATACACTACTAGGGATAATTGGACTTTTCTTTATTTTCCTTAGTGTAAAAGGAGCCACTAGAGGTAAAATCAAAGAGAAATTCTGCGTTATCTGCTTATCAGTCTTTTTCACCTGGATTGTCCTGCTTCTCCTTTATTGGAGGGGAGTATTTAACGACTCTCTTATTATAGGGATCCTGATTGGAGAGAGCATTCTAGGAATATATTATGTTACTGAAAGAAAAGTCAAAAAAGATTTTCTTTTGTTTAGGTTGCCTTTTTTGCTAACCCTGATAGTTATAGCCTATCTTCTAATTAATATAAAGAATCTGCCAGTTGATTACAAGAGCCTATCCCTTCTTGCGGTAATTTGGATATTGTTCTTTGGAGTTTATACTTTTAGGAGCAATAATAAATTTAGAGGATTTGTCGAGAAAGTTATTTCTTGTTGCAAGGACATTTAATATGCAAGAGAAGAAGAGCAATGCGATATTGTATGGGGTGCTAGCTGGCTTAGGGCTGCTGGTGTTCTATATCTCGATAATAAGTATTTTTCAGGGATTTTATTTTGCTATCTTAAATTTAAGGAGCCTATGGTATCTTGTCTTGCCTTTAGCAGCAGGATTTGGAATACAAATTGGAATTTATAGCTCTATCAGACATAGCGCAATGATGAATGCCCAAGTTGCGGCTTCAGGAGGGATTTCAGGAGGCGCTATGATTGCCTGTTGCAGCCATTTTCTGCTTAATATCATCCCCATTGCAGGATTTTCCGGATTGGCAACTGTCCTGGCAGGATATCAAAAAGGATTTCTTGGCCTCGGGTTGATAGCAAATGTGATTGGAATTATTATGCTCGCAAATCATAAAAGAAAAATGAAAGGGAGGTGTGAAAAGAAATGAAACTAGAAAAAGATCAGACAATAAAGATAATATTGTATGTTATTGCAGCAATCCTGGTAATGGGATTGATATTGCTGGCTATCTTCCCAGGAGTTCTTCAGGCATGGGGCGATGCTGGAAAATCTGCTGATGAGAAATGCAGACCAGGTCCAGGATATACTGAGGAAAGCTGGAGAGAGCACATGAGCCACCATCCCAATATATATCGGGAGTGCTTATAAAATGAAAAACAAAATTATCATTGGAATATCTTTAGGTGTATTAGCATTAGTTATGCTTTCTTTGCTGATTAATAATAAAATCTCAAGCGATAAAGAAAGAAGCATAAGATTGACTGAATTTGAAAAATTTGAAGAGTTGATTAATAATGAAGAGGTATTCCTAATAAATGCACACGCCCCTTATATTGGGGAGATTGAAGGCACTGATTTAATTGCTGAAAAATGGGAGAATATGGCTTTTTATAGAGATAGGCTTCCAAAAGATAAAAATCAAAAAATTGCTATCTACTGCCGTTCAGGGCACATGTCGGCAATAGCTGCGAAACAGCTGCAGGATATGGGATACTCAGACATCTATGACTTGGAAGGTGGAATGAATGCCTGGCAGGAAAACGGGGGAAGAATAAACTCAGATAAAATGAAAGGAGGTAATTAAAATGGACACTACACTAGTAATCGTCATCATAATATTGGTAATTGCAATCTTATTTGTCGGATTTAGCGTCTCTGGCTCCAATAATCAGGAAGCTGGGGGGCAGAAAAGCTATCCTAAAAACCAATATTATGGGGGTTCATGCGGACGTTAGGAGATAAGATGGAGAAAATAGAATGCAAAACATGCAGCAAGATATTTGAAAATGAGAGTTCCTTACAACAACATATCAAGGCAAAACATGAAGTCTCAGATGGTGAAAAAACCGATATCCTTCGCAAGAAGATAAGAAAACGCATAATAGCTGGACTAATCATTGCAACTATCCTGCTATTCGCCTATGCTTTTTATGTTAGGGCCCAAAAACCTGGAGAATATGAGGATTTTGCCAAATGCCTAAACGAAAAGGGGGTTGTAATGTATGGAAATGATTTTTGCCAATATACAATAAAACAGCTTAACCTTTTCGGAAAATCCAAGGAACACCTTAATTATGTCAAATGCGTAAATAATGAAGAATTATGCAATAGCAAAAGCATAAGCAAGACGCCTACCTGGGAAATTGATGGGAAATATTATCCAGAGGTAAGAGACATTGGTGAATTATCAGAACTGAGCGGGTGCAATATCTAGAAAACAGGAAAGGAGACCCTATAAGGGTTCCAATCGTAACAAGAGAGCCAGAGTTATAGGAAATCGCATTAATATCTATATTTTTTCAGTGATTTCCTATCTAGCAAACATCACAAAACCCTTCGGGTTTTTACCTCGGCTTAAAAGCCGAGGTTTGTTCGTGGTTTTGTGAGAACCGGGAGAAATCGATAAATGATACTCCAGCT
>Ga0209211_10006302_pt1 | contig 17256 bp, 11 predicted proteins | sample RifGroA2_FD_183992 | JGI IMG/M metagenome (GOLD analysis project Ga0209211, IMG submission 183992) | Groundwater microbial communities from Rifle, Colorado, USA - Groundwater A2 (SPAdes) (version 2) | ecosystem: Environmental > Aquatic > Deep subsurface > Groundwater | place: Rifle, Colorado... | reverse complement strand
TGGCGAGGATGCGCGACGAGGGCGGTTCCTCAGCCATTTCGGGTACTATTGGGCGATCAGCGATTACATGGATTTGGCGACCACCTTTGACTGGTTTACGCGGGGAGGGTGGTTGAACCGGTCCCTGTTGCGGTACGGGTTGCGGTACCATTTCACCGGATCGCTCTCCGCAAACGTGACGAACCTGCACGAGGGGGAACCGGGCGACCCGGGAAGGACCGAACGGCGGGACTATAACGTCAATATTGCCCATAATCAGCAGATCGACCCAACTTCAAGGCTGGACGTGAACTTCACCTTCACCTCCGGGACCTATTTCCGCAACACCAGTTCCAACATCGACGAGATCCTGCGCCAGAATGTTATCTCCAATGCAACTTACTCCAAGTCGTGGGAGGAAAGCAACCGCAGCCTGACCCTCAACATGTACCGCGATCAGAACCTGACCACGGGGGATGTCGAGGAGAGGCTTCCGTCACTCTCCTTTACCCAGGGCCAGCTGTATCCGTTCCGCCGTCAAGCCTCCTCGAGGGGAGCAAGCGGTTCGGGTTCTTCGGATTTTGCATGGTACGAGATGATCGGGTTGAGTTACAGCGGCCAGGCCCAAAGCAATCGGTCGAAAAGGTTCGAGACGATCCGAAGTCTCACCGATCCGACGGTGGACAGCCTGACGATCGAAAACAGGCAGGAGCGGTTGGGAGCCAGTCACCAGATCGCCCTGACAGCCTCTCCCAAAGCCGGCCCCTTCAATATCTCCCCCTTTGTGAGCTACAATGAGAAGTGGTACAACCGGAGCATTCTCCGGGACAGCACCGGGATCACCGATGTATCGGGGTTCAAAGCTGTCCGGACGTATTCAGCCGGACTCTCCGCGTCGACCCGGTTCTTCGGCATGTTCCAGCCGCAGGTCTTCGGCATTACGGGGATCCGCCACACGGTGACGCCGAATGTTTCCTTCAGCTATCAACCCGACTTCTCGCATCCGCGATTCGGGTACTACGGGAAGTATATCGACCGGAACGGTAAGGAGGTGAAGTACAGTTTCTTTGAGCGGGAAATTTACGGCGGCGCGGGAAGCGGGCGACAAGAGAACATCTCCCTGAACGTGGGGAACCTCTTTGAAATGAAATACCTTTCCGCCGATACGGTCGAGCCGGAAAAAAAGATCCAGTTGCTGAATGTGGGAGCCGGCATCGCCTACAACCTGGCTGCGGACAGCCTGCGCCTCTCCCCCCTGAGCCTTTCCTACCGGACCGATATCGCCAACGTCTTCAACATCAGCGCCAGCACGACCTATGATTTCTACGTTTTCGATGAAGCAGCGGGGGGTCGCGTGAACCGATTCCTGGTCAAGGAGAGGGGATATCTTGCCGACCTGACGAGTGTCTCCTTCAGCCTTTCCACATCGCTCAGCGGCGAGAAGACGACCTCCGCGGCTTCAAGCACCATACCCCAAGATGTTCAACAGGCGCAGGACCGCGCGGACGGGATTATCGGTCAGCCGGTCCAGCCTCAGACCTACCAGGGGCTGTTCGGAGAGGGGACGCCGGACTTCAGCATCCCATGGAACCTCACGCTTTCGTATACCTTCTCGCAGAGCCAGCAGAACCCGCGGCAAAAGTTCCGCAGTTCCAACCTCAATGCCAGTCTCTCGTTCAATCTTACCGAGAACTGGCGGTTCTCCACGAGCGGGAGTTATGATTTCACGCGCAAAGAATTTGCCGCCCCGAGCATCAACATCCACCGCGACCTTCATTGCTGGGAAATGAACCTGACCTGGTTCCCGATCGGGTTCTACCGCGGGTACCGGTTTGAATTGCGCGTGAAAGCGCCACAGTTGCAGGATTTGAAGGTGACGAAGCAGGGGAGCGCGCGTGGAACATACTATTGAGGAGAACGCTGAGAGAAGTAATAAGGCAGTAAGTGGAGAAGTAGCAAGTCGGCAGATTGTAGAAGGCAGAAAACTGATTGCTGACCGCTGACAACTGATAGCCGAAAGCTAAAAGACTAAGCGGATTTGCGCTCTTCGTAGAGGTAGATTGGCTCTGTGGACTTGAGGATTGCGTCCTTGGTGATGATACACTTGGAGACGTTCTGCCTGGAGGGGAGGTGATACATGATATCGAGCATCACTTCTTCGATGATCGAACGAAGGGCGCGGGCTCCCGTTCCCCGTTCCATGGCTTTGGAGACCACGGAGTGGAGAGCGGACTCTTCAAATTCCAACTCGACCCCTTCCATCATGAACAGCTTCTTGTACTGCTTCACCAGCGCGTTGCGCGGCTCGGTGAGAATATTGAAGAGGGCCTTTTCGTCGAGCGAATGAAGGGTCGCGGTGACCGGGAGCCGGCCGATGAACTCGGGGATCAGGCCGTACTTCAAAAGGTCGTCCGGTTCGACTTTGGAGAGGTACTCGTCCGCCGTTCTCCCCTTTTTCCCTCTGACATCCGCCCCGAACCCGACCGGGTTCTGGCTGACGCGCCGTTCGATGATCTTGTCCAGCCCCTCAAACGCCCCGCCGCAGATAAAAAGGATGTTCTTCGTGTTGATGTTGATGAGACTCTGTTCTGGATGTTTGCGTCCTCCCTTCGGCGGCACGCCGGCGATCGTTCCCTCCAGAATCTTCAATAACGCCTGCTGTACTCCTTCACCGGACACATCGCGGGTGATCGACGCGCTGTCGCTTTTCCGTGTGATCTTGTCGATCTCGTCGATGTAGACGATGCCGCGCTCGGCTTTCTCCACATTGTACTCCGCGTTCTGCAGGAGGTAGACGAGGATCGTTTCCACGTCGTCCCCCACATAGCCGGCTTCGGTCAGCGTTGTCGCGTCGGCAATGGCGAACGGGACATCGAGGATGCGTGCGAGCGTCTGGGCGAGGAGTGTTTTGCCGGTGCCGGTGGGGCCGATCAACATGATGTTGCTTTTTTCAATCTCCACCTCGTCGAGCGTATGCAGGTGGTCGTTCGAATCGATCCGCTTGTAGTGGTTGTACACGGCAACAGCCAGGGTCCGCTTGGCGTGTTCCTGGCCGATCACGAATTCATCAAGCGCTTTCTTGATTTCGAGGGGGGTGAGGTTGCCGCGGGTGGAGTGTCGCTTGGCGGAGATGGCCGCCATGTTGTTGCGGATGATATCGACCGAGCTCGAGACACACAGGTCGCAGATGTAGACATCCGGTCCGGCAATGATGCTGTTCACTTCTTCGGACGAGCGCCCGCAGAAGGAGCATGTGATCTTCTCGCCTTGTTTCGTCTTCTGACTCATACGATCGTGCCTATTTCTCCTTCTTGGGTTCGGCCGTCCGTTTCACGAGAACGTTGTCGATCAGTCCGTATTCCTTTGCTTCCTGGGCGGACATATACCGGTCGCGGTCGGTGTCCTTCTCGATCATATCGACCGACTTTTCGCAGTGTCCCGCGAGGATCTCGTTGATACGCTTCTTGGTGCGCAGGATCTCTTCCGCCTGGATGCTGATGTCGGATGCTGTACCCTGCACGCCGCCCCACGGTTGATGAATCATGATCCGCGAGTTCGGGAGCGCCATGCGTTTGACCTTGGCTCCGCCCGCCAGCAGCACCGCGCCCATGCTGGCCGCCATGCCGATGCAGATCGTGGAAACATCTGGGCGAATATACTGCATCGTATCATAAATGGCAAGCCCGGAGGAGACGCTGCCGCCAGGACTGTTGATGTACATGTGAATGTCCTTGTCCGGGTCTTCCGACTCCAGGAACAACAACTGGGCAATGGTGAGGCTGGCGACCGTGTCGTCGATCGGCGTTCCGATGAACACGATCCGTTCCTTCAACAGGCGTGAGTAAATGTCGTATGCCCGCTCGCCCCGGCCGGTCTGTTCCACCACCATCGGGACAAGCTGGTTATACACCTCCAAGGGGGAATGCTTCATAGATAACATCATCCTTTCAAAAGAGAATCCTGCACGGTTGTGTCGTCCACGTCCTCGATCGTCGAACTGCTGATGAGGAGGTCGATGAGCTTGTCGCTCACCAGCCGGTCCTTGACCTGTTCGGACGACTTATAGTAGGTGATTAAACGTTCTTTGTCAATTCCGATCTTCGGTGCCTCGCGCTCGGCCAGCGCAACCAGGGTGGGCTCGTCGACCTCGAAGTTTTCCGCCTTGACGATCTCCTCCCGGAGCAGGGCCCATCGTGACTGGTACAGGGCATACTCGCGATTTTCCTGATAAAATTTCTCAAAATCGAAGTTCTGCGGCAGTTGCTTGTTCTGGGACTGGTTCTTGATCTCCTCGACCAGGCCCTCGATCACGCTCCGGACCAGCGACTCGGGGACTTCGAATTCATGGAGACGGATGATCTCCGCGATTATTGCATTGATGTGGGATCGGCGATTTTTTTCCTTCCAGTAGGAATCAAGGTCCTCCCGCAGGCTTTTCCGGAACTCATCAACATTGGCGATCTTGTCCTTCGTGACTTTTTTAACGAGCTCATCGTTCAGTTCGGGAAGGATCACTTTCTGCACGTTGGTCACGTTGAGCTTCACGTTCACTTTGTGAGAATGATCCCCGTGTTGGTGCTCGAAGCGGATGGTGTGTTCGTTCCCCTTTGCGGCTTCCGTCAGTGCGTCCTTGAACGGTTTCTCCAGTTGCGGGTCCGCAAGGTAGAACCGCGCGTTTTCGGTTTTCTTGCCGATGATGGGAATGCCCGAGTCGTCAAGCTCCTGCATCTCCGCGGTGACGACGTGCTCGTCGTCGGTCGCTTTCTCCACCTCCTCCAAAGTGCTGTTCCCCTTGCGGAGGCGATCGATCTCCTCCTCCACCTCGGCATCCTCCAGCCGGTGGACCACAGCCTTCACGGAGAGTCCTTTATACTGCTGTAATGCGATGGATGGACGAACTTCGTACTTGATCTTAAACCGGAAATGTTCCCCCCGTTTATAATCGAGGTCAACGAGGGTCGGCTCCCCGATGGGCTTCAGGTCCTTTTCCTGCACCGCCTGCCGGTAGAGCTCGCTGGCCAGTTTGTCGAGGTATTCATTCTCGATCAGCTCCCCGTACAGCTTCTTGATCATGTCAAGGGGGGCTTTGCCTTTGCGAAAGCCCTTGATCTCGATCTTCGGGCGATATTCCTGGTAGGCCTTGTCGAAATGCGGCTTCAATTCTTCCGATGTTGCATGGATCTCGACTTCCTTCGAGACATCTGAAATTGAAACGAGTGTCACGTCCACGTGCTGGTTCCTTCACATTGAAATCGGGTCATGAAAAACCCGGCAAGCTTTTAGACTGTTGCCGAGGTACGCGTGTCGTTACCGTGAGAGCTTTCCCCACCGTAAGATGCTTCAAGGTATCATCGCCTGTCAGTGAATGTAGGCTTGGAGGGATCCCGCCAAGCCCGCCAATCCCGCCAAAGAGCGGCGGGACACACAAAACGTGAAACGGCGGGACTTCGTTCCGATCAACAATATCGGAACTCAGCTTGAACCCCACCGGTTACCCAATCCCGCAAACGCCTGTGGGCACGGAGGGACTTGAACCCCCACGGGTTACCCCACTAGCTCCTAAGGCTAGCGCGTCTGCCAATTTCGCCACGTGCCCGCGGTCGAGTGATACAGTGAAAAGAAAAAATCCTCAAAACTCAACTGATTTGAGGATTTCAGACGGGAAAAATATACAAAGAAAAGGGTGAAAAACCAATGCTTCCGTGAATGCTGCATCCACCCTGCGACAGCAGCACCATTCTCCTCTCTCTTTAGTACCGGTCTCAACGGGGTCTTTCCCCATCCTTGCTTTTCCTCTCCTGTTTCTTCATATTGACCCACCTATTTCCTCGGTGATCGGACCACCCGCTGACGTTCCAGCAGCGCCCGGTTGAAACCTCGGGAGCCCTTTATTCGTCAAAGAAGCAACCGATGCTGACACGCGACGCCATACTCATTCGCACACAATGGACTACCGAGCAGGCATTTCGCTATTGCGAAACCGTGACGTACGACCATTATGAGAACTTTCCTGTTGCGTCCCTGTTCATTCCGAGAGACAAACGCAGGTATGTTTGCGCGATCTATGCGTTTGCCCGGATTGCCGACGATTTTGCCGACGAACCGGGGATGAGTCCTGCCGAACGGATCGACAGTTTGAACGACTGGGAGGAACAACTCGCGGAATGTTACCAGGGCACGGCGTTGCACCCGGTCTTTCTTGCACTGAGAGAAACGATCCATCGGTTTGAGATTCCCCAAGGCCTGTTCCGCAACCTGTTGTCTGCGTTCCGGTCCGATGTGACGACGCACCGCTATGAAACGTTCGACGACGTTCTGGGCTATTGTGCCAACTCTGCGAACCCGATCGGGCGGCTGATGCTCCTTCTGATGAATTACCGGGGCGAACGGTACTCGGAGCCGTCGGATGCTCTTTGCACGGCATTGCAACTCACGAATTTCTGGCAGGATGTCTCGGTTGACCTGGCGAAGGACCGTGTCTATATCCCCATGGACGATATCCGTGAGTTTGGGTACTCGGAGGAGGCGTTGTTCAACCGGTCGTGCACGCAGGAGTTCCGCGATATCATCATGTACCAGGTGGAGCGGACCGAGAGACTCTTCAGGGAAGGGGAACCCCTGTTGACCTCCGTCGGCCGCGACCTTTCCTTGGAACTCAAGCTCACCTGGCATGGCGGTCGGAGAATCCTTCAAAAGATCGGGGACCTTGGATACGATGTACTTCACACCCGCCCCAAGCTTTCCCGTCTGGACAAAGCAGGTGTTCTCTTTTCTTCACTCTTTCATTAATCACCGTGTCGGCCCAAAGCGTCCATACGATTGCCCCGGATTTTTCGCAGAACAGGGAGAGCAACTTTTTCTTCTCGTTCCTGTTTCTGCCACAGCCGAAGCGCGAAGCCATCGAGACGATCTACGCGTTTTGCCGCTATACGGATGATATCGTGGATGAGGAGGCGGATCCGAAGGAACAGCATAAGCGTCTCCGGGTATGGACGGCCGAGTTGCAACGGTCGCTCTATGGCGTCTCCCGATACGGGATTCTGAACAACCTTGCCGGGGTCATTAAGAAATTCAATATCCCTATCAAGCATTTCCATGACCTCCTCAAGGGGATGGAGATGGACTTGGTGAAGCACCGGTACGAAACGTTCGGGGAGTTAAAGGAATATTGTTACCGCGCCGCTTCCACGGTCGGATTGATCTGCGCGGAGGTGTTTGGGTACCACCATGAACGGACGAAACAGTACGCGCTGAACCTCGGGATCGCGCTGCAGCTGACGAACATCCTGCGGGATATCAAGACCGACGCGAAAAAGGGGAGGATCTACATCCCGCGCGAGGATTTGCGTACCTTCGGCTACTCCGAGGAAGACCTGATGAACTCGGTCTATGACGACCGGTTCCGGGCGCTGATGAAGTTCGAGTGCGACCGGGCTCACGAGTATTACCGGAAGGCAAAAAGCTTCCTGGCGGAGGACGACAAGCCGCTGTTTTACGCGGCCCGTGCCATGGGGAACATCTACTACCTTCTCCTCCTTCGCATTGAGCGCGCGGGCTACGATGTGTACTCCAAACGGATACGTCTTGCCTCGCCCGTAAAGTTTCTGATCGCGATGGTCCTCCGTCTCCGCAACAAGCTCCCCAGGAATTTCCATCGTTATATCCGAACCGAATTGCCTGCGTGACCAAACGCCTTCCGGCGAGAAGCTGCGTGAGCGGGTTCACCGATCCGCCGTTTCCCCGTGCGTCCCGTCCTTCCACGCTCCACGCCCCGCACTGTGTTCTATCGTGAAATGAATATCACCCCATCGGATCGTGCCCATCCCCGCGTGCTCATCATCGGCGGAGGGCTCAGCGGCCTCAGTGCGGCTGTGGAGTTTGCCGGTCGAGGCTACCCGGTCACTCTCCTTGAACAACGACAGCATCTTGGGGGACGAACGTATTCCTTTGTCGATGAAGTCACCGGCGACGTTGTGGACAACGGGCAGCATCTTCTCATGGGCTGTTACCACCAGACGCGCCGCTACTTGAAGACCATCGGCTCGGAATCCCGTGCGTTCCTTCAACCGAACCTCCGGATCGAATTCCTCCACCCCCGGCGCGGCCCCGCAACTCTTTCGTGTCCCGCATTGCCAGCGCCCTTGCACCTGCTGGGCGGCTTACTCGGGCTGAACTCGCTCTCCTGGAATGACCGGCTCAGGCTGCTCAGAGTGGGACTAGAACTTCAGAAGGACCCGATGCGGGTTGAACCGCAACTTTCCCGCCTGACAGTCGATGAGTGGCTTACATCCCTCGGTCAGTCCCCCGACAATAAGAAATATCTCTGGGATGTCATTGCCATCGGTTCACTCAATGACGACCCGCGGACGGTCTCGGCGTTGTTGTTCTATCGTGTCCTGAGGAGTGCGTTTCTCGGCGCCCGGGAGAACTCCAGCCTTTTGATACCCCGGGTCGGGTTAAGTGAACTTCTTGTCGATCCGGCATTGAAGTTCCTGGAGTCCCGCGGTTCGTCGATCAGGACGGGAGTCGGCGTTGATGGGATGGAGGTCCGGGAAGGACGCGTTCGGAGTGTTCGGTCCGGTTCCGAAACGTTCGAGGTCGATGCTGTCATCGCCGCCGTTCCATATTATGCTCTCGATGCAATAGCACCAGGCCTCTCAACGTCGGGTGGAAAAAAATCCCCCGGTGAGGAGACTGCTTTCGAATCCTCTCCCATTATCACCATCAACCTCTGGTTTGACAAGCCGGTGATGGAGCAGGAGTTCGTCGCGCTTCTCGACTCGAGGGTCCATTGGGTGTTCAACAAATCAAGGATATTGGCAAGCCGGAAGGAAGAAGGCAGACTGCAGATGGCAGATGGCCGTCTGCAGAAGGCGGATGGCAGACAATATGTATCTCTGGTGATAAGCGGGGCATCGGGGTATGTGGAGATGGAAAAAGAGGAGCTCGTTCGGATCGCCCTTGAGGACCTCCGGCATGTCTTTCCTGAGGTCGGGAATGCGAAGCTTGTCCATTCGCTCGCGGTCAAGGAAAAGCGGGCGACGTTTTCACCCACGCCGCGGGTTGAAGCGCTCCGCCCGCCCTCGCGGACTCACCTCGAAAACCTCTTTCTTGCCGGCGACTGGACGAACACAGGGTACCCGGCCACGATTGAGGGAGCGGTGATGAGTGGATATGAGGCGGCCCGATGCGCAACGGTTTTTCTAGGTGAAAAGGAAGGGAGTTTTCGCTAAGTTCCCATCCCCATGCCCTTCCTTCGAACGATACTATCGGCTCTTCTGCTCCTGTGTTCCGTTGAAGTGAGCCGCGCTCAATCTGTCATTGTTCCTCTCGATCATCAGGTCTATCCACTCCTGATCAAAGGGGAAACGCTGGGACTTTTCCATGCCTATGACCTTCGCCTCCTTCCGCTCACCCGCACTGCAACCCTGAAGCTTCTCATGCACATGCAACAGCAGGTCGAGCGTCTCTCTCCGGCTGATACCGAACTTCTCAATCAAATGGTCGGCGAATTTACCGATCCAACGATAGGAAAGGACGCGGCACCGGACCAGGAACGGCACCTCTATCGATTCGAAGAAGGGAGCACACAGATATTTCTCGATGTGCGGGGAGCGCAAGCGATTGTTACTCATCGCGGCCGACTCGACGTTCCCGATGAAACGCTCTCGGAAACGATGGCTCAAGGAAGTGTGCGCGGGTCGTTCGGCGACCATGTTTCGTTTGGACTGACTGCCCGCAACACCATGGTATTGGGGAGTGAGGATCAGGAGGAACGGTTCGATCCTTCCCAAGGGCAGTCCCAGGTGGTCGTGGGAAAAGGTGTTTTTCGCGACCAGGCCACTGGCTATGTCAGTGCGACCTTTCAGCCGTTTACACTCTTTGTGGGAAGAACGCAGACAAGTTGGGGGAGCGGACTGCAGGAACAGTTCAGCCTCTCCATGCTCAATGAACCGATGGATCAGGTCATGTTCACGCTGGAGTTTGAGCGGTTCCGTTTTTCGTACCTTCACGCGAATCTCCAGGGGGCCGGTTCCCCGCGATTCCTCGCCGGACATCGGTTCGATGTTCTCCTGGGGAAGAACGTTCAACTGGGAGTGTACGAAACAGTGGTGTATGGGGGACGCGGCGCTGAACTGGCATACCTCAATCCTTTTGTCCTGTACCATATCATCGAGCATCAACTGGGGGACAGGGACAACAACATGTTCGGGTTCGATATGACGGCCACCGTTGCACCGGGCTTCCGCGCGTTTGGCGAGGTCTTTGTCGATGACTTCTCACTGGATTATCCGTTGGGTACCTACTGGGGGAACAAGCTCGCGTACATGGCGGGAATCCATTGGGCTCAACCGCTGGGAGGAAAGTCATTGGAGTTCTTCGCCACCTACACGCGGGTCGATCCCTATGTGTACACTCACATGGACTCCATGAACGTGTACGCCCACTACGATGCAAGCGTCGGGTCCCGGCTCGGACCGAACGCCGAGCGTTGGCACGTCGGATTTCTTTACCGTCCGCTCAGGGACCTTCACTGTGAGATGAAGTATTCCTTTGTAAAAAAGGGGAGGGGGGATGTTTTCACTCCTCATACCGTTGCAGATGGCGAAGCGAAGGGGTTCCTCAGCGGTGTGCTCGAACGGCAACAGCATCTGGCGATGGCTCTGCGGTATCAGGTATCCAGGGATATGTTTGTCGGGTTCGATGCGCAGTTCATCAATCGAACTGACGCGGGGAATCGTCCGGGATTGACGGCGCGGGAGCAAAGTCTTCGTCTCTTTGTGGATATCAACTATTGACCGGGCCAGTTGTGAATCCGATCCTCCTGATCCTAGGCGCCCTCGTCCTCTTCTATAGTGTTTCGCTCCTCGTCCTGATGGCCGGGTTTGCACGATTGAAGCGGGCCGCTGCACGAAGACCCCCGGCCCAGAACGACGTACCCCCCCTCTCGATCGTTGTTGCCGCCCGGAACGAATCGCACAACCTTCCGCGACTCCTGGACTGTCTTTTCGCCCAGGACTACCCGGCCGGTAAGTTCGAGATTATTGTCGTCGATGACCGGTCGGAAGATGGGTCGTGGGATATTCTTCAGAGAGCGGCGCGTGAGCACCCCCGCTTCCGGGCTCTCCATGTCACCGACCTCCTTCCCGATTTTGCTCCCAAGAAACGTGCGCTCGATCTCGGGATCCGTTCCGCCTCCGGTGAGATTATTCTTCTCACCGATGCCGATTGTTCACCCCCGCCCACCTGGGCGCGCGCCATGGCCGGGTGCTACACGGGTGAAACAAACATTGTCCTTGGCTATTCCCCGTACCGCTTCGACCAGCCCGTTCCCTTCCTGGTCCGGAGAATGTTGGCTCTCGACTACCTCTCTCTTGCGGCCATTGCCGCTGCAAGCGCGGGATGGGGGCGGCCTTTGACGGCGACCGGGACAAACCTGAGCTACCGTCGGGAAGAGTTCCTTCGGACAAACGGTTTCGAGAAGATCAAACACTGGGTTTCAGGGGATGACGACCTGTTTGTCCATCGCGCGGCCGAGGATGGGTGGGGAAGATTTTCCTTTGCGACTGCACCGGAATCGTTTGTTCCCGCGGCCGCCCCATCGAGTTGGCGCCAGTTCGCGAACCAACGCGCTCGCTATGCAAGCAAGGGACGAGACTACGACCTCAGAGTCACGTTGGGACTTCTTGCCGTGTATCTCCTGAACGTTTCGTTGGTGCTCGGCGTTGTGGGAGTGGTGGGGGGCATGACGGCCTGGGCTCTGCCTGTATTCCTTGTCTGGTGTGCGAAATCGTTGTTCGAGTTTCTCTTCCTTGCCCGGGTCGCTTTTGCATTTCGCGAGCAACGGCTGTTGTTCTACTTTCTCCCAACCGCACTCCTCCATCCATGGTACGTGAGCATTTTTGGGTTCGCCGGTTTATTGGGCAGGTTCCGATGGAAAGGGGATGACTTCCGAAAAACCGTTGAACCGCAACACGTCCGGAACCTTCAATAAAAGGGGACCCGATTCGGCGATCTATTATTCGGCCTGCACGGAGATAGTTTTATCATGACGATCGACGTGGAAGATAACAGTTACCCCGCGAATAAGTTCAAATAAAGGGGTTTGTTGGCACTTGTTGAGTTTGAAAAAGGGACTGCCTATATTAGCGCCGGGTCGTTTCCTCTATCTCTCACTAATCATAAGGAGTGGGTATGACCATCATCCGATTGCTGTCGAAAACCATCCTCCTTGTGCTTATGGCTGTGCTGGTGAGCTTTCGTGCGGAAGCACAAGTCCCATCGGTGAAGTTTGGGGTCACGGGAGGCCTGGCACTCCCGACCGGTGATTTTGCTTCAACTTCCTCTGCGCAGGCCGGCGGCGCGACGGCAGGATTTTCTGCCGGCGCGAATCTGATCTTTTCATTAGTTCCGACTCTTTCGGTTGTCGGAAGCTTCTCGTTTGCCTCCAACGGCGTGGATGAGGAAATGGTGAAGAACCTTACAGGCACGTCGTCGTACGACGGCGATGTGGGGTCATGGACGACGCTCTGGCCTATGGCGGGAATCAGATATTCGACGGGCGTGGGTCCCGTCGTCGGTGTTTTCCTGACGGCACAGGGAGGGTTGTTGCTCGGCAGCAGTCCTGAAGTCGATGTGACTTCGGGCGGTAATCGCTACACCTCCAAATCCACTTCCGCATCCTCGTTCGCCTATGGTTTCAGCGGCGGGGTGATGATTGCGAACAAGTTTACTGTGGAGTTGCGCGTGCTGAGCGGCCAACCGGAGTACGATTTTGAATTTCAGGCTTCCGGGAGCGGGTTCACGAGCACCTTCACCGGAACATCGGATCAGCCCACCTCCATCATTCAGTTAAACGCAGGGATCGTTTTCTAGAATCCGGACTGTTTCTTCATTGCGTTTAATCAAGACCTCTTGTTCACGCAAGAGGTCTTGTCTTTGTATCCCTCCATGCCCCACACCACCCTTTCTTCCATCATTCCCCATGGGTGAACATCCATGGGGGTCCGCTTTTCTCCAACAGACCCTCGTTGGCGGAAAACCGTCGTCGGAAGTCCGGGCCCTGGTCTGCGGGGAGCAATCACCAAACGCCCTGAAAAGATATTTAAGAGAAACTTGACTTTCCTTCTTCAATTGGATATTTTCGAGCAGTCCTAGCGCACCTATTCCCCTCCCACGTGCTGAAATTGATTCCTCACGCCTTACTATTGTACGCCGGCACTTTCTCCGCCGTCTTTCTGGTGTTTGTTACCGGGGGGATGACTCCCTGCAATGCGCAAAACGCGGGCCAGAACTCCTTTGATCAACTCAGCAACACCGCTCAATTCAGTTTCGACCAGTGGCGTACGGCGGAGGGGCTCCCGGACAATACGATCAACGATCTTCTCCAGACGTCCGACGGGTATCTCTGGATTGCGACCCAGGGAGGACTCGTCCGGTTCGACGGTTACCAGTTCACCCTCTTTAATGTCTCCAATACCCGGGCGATGAAGATTAACGCCATCTCGACGTTGGTGGAGGGGAGGGATGGTACGGTATGGATCGGGACTTCCGGCGGAGGAATTCTTCGCTATCGCGAGGGAAGATTCACGAGCATCACGACTGCCGACGGGCTTCCGAGCAATTACATCAGCGATGTTTGTGGGGATGGGAACGGAGGAATCTGGGCAGGATCCGCCGGCGGAGGCATTGCACATCTTCAGGGGGATTCGATCGAGGTCTTCGGAGTCCAGGATGGTCTCTCCAACGAATTTATCAAGTCGGTCTTTCTGGATTCCGGGGGGACGCTCTGGGTTGGGACTGATGGCGGGGGATTGGATCGTTTCTCCGGGGGAAGGTTCAGAAACTACCGGACCCGTCATGGTCTGCCATCGGATTATGTGCAGACCGTTTGTCAGGATACGCAGGGGGCCCTTTGGGTTGGGACCAGCCGCGGATTGGCAGAGTATAAAAACGACCGGTTTGTTCATCGATCCAACTCGAACACCACGCCCCACGCGTTTGTCCTGGCGCTCCTGACTGATACGGACGGGGGACTCTGGATAGGTACGAACGGCAACGGGTTATCCCGGTATGATAACGGACTTGTCTCCTCCTACACGATGAAGGATGGCCTTGCCAATAATTTTGTCACATGCATGGTTCAGGATACGGAGGGGAGTCTCTGGATTGGTACTGAGCGGGGGGGCTTGAACAGGCTTCGGAAGACACGCATGCGAACGCTGACCACTAGGGATGGCCTCCCGATGGACTATGTCCGAAGCGTGTATGAGGATCGGGCAGGTACGATCTGGGTTGGAACCAACGGTGGGGGCATCGCGCGTTGGAAGCATGGAGCGATGACCATTCTGGGGGGAGCTCATGGTCTTCCGGTCGAATTCGTGCGCCCGTTCCTCGAAGACTCGAAAGGTGTTCTGTGGATAGGGACATGGGGAGGGGGCATGGCCCGGTATGAGCATGGAGTGGTCTCGGCCGCGCCCGGGTTTGAAGGAAAATTTGTCCGTGCCATCCTTGAAGACCGGAGGGGGAACCTCTGGGTTGGGACGAATGGCAATGGTGTCACCCGTTTCCTCAACGGCGTTCAGACCGTTTTGACGACGGAGACGGGCCTCTCCAATAATTTTGTCTCCAGCATCGTGGAAGATTCGACAGGAGCGATCTGGATCGGGACGTCCGGTGGTGGTGTGAACGTTGTCCGGGGAGACAGCCTCCGGATCTACGATAGGAAGGACGGACTTTCCCATGACTTTGTGAGTGGACTGTACGTCGATGCGGAGGGGACGGTCTGGCTGAGCACGAATGGGGGAGGGTTAAATTGTTTCCGGGATGGGATATTTCGATCCTGGACCAGTGTGAACGACCTGCCGGACGATGCGCTGTTCATGATCCTTGACGATCAGGAGGGCAACCTCTGGCTTCCATGTCCGCGTGGAATTATCCGGGTCGAAAAGGAGAGCTTGTTCCGAGCAGAAGTGGGGGGTGTCTTGAAGGTCCGTGCCCAGCTCTTCAATGAACAGGACGGCATGCGGAGCAGCGAATGCACCAGCGGTTCCCAGAATACCGTGTGCCGCACACGGGATGGCCGCCTCTGGTTTGCGACCGTTGAAGGGCTCGTGATGATCGGTCCCCGTGAGGCGCGACGGGATTCTCTTAAGCTCCCGGTGTATATCGAACGGTTTATGGTCGACAAGGTTTCCGTGGACCCGACAGTCGTGACAGAGAGGGACTTTGGAAACGGTGAGCTCGAGTTTCAATACACGGCGGTCAGTTTTCGCGATGCGAAGCAGCTCCGGTTTCGCTACAAGCTCGAGGGGTTTGACCAGAGCTGGCAGGAAGCCGGGACGAGACGTACGGCATACTACACCAACGTGCCCCCTGGACGCTACACTTTTCGCGTGGCCGTCGCCTCTCATGAAGGGATCTCCGGAAGCAGGGAAGCATCCCTTCCGCTGACGCTCCATCCACCGTTCTGGATGACGACATGGTTCCGGCTTCTCATGGGACTTGCGGTCCTGAGCCTGGTGGCGCTGATGGTCCGGTTTGTCTCCACGCGTGCTTTGCAGCGCCGTTTGCGGCTCCTCGAGGCTCAGCATGCCCTGGAGCGGGAACGTATGCGAATCTCCAAGGATATGCATGACGAATTGGGGGCGAGCCTCACGAGGATCACATTATTGAGCGAGTTGGCTAAACGCGACCTCTCGGATCCCGGGGCGATGAGAAAGCATCTTGAGAAGCTCTCCGACTCGACTCGTGAAACCGCCGCCACGATGGACGAAATCGTTTGGGCGGTCAATCCGAAGAATGACACACTCGACAGAATGGCGGCTTACATCCTTCAACACGCGCAGGAGTTTCTCTCGGTGGCCGGGCTGGATTGCAAGTTCGAGGTTCCCGATCTTCTGCCTGACCAAAGTGTTTCGGCTGAGGTCCGGCACAATATGTTCCTGGCGATCAAAGAAACCCTGAACAATATCGTGAAGCACTCGAATGCAACGGCCGTGAGGATCACGTTGCGCTACACCCCCCCCGAGCTTGAGATCGTCGTCCATGACAACGGCAGGGGGTTCACGGATCGCGACGTCACCCTCTTCAGCGACGGCCTGGGGAACATGCAAAAGCGTATGGAGGACATTCAGGGGAAAGTCTGTCTCGTCAGCGCACCGGGTCAGGGGACTTCGGTATCCCTCACTGTCAATCTATAAAACGCGTCTTTCACACCTTTGGGTGATTGTTCCCACAGTACCATTCACTTACTTTCTTGGTGAGTCCATCGTGGTCCGTACCTCAAAAAAGAAGAAACCTGTGCCCATTACCGTTTCCCTTGTTGAAGACATCGATGATATCCGGGAAGGTCTGGCCGTTCTTATTAATGGGTACGATGAGTTTCGCTGCATTGGCTCCCATCGTACGGGAGCGGAGGCATTGAGGGAGATCCCGCGTGAAAAGCCGGATGTTGTCTTGATGGACATCAACCTTCCCGACCTCTCCGGCATCGAGTGTGTCCGGAGACTGAAAGCGGAGTACCCCGACCTGCAAATCATGATGTTGACGATGTACGAGGACAGTGAGCAGGTGTTCCAGGCCCTGGCGGCGGGGGCATCCGGCTACCTGGTGAAGCGCACCCCGCCGGGTCAACTCATCGAAGCATTGAAGGAAGTGCACCAGGGGGGATCTCCGATGTCCATGCAGATCGCCCGCATGGTGGTCGATTCCTTCCACCACATGGGTCCGGCCCGGGATGAAACCGCCAACCTAACGCCCCGCGAGGAGGAGATCCTCTCCCACCTTGCCAAAGGGCTCCGATACAAGGAGATCGCGGATACGCTTTTTATAAGTGTCGAAACAGTCCGGAGCCATCTTCGCCGCATCTATGAAAAACTCCACGTCCGTTCCAGGACGGAAGCGGTTGTGAAGTACCTCCGAAAGTAGCTGCAAATCAGCCCTCCTCGAATTCCCAGAAAAAGTTTGCATCAGTAGATTTCTTTTGTAATCCTCCGGCTTCCCGCCGATCAGAGTCGTGTTTCTGCGTTGAAGATCTCTTGCGACTTTCCTCGCCGCACAACTTCGTTGGCATCACAAATCCACCACATTGCGCGATTGTAAGAGATGAGAAAGGAAGAGAGGTTGTCCCCCACCTCACCTAGTGTCGCGTTCCGAAAAAAGACTTAAAAAGTCTCCCCACGAATCCTCACAAAGAATGATTGAGAGACCGCCCAGTTTCAGTTGTGAGTACAGATTCGCGTAGATTCGCGGGAAATCTCATCTTGGGGACATATT
>Ga0209211_10006301_pt1 | contig 17258 bp, 14 predicted proteins | sample RifGroA2_FD_183992 | JGI IMG/M metagenome (GOLD analysis project Ga0209211, IMG submission 183992) | Groundwater microbial communities from Rifle, Colorado, USA - Groundwater A2 (SPAdes) (version 2) | ecosystem: Environmental > Aquatic > Deep subsurface > Groundwater | place: Rifle, Colorado... | reverse complement strand
CAGGGCGAGCGTGAACGTGGTGCCGAGGCCGGGGGTGCTGCGCACGTCGATGTCGCCGCCGTGGTCGCGGACGACGCGGTGCACGAGCGCGAGCCCGAGGCCGGTGCCCTCCGGCTTGGTCGAGTGGAAGGGCTCGAAGACCTGGGCGAGGTCGCCCGCGGCGAAGCCCTCGCCCGTGTCGGCGACCCACACCTCGAGCGTCCTTCCGCGCGCGGCCGCTCCGAGGCGGAGCTCGCCGCCCTCCGGCATCGCCTGGACGGCGTTGAGGCACAGGTTCCAGAGCACCTGGCGGAACTGCTGGGGATCGACGCGCCACGGCAGCGGTGGCGCGAACTCCCGCACGACCTTGAGGCCCTCCGGGAGCGCGCGGTGGCCGAGGAGCACCAGGACCTCCTCCGCGGTCTCCGCGACGTCCACGGTCTCTGGCGCGAGCGGCGCCGGGCGCGCGTAGTCGAGGAAGTTCTTGATGATCTGGTTCAGCCGCTCCGACTCGCGGAGCACGATCTGCGACAGGCGCTCGCGGGCGTCGGGGCCCGTGGCCGGACCCGCCAGGACCTCGATGGCGCCCGTGAGCGACGCCAGCGGGTTGCGCAGCTCGTGGGCGATGTTGGCGGACATCCGGCCGAGCGTCGCCAGCCGGTCGGCCTGGCGCATCCGGGCCTCCATGGCGCGGATCACGGAGAGGTCCTCGCACACCGCGATCAGACCGACCCGGTCGCCCTCGCCCGAGCGGAGGGCCGAGAACGTGACGCGCACGGACGCGCTCCCGCCGTCGGGGCGTCGCAGCGTCGTCTCGTGCGGGAGCGACGCCCGCGGATTCGCGTCGATCGTGGCGGCGACCTGGTCGAGGTCGGCGACGGAGCCGAAGACGGCCGCCCACGGGCTGCCGATTGCCCGCGCGGCCCCGACGCCGGTGATCTCCCCGGCCGCGTGGTTGAACGCGGTGATGCGATGGCTCCCGTCGAGGGCGATCAGTCCCGTGTCCACCGACTGGAAGAGGAGGTCCTTGAAGGCCTGGAGGTCGAGCAGGTCGCGGTGCTGGGTCTCGAGCTGGGCGCGCGTGGCCCGGAACTGCTCCGCGAGGCCGCCCGCGACGATCGCGACCGTGAGGAAGGTCCCCGCGTTGAGGAAGATCGTCAGCAGCTCGAGCGCGCTCGTCTCGTGCGGCGCGTCGAGGAAGACGCTCAGCGGGAGCACGGTCCGGGCGAGCACGATGCCTGTGTACAGGACGCTCGAGACGGCCGCGATCGCGAGCCCGCCGGTCCGCGACAGGAGAACGCACGCGCCGGTCACCAGGAGCACGTAGAGGAACGCGAGGATCGAGCTGGGGCCGCCGGTGGCGAACACCACGGCGGTGATGAGCGACGCGTCGAGCAGACAGACCAGCCACGCGACCCGGCCCGGATGCGCGAGCGGCGCGAGGAGGAGCAGGGCGACCGAGGATCCGACCGCGACGAGGAGGGCGAGGACCAGGACCGCCATCTCGCCCTGCACGAGGCCGGACGACATGAAGGGCCCGAGCGCGAGGAGCAGGGCGGCGAGCCCGAGCCTCGCCCAGGCGAACCCGCGCAGGAGCCCGCCGATGTTGAGCGCCTTCACTACTTCATCAAGGTGACCAGCTTGAAGATCGGCAGGTACATGGCGACGACCAGGCCGCCGACCACGATGCCGAGGAACACGATCATGATCGGCTCGAGCAGCGACGTGAGCGCGCCCACCGCGGTGTCGACCTCGTCGTCGTAGAAGTCGGCGATCTTGCTCAGCATCTGGTCGAGCGCGCCCGTGTTCTCGCCGACGTTGATCATGTGCACGACCATGGGTGGGAACACGGCGCTGCCGCGGAGCGGCTCGGAGAGCGTGCGGCCCGACGTGACCGCGGTGCGCGCCTGCATCACCTCGCGCTCGACCACGCGGTTGCCCGCGGAGCGCGCGGTGATCAGGAGCCCCTCCAGGATGGGCACGCCCGAGGAGATCAGCGTGCCGAGCGTGCGCGTGAAGCGCGCGACCGAGACCTTCCGGATCAGCATGCCGATGACGGGCACCCTCAGCAGGAAGGCGTCGATCACCTTGCTGCCCTGATCCGTGTTGTAGTAACGCTTGATGCCGTAGATCATCGCCGCGAAGCCGGCGATCATGAACAGGATGTACTTCTGCGTGAACTCGGACGCCCACATGATGATCTTGGTCGGCAGGGGCAGGTCCGCGCCGAGGCCCTGGAACATCTTCGCGAACGTCGGGATGACGAAGATCATCATGAAGACGATGACGAGCACGGCCACGCCCATGATCGTGACCGGGTACACCATCGCGCCCTTCACTTGCGCCTTGAGCTTGGCGGCCTTCTCGATGTAGCCGGACAGGCGCTGGAGGACGATGTCGAGCACGCCGCCCGACTCGCCGACCTGGAGCATGTTGGTGAAGAGGTCGTTGAAGACCTTCGGGTACTTCCGGAAGGACTCCGCGAGCGTCGCGCCGCCCTCGACCTCGCGGGCGATCTTGCCGGTGACGTCCCTCAGCGCCTTGGAGTCGCCCTGCTCGGCGAGAATCGCCAGACACTGGGCGATCGGGAGGCCCGCGTCGACCATGGTGGAGAACTGCCGCGTGTAGATCGCCAGGTCCTTGTCCTTGACCTTGCCGCCGACCTTCTTGACGGCGGCGGCCTTGGCCTGGCGCTCCTGGACGGACGTGGCGACGATGCCTCGTGCGCGGAGCTGGGCGACGGCCGCGGGGCGGTCGTCGGCTTCGATCTGGCCGGACACGGTCCCCGATGTGGACCGGCCGCGATAGGCAAACACTGCCATGGTCGCCTCCTAACGCTTGGCGAACGGTGACGCGCCGGCCGCCGCGGGGGCCGGTGCCGGACCCTCGTGCGCCAGGAGCTGCGAGAGCTCCTCGGGAAGGGTCGAGCGGTTGAACGCGTCTTCACGGGTGATGAGCCGGCGCCTCGTCAGCTCCGCGAGCGACTGGTTCATCGTCTGCATGCCGAACTTCTGCCCGGTCGCGATCGCCGAGTAGATCTGGTGGATCTTCTCCTCGCGGATCAGGTTCCGGATCGCGGGCGTCGCCACCATGATCTCCATGGCCATCGTCCGGCCGCCGCCGATCTTGGGCACCAGCGTCTGCGAGAGCACGCCCTCGATCACGAGTGCGAGCTGCGCGCGGACCTGCGCCTGCTGGGAGGTCGGGAACACGTCGATGATGCGGTTCATGGTCTGCGCGCAGGAGTTCGTGTGCAGCGTGCCGAAGGTCAGGTGGCCCGTCTCGGCGATGGTCAGGGCCGCGGCGATCGTCTCGAGGTCGCGCATCTCGCCGACCAGCACGACGTCCGGGTCCTGGCGGAGGATGGACTTGAGCGCCTTCGCGAACGAGTGCGTGTCCGCGAACACCTCGCGCTGGTTCACCAGACACTTCTTGTGCGGATGGACGAACTCGATCGGATCCTCGATGGTCATGATGTGCTCGTACCGCTCGCTGTTGATCTTGTCGATCATCGCCGCGAGCGTCGTCGACTTGCCCGAACCGGTCGGCCCGGTCACGAGGATGAGACCCTTCGGCCGCTCGGCGAGCTGCCGGACGATCGGTGGCAGGCCGAGCTCCTCGAACGAGCGGATCTTGTACGGGATGATGCGGATGGCGGCGGCGACGGCGCCGCGCTGCCGGTAGACGTTGCAGCGGAACCGCGCCAGCCCCTGAATGCCGAACGAGAGGTCGAGCTCGTTCTCCTCCTCGTACTTCTGCTTCTGCGCCTCGTTGAGCACGCTGTAGGCGAGGCGCTGCGTGTCCTGCGGCCCGAGGGCCTCGTACTGCGTGAGCTGCGTCAGGCGGCCGTTGATCCGGAGCTGCGGGTGCGTGCCGCTCGTGATGTGGAGGTCGGACGCCCCACGGTCCACCATGAGCTGCAGCAGATCGGCCATGTTGGCGGCCATGCTTTCTCCTCGTCGGAAGCGGCCCCCGTCAGGACAGGGTGACCCTGAGGATCTCTTCGATCGTCGTGGTTCCCTCGACGACCTTCGCGAGCCCGGCTTGCCGGAGCGACCTCATGCCCTGCGACTGCGCGATCGCCCGGAGCTCGGCCGTCTGCGCCCCCTTGAGGACCGCCTCGCGGATCTCGCCGGTGATCGGCATGACCTCGTAGATCGCCACGCGTCCCTTCATCCCGGTGAAGTTGCAGGTCGAGCAGCCCTTGCCCTTGTAGAGCTGGATCTTGCCGGAGCCCGTCGCCACGTGGCCGTAGGGGACGAGGGACTCCTCGTCGGCCTCGTACGCCTCCTTGCACTGCGCGCACACCTTGCGGCCGAGGCGCTGCGCGAGGATCAGCAGCATCGAGGAGGCGACCAGGAACGAGGGGATGCCCATGTCGAGGAGGCGCGCGACCGTGGAGGGGCAGTCGTTCGTGTGCAGCGTCGTGAAGACCAAGTGGCCGGTGAGCGCCGCGCGGATCGAGATCTGCGCCGTCTCGAGGTCGCGCGTCTCGCCGACGAGGATGACGTCCGGATCCTGGCGCAGGAAGGAGCGGAGCGCCGAGGCGAAGGTGCGCCCGATGCCCTCGTTGATCTGCACCTGGTTGATGCCCTTGAGGTTGTACTCGACGGGGTCCTCGGCGGTCATGATGTTGACGTCGGGCGAGTTGATCGTGTGAATCGCCGAGTAGAGCGTCGTGGTCTTGCCGGAGCCGGTGGGGCCGGTGATCAGCACCATGCCGTACGGCTGGTGGATCGCCGCGGTGAACTTCTCGAGGCTCCACGCGTCGAAGCCGAGCTGGGTCAGGTCGAGTCGCAGCGCGTCCTTGTCGAGGATCCGGAGCACGGCCTTCTCGCCGAAGATCGTCGGCAGCGTCGACACCCGGAAGTCGATCTCGCGGGTGCTGTAACGGAGCTTGATGCGGCCGTCCTGCGGCAGCCGGCGCTCGGCGATGTCGAGGTTCGACATAATCTTGAGCCGGGACAGCAGCGCGGACTCGAGCCGCTTCGGGGGCGAGAGCATCTCGTGGAGCACGCCGTCGATCCTGAACCGGATCCGGAACACCTTCTCGTAGGACTCGAAGTGGATGTCGGAGGCGCCCTTCTGGATCGCGTCGACGAGCACCATGTTGACGAGCTTGACGACCGGCGCCTCGTCGGCCGACTCCTTCAGCTCGAAGACGTCGACCTTCCCGGTGACTTCTTCCTCGGAGCCCTCGACCACCTCGACGTTCGAGAGGTCTGTGGACATGTCCTGCATCACGCTCGCGATCGCCTCGGTCTTCGACTCGTAGTGGCGGTCGATCGCCTTCTTGATCGCGCTCTGCGAGGCGACGAGCGGCAACACCTGGAGGTTCGTCATGAAGGAGATGTCGTCCAGGGCGAAGACGTTCGTCGGATCGGCCATCGCGAGCGCGAGCGAGTTCCCCATCCGCCGCACCGGCAGCACCTCGTACTTCTTCGCGATCGTCGCCGGCACGAGCTTGAGGACCTCGGTGTCGATCTCGAGCTGGGAGAGCGTGATCGAGGGCACGCCGTACTGGCGCGAGAGGAACCCGATCAGCTGCTCCTCGTTGATGAAGCCGAGCTTGATGAGGATGGAGCCGAGCTTCTCGGTCGACCCCTTCTGCTCGGCCAGCGCCTTGTTCAGCTGCTCGGGCGTGAGCAGGCCGTCGGCGGCGAGGAGGTCCCCGAGCCGTCGGTTGACGGGCTGGCCGAGCTTCACCTGGGCCATTGTGATCTTCTACTGTACCGCACCGAGCCGTTTCAGCGTATCGTCAAAGGCCTTGCGGGCGTCGTCCTGGTAGAGCACGAAGACCACCCGCTTGAGGCTCCCGCCGCCGGCCCGGAGGTGCTCGAGCAGGGCGCCGAGCATGGCCTCCGCCGACTCGGCCGGGGGCACGTGGCCGACGCCGGTCCCGAGCGCCGGCAGCGCGATCGACGTGATGCGGTGCTTGGTGGCCAGGGCCAGGACGGCGCGCGTCGTGGCGGCGATCTTCCCGGCGTCCGTCTTGAGGTCCGGCCCCATGGCGGCGGCGTGGATCACGTGGGTGGCGGCGAGGTTCCCGCCGGTGGTCAGCACGGCCTCACCGACCTCCACGGGTCCCTGGCGCATGGCCTCTTCCTCGATGATGACGCCGCCCCGGCGCTTGATCGCCCCGGCCACGCCGGTGCCCATCGCGAGCGTCGAGTTCGCGGCGTTGACGATCGCGTCGACGTCCCAGTCGGTAATGTCGCCGCGCTCGATGGAGATCGATGTCGGTCCGATCTTGAGCTTCATGGCTCCCGGGTGTCCCGCTCGTGGCTCTTCGCGGCCTCCCACGAGCGCTCCAGTTCGTCCTGCGACGCCTCGCCGAGGGACGTGCCGCGCGCGACGAGATCCGCCTCCATGCCGGTGAACCGACGCCGGAACTTCTCGATCGCCCCCTGGAGCGCGTCCTCGGCGTCGATGTCCGACAGGCGCGCGACGTTCACGAGCGAGAAGAAGAGGTCGCCGAGCTCCTCGCGCACGCGCGCGGCGTCCTCCGCCGCGAGGGCCTCGGCCGTCTCGCGTAGCTCCTCCTCGACCTTCTGCCACGCCGCACGCGCGTCGGGCCAATCGAAGTTCACGCGCGCGGCCTTCGACTGGAGGCGCTGGGCGCGCAGCAGCGACGGGAGCGCGCGCGGCACGCCGTCGATCACCGAGCGGCGCCGGCCCTCGGCCTCACGCTGCTTCAGGGCCTCCCACTGGACGACCACGTCCTTCGGCGTCGCCGCGGATGCGTCTCCGAACACGTGCGGATGCCGGCGGATCAGCTTGTCGACGAGGCTCCGGAGGACCTCCGCCATCCCGGACTCTCCCGCCTCCTCGCCCAACCGCGCATGGAAGACCACCTGGAGCAGCAGGTCGCCCAGCTCCTCCCGGAGCTCGCGGTCGCGGCCCGCCTCGATCGCCTCGAGCACCTCGTAGGCTTCCTCGATCAGGAAGGGCTTGAGCGAGGCTCGGGTCTGGTCCCGGTCCCAGGGGCAGCCGTCCGGGCCACGCAGGTGGGCCATGATGTCAAGGAGGCGTTCGAAGAGAACCCCGGGGGACTCGGTCATGTCCGTGCCTGAAGGGCGAAGTGATTATACAGCACGGGTTTTCGAGTGTGCTAGGCTCCCGCCCGTGACCCCAGGTGAGCCCGAAGAAGGCTTCAAGGTGACCGACCGGCGCGGGCGGGGCGAGCCCGAGTTGCCGCGGCCGGCCGTGGCCGCGCAGCCACCTCCGGCCGCCCCGGCGGCTCCCGAGCCGTCCAGGCAGACGGCAGAGGACGAGCGCTCACTCGTCGGGCTCTTCATGATGCTGGCCAGCTCGGCGGTGGTTGCCCTCGGCGAGGTTCCCGATCCCGTGACGGGCCAGCGCCACCCGGATCCCGCGCAGGCCGCCGAGCTGATCGATCTGCTGGTGCTCCTCAGGGAAAAGACCGAGGGGCGGCGCTCGCCGGACGAGACGCAGGCCCTCGAGGAGCTCATCTACGATCTCCAGGTCCGCTACGTGAATGTCGCGAGGCAGGCCGGATCACCGCCCGGCCCGTCTCGATCGTGACCGACCCGACACCGTCGGGGAGGGGCCACGCGAGCGCACGCAGCGCGACCGGGTCCAGCAGGAGCCTCAGGAGCACCGTCGGGAGCGGCTGCCGCCCCACGGCGAAGCGCTCGACGTCGAGGTAGAGCTGGCGGCGCCCGCCGCGTGCGGCGGGTGGCTCGACCCGCGGGCGTGCGCCGACGTGCAGCCACACGGGACGCTCGAGCCACCCGGCGGGCACGAGCCCCGCGAGGGTCGAGAGCAGCGGGGCGCCGACAACCTGACGCAGCGGCAGCCGCCCCTTGAACTCGACGAGCCCGTCGCCGCGCAGGCGCACGGCGATCCCCGTCAGGGGCAGGTCCGCCGCCCCGGCGAGATGGCGCGTGAGGAAGGCGTTGACCTCGCGCTCGGTGAGAATCACGTGGCCGGCGGACTCGCTCTTGCGACGGGCGAGCTCGAAGATCTTCTGCTGGGCACGGACGCCGTCCGCGGCGCTGGCCTCGGGGATCGCCAGGGCGGGTTCCTGAAGGGTCCTGGTCCCCACCCAGACTCCCCCCACCAGCGCTGCAACCAGCGCCAGGAGCGTCAGACAGCCCAGGCACCCAACCCTCATCAGGCCACCCTAGCACCCATGCTAGAAAAGCCTTTCAAAATACGTAATTGAACCTCGCGCTCGGACATCTATGGAGACAACTTGACAGATATTGGCTCACTTGATATATGAGGTATGTACTCAGATTAAAAGCCAGAAGCGATGCATGGAGGTAGGTCTATGAGGATCGAGTGTTGGCATCCGCTCGGGGGCGTGGAGCGTTGGGATCCGTTCCGCGGCGAGATGAACCGTCTCTTCGACAGCTTCTTCCGCCGGCCGACCGTCGTCGAGACGGCGCCCGGCGCGTGCGCGTGGATGCCGGTGGTCGACATGTACGAGACGAAGGACGACGTCGTGCTGACGTTCGAGGTCCCGGGCGTGCGCGAGAAGGACATTGCGCTCTCGATCACCGGGGACATGCTGACCGTCAGGGGCGCGCGCGCCTTCGACCGCGAGCTGGAGAAAGAGAGCTACCACCGCGTCGAGCGCGCGTACGGCCAGTTCGAGCGCACGCTCGAGCTGCCGATGCCCGTGCAGGCGGACCGGGTGAAGGCGACCTATCGCGACGGGGTGCTGGAGGTGAAGCTCCCGAAGGCCGAAGAGGTCAAGCCGAAGGCGATCAAGATCGACATCCTGTAACAGACGTCGAGCGGTCCGGGGCGGAGCGGGCGCATCGGCCCCCTCCGCCCCGATCACAGGGAGGGAGAACGGGACATGGCGAAGGTGATCGGCATTGACCTCGGGACGACGAACTCGGTCGTATCGGTCGTCGAGGGCGGCAACCCGACGGTGATCGCGAACCAGGAGGGCAGCCGCCTGACGCCCTCCGTCGCCGGCTTCACCAAGGACGGCGAGATCCTGGTCGGGCAGGTCGCCAAGCGGCAGGCGATCACCAATCCCGAGAACACGGTGTTCTCGATCAAGCGCTTCATGGGACGCCGCTACGACGAGGTGCTTCAGGAGATCAAGCTCGTTCCCTACAAGGCCGTGAAGGCCGGGAACGGCGACGCGCGGGTCGAGATCCGGGGCAAGCAGTACTCGCCGCCCGAGATCTCCGCCATGATCCTCCGCAAGCTGAAGGAGGCCGCCGAGGCCTACCTGGGCGAGAAGGTCACGCAGGCCGTCATCACGGTGCCGGCGTACTTCAACGACAGCCAGCGCCAAGCCACCAAGGACGCCGGCAAGATCGCGGGGCTCGAGGTGCTGCGCATCATCAACGAGCCGACGGCTGCGGCCCTCGCGTACGGCATGGACAAGAAGAAGGACGAGACGATCGCCGTGTACGACCTCGGCGGCGGGACGTTCGACATCTCGGTCATGGAGCTCGGCGAGGGCGTGTTCGAGGTTAAGGCGACCAACGGCGACACGCACCTCGGCGGCGACGACTTCGACCAGCGGGTGATGGACTGGATCGCCGAGGAGTTCAGGAAGGAGCACGGGATCGACCTCCGGAAGGATCGCATGGCCCTCCAGCGCCTCAAGGAGGGGGCCGAGAAGGCCAAGTGCGAGCTGTCCACGACGCTCCAGACCGAGATCAACCTGCCCTTCATCACGGCGGACGCGAGCGGCCCGAAGCACCTCGTGCTCACGCTGACGCGCGCCAAGCTCGAGGCGCTCGTCGCGGACCTGGTCGAGCGCACGCTCGGACCCTGCCGGCAGGCCATGAAGGACGCCGGCGTGAGCCCGGGCGACATCAACGAGGTCATCCTGGTGGGCGGCCAGACGCGGATGCCGAAGGTCCAGGAGGCCGTCAAGCAGCTCTTCGCCCGGGAGCCGCACAAGGGCGTGAACCCGGACGAGGTCGTGGCGGTCGGCGCCGCCGTGCAGGGAGCGATCCTCGCCCGCGATCCGAGCGTCGGGGAGATGGTCCTGCTGGACGTGACGCCGCTGTCCCTCGGCATCGAGACGCTCGGCGGCGTGACGACCGTGCTCATCGCGCGAAACACGACGATCCCGACGAAGAAGAGCGAAGTCTTTACCACGGCGGCCGACAGCCAGACGTCGGTCGAGGTCCACGTGCTGCAGGGCGAGCGCCAGATGGCGCGCGACAATCGGACGCTCGGCAAGTTCCACCTCGTCGGCATCCCGCCGGCGCCGCGGGGCGTGCCGCAGGTCGAGGTCACGTTCGACATCGACGCGAACGGCATTCTCAACGTCGTCGCGCAGGACCGGGCGACGAGCAAGCAGCAGAACATCACCATCACCGCCTCGTCCGGTCTCACCAAGGACGAGATCGAGAAGATGGTGAAGGATGCCGAGTCGCACGCCTCCGAGGACGCCAAGCGGCGCGACGAGATCGAGGTCCGCAACCAGACCGATTCGCTCGTGTATTCGACCGAGCGCACGCTCGGCGAGCACGGCGCGAAGCTCGGCGAGGCCGATCGGAAGACGGTCGAGGACGCGCTCGCCGAGGCCCGCGAGGCGCTCAAGGGCGAGGACGTCGAGCGGATGAAGCGCGCCCAGGAGAGCCTGACGCGCGCCTCGCACAAGCTCGCGGAGATCATGTACCGCGAGGCGCAGGCCCAGCCGGGCGGGGCCGGCGCCGCCAGCGAGCAGGGCCCGGCCGGGCCCAAGGAGGGTGAGGTCGTGGACGCGGACTTCGAGGATCTGGGGGACAAGAAGAAGTAGGTCCGATGCGGCGGGACTATTACGCAGTCCTCGGCATCACCTCGACGGCGGGGCCGCGCGAGGTCCGCCAGGCATACCGGCGGCTCGCGCGGCAGTACTCGCCCGACGTGAACTTCTGGGACGCGCAGGCTCAGGCGCTTTTCGAGGAAATCGCCGAGGCGTACCGGGTGCTCAACGACCCGGCCGCGCGCGCGATGTACGACCGGTTCGGCGCCAGCCTGGCCCGGGGCGAGGCGCTCGGCGCCGGGCGGCGCGGCGAGGACGTGCACGTCTCGGTCGACCTGCGCTTCGCCGATGTCGCGCGCGGCGCGCGGATGCGCGTCGAGGTGCCGCGGTACTCGGCGTGCGCCGGCTGCCGCTGCACGGGGCAGGTCGGGGGCGGGCGGTGCGACGCGTGCCAGGGCCGTGGCGTGCGCCGTGCGGTCGAGCCCGTGGAGGTGGCGGTCCCCGCTGGCGTGGACTCGGGCATGCAGATCTGCGTGCCGGGCGAGGGGAGCGCCGGCCCGCTCGGCGGTCCGCGCGGCGATCTGATCGTGAGCACCCGGGTGGCCGAGCATCCGTTCTTCACGCGCAAGGGCGACAGCGTGCACTGCGAGGTGCCAATCAGCGTCTGGGAAGCGCTCCAGGGTGCCCGGGTGCGGGTCCCCACGCCGTCGGGCGAGGCCGCGCTGGTCGTCCCGCCCGGCACCTCGGGCGGCGGGATGTTCCGGCTGCGCGGCCAAGGGCTGCCGAAGCTCGCGGGCGACGGCACCGGCGACCTCTACGTCACCGTGCGCGTCCAGATGCCCGCCGGGCTCGACGCGCGCACGCACGAGCTGGTGCGGGAGCTCGCGCGCCTGCTGCCGCTCGATCCGCGCACGGGGCTCGCGGCCTATCGGGGCGGCGCGGCGTGAACGACCGCGGCAAGCCGCTGTACATGATCGGCGTCGTCGCGGAGATGCTGAACGTGCACCCGCAGACGCTGCGCTTCTACGAGAAGAAGGGGCTCGTGCGCCCGAGCCGCACCGTGGGCCGTACGCGGATGTACTCGGCGGAGGACGTGGACGAGCTCGCGCGGCTGCTACGCCTCACCCGCGACCTCGGCGTGAATCTCGCCGGGATCGAGATCGTCCTTAAAATGAGGCGCCGGATGCTGGAAATGCAGAAGCAGATCGAGGACCTGCTCGCCTACCTCCGCGAGGACGGTGGCGAGGTGGGCGACACGGCGCGCCGCGCACCGCGCGAGGCGCTCGTCCGCGCGGCGTCGGGCCAGCTCAAGCCGGTCGATCTCTTCTAGCCCGGAGCGTCTTGAGGAGCAAGCATGGCTGACACGTCGAGCGAGAGCGACCTCCAGGTGCCCGATTTCCTCGGGATCTTGCCGCTGCGCGGGACCGTCATCTTCCCGAGCGCGGTGGTCCCGCTCGGCGCCGGTCGCGCCGCGTCGGTGCGCCTGGTCGAGGAGGCGATGCGGGGGAGCCGTCTGATCGGCGCCGTCATGCAGCGCGACCCGTCCGAGGAGAGCCCTGACGCCGCCGGCCTCCACCCGGTCGGCACCGTCGTGGTGATCCACAAGGCGGTCAAGCAGGCGGACGGCACGCTGCGCCTCGTCGTGCAGGGGCTCTGGCGGTTCAGGCTGCTCGAGCTGATCGAGACGACGCCCTCTCTGCGCGCGCGGATCGAGCGGCTCGAGGACGAGGCGCCCGCCGCGCCGCCGGTCGAGGTCGAGGCGCTCGCGCGGAGCGCGACGTCGCTCTTCCAGAAGGTCGTCGAGCTCTCGCCCATGCTCCCCGACGAGCTCGCCGCCGTCGTGACGGCCGCCGAGGGGCCGGGCGCGGTCGCCGACCTGATCGCGGCCTCCCTGTCCACGCTGCCGATGCCCCTGAAGCAGGAGCTGCTCGAGACCGTCGACATCGCGCAGCGACTGCGGAAGCTCGTCGGCGCGCTCAGCAAGGAGGCCGAGGTCCTCGAGCTCGGCTCGAAGATCCAGTCGGAGGTCCAGTCCGAGGTCTCGAAGACGCAGCGCGAGTACCTCCTGCGCGAGCAGCTGAAGGCGATCCGGAAGGAGCTGGGCGAGGGGGACGAGCGCACACAGGAGATCGACGCGCTCCGCGAGAAGATCGAGGGCGCGGGGATGACCGAGGAAGCCAGGACGGAGGCGTTCCGGGAGCTCGACCGGCTCGCGAAGATGCCGCCCGCGGCGGCCGAGTACACCGTGGCCCGGACGTACATCGACTGGCTCGTCGCGCTGCCGTGGCAGCAGGCGACCACGGACAACGTGGACATCGGGGCCGCTCGGGCCGTCCTCGACGCGGACCACGAGGGGCTCGAGAAGGTCAAGGAGCGCATCCTCGAGTACCTCGCCGTGAAGAAGATCCGGCCGTCCGGCAAGGACCCGATCCTTTGCTTCGTCGGCCCACCGGGCGTGGGCAAGACCTCGCTGGGCCGCTCGATCGCGCGCGCCCTCGGGCGCAAGTTCCACCGGATCTCGCTCGGCGGCATGCGCGACGAGGCCGAGATCCGAGGCCACCGGCGCACGTACGTCGGCGCCCTGCCGGGCCAGATCGTCCAGGGACTGAGACGCGCCGCGACGAAGAATCCGGTGTTCATGCTGGACGAGATCGACAAGCTCGGGATGGACTTCCGGGGCGACCCGGCGTCGGCGCTCCTCGAGGTGCTCGATCCCGAGCAGAATGCGACGTTCCGCGACCACTACCTGGACGTGCCGTTCGACATCTCCCGGGTGCTGTTCATCACGACGGCCAACGTGCTCGACACGGTGCCGCCGCCGCTCCGCGACCGGATGGAGATCATCCCGCTGGTGGGCTACACCGAGGAGGAGAAGATCGCGATCGCGCAGAAGCACCTGGTGCCCAAGCAGGCGCGCGAGCACGGCCTCGAGCCCGACCGCGACGTCGGCTTCACGCCCGAGGCGCTGCGGCTGCTGGCGCGCGGGTACACGCGCGAGGCCGGCGTGCGGAGCCTCGAGCGCGAGATCGCGAGCGTCTGCCGGAAGGTGGCCCGCCGCCGCGCGGAGGGCGACACGGCGGCGGTCACGGTCACGCCGGACCTCGTGACGTCGTTCCTCGGCGTGCCGCGCTTCGAGTTCGAGGAGCTCGAGGAGCGGACGCGCGAGCCGGGGGTCGCGATCGGGCTCGCGTGGACGCCGGCCGGCGGTGACATCCTGTTCATCGAGGCCACGCGGATGAAGGGGAATCACACGCTGACGCTCACCGGGCAGCTCGGCGACGTGATGAAAGAGTCCGTGCAGGCGGCGCTCTCGTGGGTGCGCTCGCACGCCACGGAGCTCGGTATCGCGGACTTCTGGGAGACGTCGGACATCCACGTCCACGTGCCGGCCGGCGCGATCCCGAAGGACGGCCCGTCGGCGGGCATCACGATGGCGAGCGCGCTGGTCTCGCTGCTGAGCGGCCGCCGCGTGCGTCCCGGCCTCGCGATGACGGGCGAGGTGAGCCTCGCCGGGCGGGTGCTCCCCGTCGGCGGGATCAAGGAGAAAGTGCTCGCCGCCCACCGCGCGGGCGTGCGCACGGTCATCCTCCCGAAGCGGAACGAAAAGAACCTGCTCGAGGACGTGGCGGCCGAGGTGCGCGACAAGCTGACGATCTACCTCGTGGAGTCGGTGGCCGACGTGATCCGGCTCGCGCTCGAGGAAAGCCCGCAGCCGATCGGCGCCGCGCCACTATCGGTCGCGTCCTAGTTTCTGGAAGCCACCGCCCGCGAGGCTTGACAGTTCGCCGCGCCCGCCCGCTATGATGGTCTCGTGCCTCGCCTCGTCCTCATCCTGTGCGCGGTCACGGCCGCGCTGGTGACCGCGCCCCCCGCGCGCGCCGAGACGTACCGGCTCGCCGCGCCCGACGGGACGGTGCACTTCACGAACGCGCCGACGGATCCGCGCTACCAGCGCATGCAGACCGGCTCCGGCACGGCGGCGGGCTGGCTGCGGCTCGCCGCCGGCGCCACGACGCGCTACGCGGAGGAGATCCGCGCGGCCGCCAACCGCTACGGCGTCCCGGAGAAGCTCGTGGCGGCGGTCATCCGCGCGGAGTCGTCGTTCGACCCGCGCGCCGTCTCGCCCAAGGGCGCGCGGGGCCTCATGCAGCTCATGCCCGAGACTGCGTCGATGCTCGGCGTCCACAACAGCTTCGACCCACGGCAGAACATCGAGGGCGGCGTCCGCCACCTGCGCCGCCTCCTCGACCGCTTCGGTAGTAACCTGCCCCTCGCGCTTGCCGCCTACAACGCGGGCGAGCGCGCCGTCACGACCTACCGCGGCATTCCGCCGTACACCGAGACCCGCGAGTACGTCGAGCGCGTGCTGCGCTTCTACGACGGCGACCCGGGCGCCGCCGTGCGCACGGTCGTCTACCGCCGGGTCGAGGACGACGGCACGCTCACCTACACGAACATCCCGCCCCGGGGCCGCCGGTAGGCGCCCCCCGGCCCGCCGCGCGCGGGCCGGCACCGCTCACTTCAGGAGCGTCGACACCTCGCGGAACGCCTCGTGGTCGGAGGTGCCGAGCCACTGGAAGACGATCGTTTCGGTGGCGCTGACGACGGCTCCGGCCTGCCGGGCCTGGGCCAGGCCGAGCTCCAGGCGCGCCGCCGTACGTGAGCACACCGCGTCGGCGGCGACGGTGACGGGCACGCCGGCGGCGAGGAGATCCAGGGCCGTGAGGAGGACGCAGACGTGCGCCTCCATCCCGCACAAGACCACGCGCTCGGCGCCGAGCCCACGGAGGCGCGCGGTGAACCCGGGCGCCCCGGCGCAGGAGAACGCGGTCTTCTCGAGGGGGGCCAGGTCGCCGAGCAGGGCGCGCAGCTCGGGCAGCGTGCGCCCGAGCCCCTTCGGGTACTGCTCGGTGAGGACCGCCGGCACGCCGAGCCGCCGCGCGGCGGCGCCGAGGATCTTGAGGTTGGCGATGACGCCGTCGCGCCGCTCGGCGTCCATGGCGGCGAAGAGGCGCTCCTGGACGTCGATGATCACGAGCGCAGATTGCGGCATCGGGTCTCCCGGTCTGATCGGTCGCGCTGTATTCTCTCACGGCCGCCCGGCGCGGTCGAGGCCGTGGTGCCGGTCGTGGCGTGAACGCCCCGGAGCGGCGGCTGACCCGCGGGCTGCTCGCGCCCCGCGCCTAGCCCGCTCGCACCATCGAAATGAGACGCGGGCGTCATTGCCCCGGCGCGGCGGCCGGCCGGAGAATTAAGCAGACTTAATTCGATCAATTAGGATCACCAGCGCCAATCGCGCCGGGCGACCGTCGCCCCGGGCGCCGCGGCGAGCGGACCGACGAACGGAGAGCGGGGATGAGCAGAGCGGCGCGCGTTCTGAGCGGAAGCGGCGTCGCTGTCGGTCTCCTGCTGGTCGCCGTCGTCGCGCCTGCCGCGCCGGATGCGTCGCCGGCCCTCTGGCCAGACGTCGTCCGCGAAGTCTCGGGCGTCCTCGAGCGCGCCGCGAAGGCCTACGAAGCGAACGACCCGAAGGGCGCGCAGGAGCTCGTCGGTGAGGCGTACTTCGGCGCGTTCGAGGAGCGCGGCATGGAAGCCGCGGTCCGTCGGGAGATCTCGGCCAGGCGTGCAAGAGACCTGGAGAAGATGTTCGGGGAGATCCGCCGGGCGATCGGCACGGGCGAGCCGGCGCCGGGGGTGCGGCGGCGGATCACGACTCTGCGGGAGGCGCTGGACGAGGACGCGCGGGAGCTCGTCCGGGTCGGCGCGACGGCGACATCCCTCGCCGAGAAGGAGGACGGTGTGGGGCCCGAGCCGGAGGCGGCCCCGCGCGTGGTCGCCGCGAAGGCCCTGACGACGCAGATCGCCGCGCGCCTCGACGAGGTGAGGGCGCGTCACCGGGCCGGCGACCGCGAGGGAGCCAAGGCTCTCCTCGCGAGCACGTACTTCGATCTCTTCGAAGGCCAGGGCCTGGAGGCCGCCGTCGCGGCGCGCGCCCCGCGGCAGAAGGCCGAGATCGAGGCGGGCTTCGTCTCTGTCCGGGGCCTGATCGTCGCCGGGAAGCCGGCCGAGAGCGTGGCCGAAGCGCTGGAGGCGCTGAAGGCCCGCATCCGTGACGCGACGGCACTCCTGGACGGGGAGCGCGGCCGCTGGGGGGCCTTCTTCAACGGACTGATCCTCATCGTACGCGAAGGCTTCGAGGCGATCCTGATCGTCACGGCCCTGGCCGCGTACCTGCTCAAGTCGGGTCACGCGGACAAGGTCGGCGTGGTCTACCGGGCGAGCCTCGTCGCCCTCGCCGCAAGCGCCCTCACGGCGGTCGCGATCCGAACCCTCTTCACCCTGAGCCCCCGCCACCAGGAGACGCTCGAGGGCGCGGCGATGCTCCTGGCCACCGCGGTGCTCTTCTACGTGAGCTACTGGCTCACCAGCAAGGCGGAGGCCGACCGCTGGCAGCGGTACGTCAGGACGAGGATTCAGGCGGCGCTGGGAACGGGCAGCCTCGTCGCCCTCTGGTCCGCGGCGTTCCTCGCCGTCTACCGGGAGGGCGCCGAGACGGTCCTGTTCTACGAGGCGCTCCTCGCCGGGAGCG
>Ga0209211_10006299_pt1 | contig 17263 bp, 19 predicted proteins | sample RifGroA2_FD_183992 | JGI IMG/M metagenome (GOLD analysis project Ga0209211, IMG submission 183992) | Groundwater microbial communities from Rifle, Colorado, USA - Groundwater A2 (SPAdes) (version 2) | ecosystem: Environmental > Aquatic > Deep subsurface > Groundwater | place: Rifle, Colorado... | reverse complement strand
AAAAGGCTCTTTGGGAATACTGTTCGTTGTCAGCATATTAGAACACAAACAGCAGAGCTGTTTTGTAGGCTCATAGCCTATAACATAGGCTTACGCCTACGGACTTTTTCTACAGAGCCACCAGAAGATAAATATTTATAAATTAGTTCTTCTAATGAAGACATTATAAAAAGAGGTGTTAAAAAATGACAGAGACGATTACAAATAATCTACAGCGTTTAATCACATTTTTTGATGGTGCAAAGCAAGGTCAGAAAAATGCTCAGCCTTTGATGGTATATAGAACCATTTTGGCTCAGATTGATGCTCTTCAAAAACAATACGGAAGGATAGACGTGTTATCTAAAGCAAAAGCAGAACTAGAAGCCAGTGAAAATGTTTTTAGGACTTGGACTAATATGGGATATCAAAATAATTTTGTATTGACTAAAAGATTGCTTCAAAGCGTAGCATTAAAAATTCAAACATTTGCAGAAGGAGTCGATCGACAAGTTGCCGCCTAACACTTATTTATCTCACTTTTTTTCAGCCAATACTTTTTGTGCCATCAGGGTTAATATCTCTACAAAAACCTAACCTGTAGAATTAAGAATTAGCAATGTAATATTGGCAAGATAACCTTCAATGTGAGCATAATCATCAACTAACGTCTGTTTCCAGAATGTATGTGGATGAGTAGTATTGGTTAGTAAATAGCCTTTTCTCAGATTACCACTCCAAACAGTTGCTTTTATTATCCCCGGAACAATATATAATTTATAATTAAAAGACCCACTACTACCACGTAAGTTAGCTGAAATAGAGATTACTTTTTGTGTTTCCAGATACACAAATTTTCTTCTTACACTCCGGCGCGCCATACTCTCATATAACTCACTAGAAATTTTTATTTCCTTAACCTGCACTGCCTCTGCCTGAAGATGTAACCGCGAGGCAACCCGAGGAAATCTAGACTGAACATAAGCAACCAAATGCTCAAAATACGCATCGCGCTCAGCTTGAAGCTCCGCAGCAATCATACCGAGAATATCACTATTTACACCATCATCATCGTAATGTGTTAATACTCGAGACATAGAGTTACGTACCCCCTAGCATTTTAATAATTTTCTCCTCATTGCAAGGTAACAAATTCAACGTGTTTTTATCAGGAATAAAAAACGGACCTGGGAGGACTTTCAAACCTTTCTTTACACGCGGTAGGCTTTACGCCTGCCATTTGGTTCAGCTTTGTAAAAGATGACTTTTGAACCCCCGAGACCAACCTTGCTTCTCACAAAGATAGGAGGGTTGTGCCCTATCCAGTCTAGGCGACAGGTCCGCAAAAAACGAAAATAAGAGCGTAATATTTATATTTTGTGAGACTTAAACTGTAAAAAATGCAGACAAACCAATATCAGGGAAAAGAAATGTACTGGAAAGAAGAAACCGTGAACTGCCGGCAGAAAAGAAAACTATTGCATCGGAAAGGTATCGATGCTGAGATCATAAAATCAATCGTTTTCGCGTGGGATGAAGAACAATACGCCGTTGTATGTGGAGTTTCAGGATCCAAACTCGACCTCATGGAAATAAGAACAGAACTAAGTATTCCAACTCCAGAAGCCGGAACAATAAAATTAGCAAGACCGCCAGAAGTAAGAGAATTAGGATATGAAATTGGAGCAGTAGGACCATGGGGAAGCATACCAGTGTATATCAGCAGGGCTCTCTATCGAACATTGACCAATAACCCTTCCAGAAGAGTTGACATTCCATTAAGTCTAGATCGCTCTCTACTGCTTTCAGGCAGTGATTTTTTACAACAAGCAGAACGAGCAGGAGTTCTGTTTCCAGGAAAAGAAGAAGAGGTTATGCTTTTAGATTTACGTCATCGAAAAGGACACGAAAGGAGTTTTTTTGGTTCCTGGGTGGAATATAAAAGTCAATCATTGCATATCTTCGACCCGCGTAAAGAGGGAGTTTGTTTAGCAAGACAAGAACGATATGGACCACGATATCTGCTCCCATTATCCCAATCTAGATTAGAACATCATCTAAAAACATCACCAAACTAAACATTTTTATAACTCCGCTTATTTGTAGAGAGCAAATATGACCGAAAAATTCATTTCCATTCAACAAGCCATTGAGCAGGGTAAAAGCCTTGTCTCTCTTCATGGCTGGATTTACCGTGAACGGGGAAGTAACAAACTTAAATTTGTTATTCTACGTGATTCCACAAACATTATCCAGTGTGTATTTGATCGAACTCTCTTTGAAAAACAATGGGAAGACATAGACAAATTTCAAATAGAATGTGCATTAACCCTCAATGGAGAACTAAAAAAAGATGAGCGTGCTCCAACCGGCTACGAAGTACAGGTAAAAAAATTTACGCTTGTCGGAAAAAGTGAAAGTTTCCCTATTGCTAAAGATCAATCCGTTGAATTTCTTGCTGATAATCGCCACCTCTGGCTGCGCAGCCGCAAAATGACTGCAATTCTCAAAATTAGAAGCACGGTTTTTGGCGCAATTGACGAATTTTTCAAGAGTGAAGGATTCTATGAATACCATTCACCGATCTTCCAAGCCGTCCAGTGTGAAGGCGGATCAGAACTGTTTAGTGTCAACTACTTTGACAAGAAAGATGTTTTTCTTTCTCAAAGCTGGCAGTTATACGCCGAACCAGCAATTTTTGCTCTTGAAAAGATTTATACCATCGCTCCAAGCTTTCGCGCAGAGAGAAGCAAAACGTCACGGCACTTAACGGAATATTGGCATGCCGAAATGGAAGTTGCCTGGGCTACATTTGACGACATTATGAATTACGGTGAGAAACTCATTAAACACGTTGTTAAACGTGTCTTAGAAACAAACGCTCCTGAACTCAAACTTCTTGAACGAGATACAACAAAGTTAGAACCTATCATCAAGAAACCATTTATACGCATGACGTACACCGAAGCGCTTAAGATTCTCAAAGAAAAATGTAAAATGGATGTAGAATGGGGCAAAGACTTACGAACCATTGAAGAAGAAAAATTAACCCAATTGTATGACGTTCCCGTTATCTGCACTCGCTATCCTAAAAAAGTCAAAGCATTTTACATGATGGAAGATCCAACCAACCCTGATGTTGTTCTGGGATGTGATTTTCTTGCACCAGAAGGCCACGGAGAAATTATCGGTGGATCGCAGCGAGAACACAGCCTTGAAGAAATCAAAAAGCGTTTGAAATTACAAGGTGAAGATCCATTAGAATATGAGTTTTATTTAGATACACGAAGGTACGGAAGCGTTCCTCACGGCGGATTTGGCATGGGCGTAGAACGTCTCATTAAATGGATTTGCGGACTTGATAACATCAAAGATGCAATTCCGTTCCCGAGAACGATGGAACGATATAAACCTTAAGATAATTTAAACCTGGACAGCAACTCTTTCTTTGACAAAAGTATCTATAGTCAACCGACGATAAAGACCATACAACTTGGTTATATCAGCACCAATTTGACCTATGTGTTCAAGAGCCGCTTCAATTCTTTGAACACCGACTCGTTGTTCTAAAGGAGTTTTAGTAATTCCTTCATATATTTCTTTTCCAGAACCTAAAGCAATGACTAGTTCCTCCACACAACCAGTAGAATACTCCCAACCATCATTAAAATGAACTGCAGTAGCAAAAGTAGCAATAACCCTCTCCCAAAGAGCCATGTAATGTTCTTGACCCCAATCTTTTGCAAAAAAAGTTGCTGGGCAAATGACCAATTTATAATGTTCTGTTGCTCGCAGTTGTTTGCCAAAACTATCTCCAGAAGCAATATTAGGCCTCATCACGTCTTGTTCAAATGATCCCGATGGTAATTGATCACGTGATGTTATTCCTCTCTGCTCGAAAAGGTTATACATCCGCCTTCCTGTCGTAATTGGAGTAGAAGCATAGGCTATAGGTACAGTGGGTTTCCAATCAGCAACGCAAGCAACTACGCTGAGGCCTGCTGTGATCTCATCAATGACTTGTTCTTCAAAAGCAGAGTCAACCATTGTTTATAAACAGAATTAAAACTATTTTTAAAAGTAACTGTTAAAAAGAATAAATCAAAAAATAACCAAAACCAATTCAATGAAAAAAAATAATTCCCCATTGATAATTAAAATCCATGAAGCGAACCACAACTTAAGGGATTATATTTAAAGATGTCGCTTAATGCTATAACTTAACCCATCTTTAATATTGATAATCTCTGTTTGTAATTGCGGGTGATGCAACACCGCTTCTCTAAAGTTTTGACATCCTTCCATCGTAATATTATCAGCAATGAGAATACCATTGTCTTTGAGTAATTTAATACAATTTTTTAAAACAGGAAAATACTTCTTTTTAGCAAAATCAATGAAAATGAGATCGAACTGCTCTTTCTTTTCTTTCACTACGTGCTGAACATACTCAACACCATCTTCTAATCTAATTTCAGCATCAATTCTAAATTGAGCAAAATTATAATTTGCTTCTGTAGCAAGAACAATATTAATATCAACCGTTACAATTCTAGCCCCTCCACTTCCTAAAATAATACCACTATACCCATTGGCAGTCCCTAATTCTAAAATTCGCTGTGGTTTATGCTTCTGAACAATACTCAACAACCATGCACCTTTCTCTGATCCTAGGATAGGAATTCCTCTTTGGATAGAATTCTGTTCCAACACACGAAGTTTGTCGATCATAATAGCAATTAGTAAACTCACTATAAAAAAGATCCGTCCTCACAACGATCTCCTTCACAGCACGGATTGACATGATGACATCGCATACAGATATACTTCTGTTTGATGAAAGTCATTTCCGCGCGGCACACTTCACAGAGAAAAGGCATAGGAGCATAGAAAAGGGAGGATTATTTTAAGTTTAGTAAACGACATAAGTAAAATATACTCTTTTGGTGTTGTTTACTATACAGTGAGCGACTGTTTATGATTTATTTATGTCGCTCACTAGTTTTGGAAAACACTTTTATAGAACAGATCAAATTGGGCTTCTAAAGCCAGCGTCGCATACACAGAAATATACCAAAAGCACGAAATATTAGAACAATTATTCATGCTTTTGTATATACAAAGGCAATTTGATATGTTCGGAAATTAATTGCCTTTGGTATACTCTATTTCTGGTCGCGTCGCAGCCTGAAGCCAGCGTCGCATAACTCGGTAGTGCGTCAGTCTCGAAGCATCTCAAAGTCTGGAGAACTGATCCCTCTGGGATTCCCGGTTCAAACGAGAAACTATGTTTATCGCATAGAAAAACATAGTTTTTCTGAACGTCCGGGCGCTGGCGTTTTTTTAAAAATGTTTTAACACTCCTCTTACAACATCTTCATATTTTGGTAAAATTATTCTTCTAATACTCCTCTCATCTTCTTCTCGACCACTTTCAAATAAAACATCACTCACTGTTTCACTTACAATAGAATCAAATGAAACACTCCCTGTATTAGCCAATGATTTTTGACCTGCCTTGATAAATCGTTTAAGTGTCAAATAACGTTCTACGCCTTCCTTAGAAGGATCTATCTCTTGAAATTGTGAGTGATATACTTTTGTCATCCTCACACCATTGGGATATTTTTGATCATACTGATGAAGAACAAGACCTTCAGGAGGTCCAGTATAAAGCTTACTTTCTCTGAGTAATTTTCGCGCAGTATTGCGGTCTATACTACCTTCTCGTACCAAAGGAGTACGACCAATTTTTTCTTCAAGCCCCATCAACTCAACCCATTCCCAGGCTTTCTCTGGACTAAGAAATAGTGAAGCATCGGAGTCATAAATACCAATCAAGAAAAGCTTTCCAAGATGTTCATTATCATAAAGGATGTGCCCAAATTCACTATGGGTAAACTCTCCAAAGGGAATTAGATTATCGGGAAGGTCAAAAATTCCAGGCGATAATCCTTCGTAAACATACGCCATAAATTGTTGAAAATAGTAACGATCCCTTCCTTTAATAGCTCCCCCCCTACTCCAAGGCACAATGTTACCCCTTTCTTTTCTTAGTGAAACATTAGCACCATCAACTTTTTCAAATACATATAAAGTTGGATCATTAATACGCTGAAAATGGTAATATTCTTTTATCGATGGAAATTTAAAATGACTCATTGGATATCTCCAAACTCATAGTCTCGTACATTTATTGCAGTGACATATTCTCGAAATTGATCCCCTTCAGTCGAGTTTAGAACGCGATCCAAAGTACCATAAATATGCGAATCAGAAGAAAGAACTGCTGTCCTAAAAACAGGCCTCGGTTGATTAGCCAGATTATTAGCAAGATAAGCTTCCCTTGAAACCCAAGCCAAATATAACGCTTGATCTACTAAGCTCCAATCGGTTGCAGAAATAGGATCCTGATCTGCTTTTTTTCCAGTGACATTCTGATAAAACTGTCTTCGAGCTTCTAAACGTAAATCATCAGCGCCAGAATGTAATTTTAAATCATAAACAAGTCCTTCATCCTTAGCTAAATCAAAATGGACAAGTAAGAAACCAAATGTAGCTTCACAAATCTCCCTTCGACCATTAACACAGTTGTTCTTGTAATGACTTTTTACTTCACTCATTACATCAGAACTCATGACGAATCGTAACCGTCTGCCACCATTAACTTGTTTCACTAAATACTTCATTCCCTCTAAAGCATTGCTCTTAGCTTTACGGAGAGTTGTATCTAAATCAATTATTGCAGAGGTATCGAGAACAACAATAGGAATAACACTCTTTTGAGCAGATGCAGAATCTATCCCAACATCATAGTAAGATTTTAAATAAGTCCACAATGAATCTCTTTTTCTGCCCATAGAAGTGTATAAAAGCAGGAGATTTATAAAACTTTCTTTATTTATCACTTAAAAGTAGTCAAAGTAGAAAAATTTATAAATAAAACCTCATTCTAAACCTAAAAATGGGGTCAAAAATCTGCTTAAAAGAACTGGATAGAAAAGTCCTAGTTCATGAAGCTGCTCATGCCAGACATTTCGCGCTAGACCCGGACCTTTCTTTGGAATATGATAAATTATTCCCCACAATTAGACTACCATACGAACGATGGGACGACCCTGCCGTTCAATTTCGGAATGGATTAGTTAGTCCATACGCTGCTTTTGATTATAACTTAGATAACGGCGGAAAAGAACAACAATGTCCGCAAACAGAAAAAGCAGCTCTCTCCCAAAAGCGATGGGGAATTCAGATAGATATTCATGGTGAAAAAGACTATTGGTTAGAACGCGCTCTAGGAGAAAGAAAGTATGCACCAAAACGTGGAGAATTGTTATTACAAAAAGTATTTCGATTAGTTCAGGAACTTCCCGGTAAGCTTGCTGAACATGCCCGTCATATTATAATTGACCCCGAACTAAATAACTTAGGAGTATGTTATTATGACGCATTACCGACAGCAGTACATGACAGAACAACAGAAAGTATTGCTGAACACACAACCCTTTTAGATTGTGTCGTCAGAAATCCGACTGAATATCCAAAAATTATCGACCTTCTTTCTGAAGTAAAATTAGCCCGCCAAAGGTTGGATTTCTTAATTACACATGGATTTCTTGACAAAGATTACTACCACAAGCTTAGGAGTTAAAACTGTCCATAATAAAAATTTTTAAAACAAAAAGAAAGTCCTAATCTCTAAACATCAACCATTTCAATCTCAATATTAAGACCTTCAGGAATCGGAACCCGCATTACTAACCGCAACGTCCGTTCATCGGCACCAATGTGAATCAACCGCTTGTGGACACGCATTTCATACCGTTCCCAAGCCGCTTTTCCTTCACCAGATGGATTCTTCCGCGTTGTCACTTTCAACTTCTTGGTCGGCAACGGAATAGGACCTTGCATACGGATGCCCGTCTTGTCAGCAATTTCTTTGATGTCATGACAGACCTGATTGATCTTATCAATCTCGATACTTGCTAATTTGATGCGTGCTTGTTGTGCCATTGTAATCCACTCCCGTACGATAATTGAGTTCAATTACTGTACGGTAATATGCCTCTTAAAAAAGGGAAAAGAGGAAAATCCCTACATTTGCTTCTTAACGATATCCATACACATTCCTGCGCCAACTGTCGCTCCGGAATCACGAATTGCGAAACGAGACAATTGAGGAATAACCGTATTCTTTTCAATAACCAAAGGTTGCATTGGCTGTAATCGAACAATAGCAGCATCCCCATTGCGGAGGATTTCTTTGTTCTCAGTCACTTCCTGACCATTCGCTGGATTAATTTTTTTAATTATTTCCAGAAAACGGCAAGCAACCTGAGCAGTGTGAATGTGGAATACAGGAGTGTATCCTACCGTAACAACACTGGGGTGATTCATAATAACAACCTGAGCAGTAAACTCAGTCGCAACCGTTGGAACATTATCAATTGGTCCAAGAACATCACCACGTTGAATATCTTTCTTAGCAACACCACGTACGTTGATACCAACGTTATCCCCTGGTTCAGCAGAAGGAGCTTGTTCGTGGTGCATCTCAATCGTCTTAATTTCACCAGCAATTCCTTTACCTTCCCTTCCCGGTACAATCATCACTTTGTCACCAACCCTCATGATCCCAGTTTCAATACGTCCTACAGGAACAACGCCGATACCGGTGATGTTATAAACATCCTGCAACGGCATACGTAACGGCAAATCTGTTGGTTTTTTAGGAACTTCAAATTTGTTAATACCTTCTAATAAAGTATCACCTGTCCACCAAGGCATTTTTTGTGTTTTCTTCGTAATGTTATCCCCAGGCAATGAAGCGAGAGGAAGAAAGCGAAGAGTATCTACTTTCCAACCAGCTTGGATAGCATGTTTTTTAACATCATCAACAACTTCTTTATAACGTTTTTCAGACCAGTCAACACCAGAAATATCCATCTTATTGACTGCGATCAACATCTGACCAACACCAAAGATTTTTGACAACTTTAAGTGTTCAATCGTTTGAGCATTAACACCATCGTTTGCAGCAACAACAAGAACAGCACAATCTGCTTGAGAAGCACCCGTAATCATATTTTTAATAAAGTCTCTGTGGCCGGGAGCATCAATAATCGTAAAATAATACTTGTCGGTATTGAAGCGTTTGTGAGAAAGATCAATGGTAACACCACGTTCTTGCTCTTCCTTCAAAGTATCCATAACAAACGCAAACTCGAAGCCTTTCTTACCAAGCTGTTCTGCTTTTTCTTTGAGCTTACGCATTGCTTGCTCATCAACATTGCCGGTATCGAAAAGTAAACGACCGACTGTCGTAGATTTACCGTGATCAACATGACCAATAAATACTAAGTTAATATGTTCTTTTGTTTTTGCCATAGGACAACTTCCTCCGTTTTTGACGACGAATAATAAGTTGCTTTCTCAGTTCTAGGTTTATTTATAAAGATTTCGGTAATCAAACAAGAAATTGTTTCACGACGAGATAATCCCATTTCATTCTAAAAGGAAATAAACAAATAAAAAAAAACGAAAAGGAGGAACCTACACCCCCAATTCTCCTGCTTTCAAACCCTTACGCAGGATTATTTGCTGACGGACTTTTTCCTGCAATTCAAATGGCAGCTTTTCAAACATCTGATCTACCAGAGATGAACTGCCTCGCCCTTCCGTTCCCGAGCGTAACTCGCTGCTCCAGCCAATCATTTCTGCAACCGGAAGCTTCGCTATAATCACAACCTGATCACCTTCCTGATTCATTTCCAATAATTGACCGCGTTTAGATGACACTAACTTAGAGACTTCACCCGTGTATTCCATCGGAGCTTCAATGCGCGTTACTTGCAAAGGTTCAAACATGACTGGACCTGCTTGCAGCATCGCACCACGAATCCCTTCTCTGACAGCAGGATACATTTGTGCAGGACCACGGTGAATTGCATCTTCGTGCAAAGTACAATCCGTCAAACTGACTTTGACATTCACACACGGTTCTTTTGCCAATGGACCAGCTTTCATGACATCTTCAAACATATCTAATACTAACTCTAAAATTTCGTTAATGTAGACAATACCACGAGTTTGATCCATAAACATATTACCATTGAAAAAAGCTTTAACCATTCCCGCTGTTTTTGCATCCCAACCACATTCTTCACGAAGAAACGGAATAACTACATCATCCTTCTTTCGTAAACGCCCTTGGGTTAAGCGTCCTTCTTTAACCGCCTGAGCAATGAGTGGATCAAGCGGCTCAACTTTAAAATACAACTTGTTATGCTTGTTTGGAGATTTACCTTCCATTTCAGGACTTGGCTTTGTAATTGTCTCTCTATAAACAACAATCGGAGGAGACGTTTTAACTTCCAAACCTTTTTCAGTAATGATTCTGTTTTCAATAATTTCTAAGTGTAATTCTCCCATGCCGCTGATCAAGTTTTGTCCTGTTTCTTCATTAATTTCAACTTTAACCGAAGGATCTTCTCGACTGACTTTGCGCAGGACATCAACGAGCTTAGGAAGATCACCTTGTTTTTTTGGTTCAATCGCTTTCGTAATAACCGGCTCAAAAATGTGTTTTAATTCTTCAAACGGCTGCTCAGGTTCAAGTGTAACAGTTTCTCCTGCAAACCCAACCACACCAGAAATCGCCAACACATTTCCTGCCGGCAAAGAATCAATAATTTCAGGTTTAACGCCATTATAGATATAGACATTCTGGATACGCTGCCGCACTTTAGCGTTGTTCAAATATACTTCCATACCGCCGCGAAGTGTCCCGCTAAACAAACGTCCAGCTGAAATATCTTTCCCTGAACGAGGATCAATCACAATTCGGGTAATAACAAACGCAGGCTTTCCCTGAGGATTACAAGAAATCAAATCTTGACCAAGGGTCGAATCTTTATCACCGTGCCAGATCTTAGGAATACGATATTTTTGTGCAGAAATCGGATCGGGATGATGTTTAATAACCATATCAAGAATGACTTCGTGCAAAGGAGCATTTTCCCAAACCCATTTCTTGCGCTCTTCTTCTGCCATTTCATAAATTCGCAAAACATCCGCAAACTTGATATTCTTCTTCTGCATATATGGAAATGATAACGCCCAGTTTTCACGCGCTGAACCAAATGCAACACTGCCATCCTGCACTTTCACTTGCCACTTTTCACGGTATTCCGTTTCCGCAATCCGTTCCAGCATCGTATTAAATTGCGTCATCAGCGTCATAACTCGTTGCGCAATTTGATCAGGAGACAATTTCAATTCTTTAACCAATCGATCCATCTTGTTGATAAATAACACGGGCTTAACTCTCTCACGCAGAGCTTGACGAACAACTGTCTCCGTCTGCGGCATGATTCCTTCAACAGCACAGATTAAAACAACTGTTCCATCAACTGCCCTCATCGCCCGCGTAACGTTACCACCAAAATCAACGTGACCGGGAGTATCAATGAGATTAATCAAAAATTCTTGACCATTAAATTGGTGAACCATCGAAACATTAGCCGCATCAACCGTCATCAAGCGTTCTTGCTCGTCAGCATGCAGCCACGTCGACATGCCACTCTCTAAATCACCAGCAAATTTCGAGGACATCATGCCTGCAGCCGCAAGTAAGTTATCAGTAAACGCTGTTTTGCCGTGGTGGATGTGTGCACTCGTACAAATATTACGAATATTAAGAGGATTTTGAGTAATCCTCATTACCATGTCAACCATCTTTTCTGCCATTGTGTAGTACCTCGTATTAACAAAATTTTAATCAAACGAATGAAACAATTTGAAATCACGCTTGGAATAATCATGGATTTCGTCTTGTTCAAACCAAACAATAATTTCTCTTTCTGCTTCCATTACTGTGCCAGAAGCATGAACTAAATTAACCATCGGTCTTTTCTGATCATCACCAAGATCATATGATTCAACAGAAAAATCTCCTCGAATTGTTCCAGGAAGTGCTTGCCGTGGTTCGGTATGGCCAACAATCTTACGGCCAACTTCCACCGCATGATAGCCTTCAAACGTAATAGCAATAACAGGCTTTCCAACGAGGGCATTAATATTCCACTCACGTATTCGCTTGCCGATCTGAAGTGCCGTTTCAGAAACTTCACGGCCTTTCTTCTTCCACGTTTCAATCGTTTTTTCACCAGTAAATGTCCACATCGCATCATCGTCAGCATAATGATGACTCACCATTTCCCGAGTTGGAATAACCATTTTAATACCAACGATCTTCATCCCTTTTTGTTCAAAGCGCTTGAGAATTTCTCCAACTAGACCTCGATGAATAGCATCCTGTTTTGCCAGTATCAATGTTCTTTCAACTTTCATAGCATTGAATCTCCGGTTTATACTGTTGTTGCTTCCCTACTTACTTTAGTAACGCCTTTCTTATGCTCTCGCCTGTATTCTTCCGTCCAACGAGTTTCGAGAGGCTTTCGCTTCAACACGAGAAGGCTTTTTTCACATTTACGGGAGCAAAAATTTGAAATCTTCCCACTAGTATATACAAAAATAATTCCTGTTCCTGGTGGAATTGAATTTCCACAAAATGAGCATTTTGGCATGGGATAATTCCTCCAATTATTTTTTGTCTTTTTTAGCTGCACTATTGCCGCCTTTTCGGCCGCCGCCAAGACGCTGGGCTTCAATTTCAGTTTCTAAGAGCACCAGCATATCTCCGATCCGGACAGGACCGCAGACATTACGGCGAATAACTTTATTCTTATCTCGTCCATCAAGAATCTGACACATCACTTGCGTCAAATTACCTGTCGTACCAGCACGACCGATGATTTCTTTTACTTCAGCAGGCATTCCATCATTAAAGCGTACGTCACCGGACTCAACTTTAACGTCTTCTCGGAGTTTTGATGCGCCCGCGTCAGTACCAACATTTTTTTTTCCCATTGTGTGTCACCTATGCTGAACCAGACAATTCTTGAATTAGTTTCTTGGCATCTCCTTCTTTCACAACAGCGACTGCTGCTGTTGAAACAGGCAATCCTGCTGCCGCACCAAGATCTTCTTTCTTACTCACTTGAAAATAAGGAACTTTCTTGTCTTTACACAATAAAGGTAAGTGCATAACCACTTCTTTAGGACTCACGTCACTAGCGAAAACAACAAACTTGGCATCGCCTTTTTCAATTGCTTTGGTTACTTCATTTGCTCCTTTACGGATTTTTCCGCTTACGCGAGCGACTTCCACGACTTCTAATACTTTTGCTTCATCAGCCATATTGACATCCTCCAATAAATCTTATGTGCGATAACAATTCAGAATTGTTACCTCGTTGTCTCCACAACTCATGGGTAATAGTCAGTCAAACCAGGGGTCTTTTATAAATCTTGCTGTTCGTCTTATCATAGATTTAACTAAAACTTTGATTTTATCACCATTTCATTTTCATAATCTTTTTAAACTAACCATCACCAAGATGAATATAGAAATTTATCAGAGGTGTCTAACCATGAACATCGTACCATTAGGCGAACGCGTGCTCTTGAAACCGCGCCAAAAAGAAGAAAAAACCAAAGGGGGAATTTACATCCCTGAAGCGGCTCAGGAAGAAAAAAAAGAAGGGATTGTCGTGGCCGTTGGCACAACCAAAGAAGGACATCCTCTTCCTCTTAAGAAAGGAGATCTCGTTTTATATGGGGGATACAGCAACGAAGATTTTAAGATCGAAGGGGAAAAATATCTTCTCATTGAATTTAAAGACATTCTCGCCAAGTTAGAATAAATAAAAGTAGAATAACAGAAAAATATAAAACCAGTATAAACCAAAATTTCCGGAGGGATAATCATGACATCAAAACAAATTATGTTCGACGAAAATGCTCGCCAGGCACTCTTGCGTGGCGTAGACAAAGTTGCCAATGTAGTTAAAGTAACACTCGGCCCAAAAGGTCGTAATGTTGTTCTCGACAAAGCAACCAGCCCTCTCGTTACCAATGATGGAGTTACTATCGCCAAAGAAATCGAACTCAAAGATAAATTTGAAAATATGGGCGCAAAATTAGTCAAAGAAGTTGCTTCTAGAACTCAAGATATTGCCGGAGACGGAACAACGACTGCCACACTTCTTGCTCAAGCCATTATCACAGAAGGACTAAAAAATATTACTGCTGGTGCTAATCCTATGGATGTCAAGAAAGGTATTGAAAAAGCAACAGAGGAAATTGTTGCCTATCTCAAACTGCGCAGCAGTCCTGTCAATGACAAGAAAAAAATTGCTCAAGTCGCAACGATCTCCGCAAATAACGATGAAACAATCGGCAATCTTATTGCTGATGCCATGGAAACAGTGGGAAATAACGGGGTCATTACCGTAGAAGAAGCAAAAAGCATCGAAACAACTCTTGAACTAGTAGAGGGAATGCAGTTCGACCGCGGTTTTCTCTCACCCTATATGGCAACAGACCAGGAAAAAAATGAAAGCGAATTGGAGAATCCTTACATTCTCTTAACAGACAAGAAAATAAGTACTGTAAAACAACTTGTTCCTGTTTTAGAAGCAGCAGTACAAGAATCAAGACCGGTCTTTATTATTGCCGAAGATGTTGAAGGAGAAGCCGTCACTGCTCTTGTGCTCAATATCATTCGTGGTGCGATTAAAGCATGTGCCGTAAAAACACCCGGATTTGGCGATGACCAAAAAGAGATGCTCGAAGACATTGCTGTTTTAACCGGAGCGCAGGTTGTCAGCGAAGACAAAGGCATGAAACTAGAAGAATTTAATCTTTCCTGGCTCGGTTCCGCTCGCCGGATCAAAGTTGATGGTGAAAAAACAGTAATCATTGAGGGAAAAGGTAGTAAAATAAAAATTGAAGCCAGAAAGAAAGTAATTGAAGCACAGATCCAACTTACTGACGCAGAATACAAACAAGAAGACTTACGGAAAAGACTAGCAAAATTAAGTGGCGGCGTTGCTGTTCTTAAAGTCGGCGCTGCAACAGAAACGGAAATGAAAGAGAAAAAAATGCGCATTGACGATGCTCTTCATGCGACGAAAGCAGCAGTCGAAGAGGGGGTCGTTCCTGGTGGTGGATTAACATTATTACACGCTGCAAAAATGCTGGAACAGGTGAAACTAACCAACCCAGACCAACACGTCGGTGTTAAAATCGTTCAACGTGCTATCGAGGAACCATTACGCCAAATTGCCTTCAACGCCGGAAAAGAAGGCGCGGAAATCATCGCCCGCATCAAGCAAGAAAAAGACGAGAACATTGGCTATAACGCTAAAACAGATCAGTTCGAAGACCTGCTTAAAGCGGGAGTTCTCGACCCCACAAAAGTTGTCAGAAGCGGACTGCAGAACGCCGCATCCATCGCTGCGATGATCTTAACGACGGAAGCAGCAGTGACGGACTTTGACGATGAAAAAGACGAGAAAACACCGATGATTGTGATGTAATATTTTTTTTATTTCTTATTTTTTTATTTTACTCCATCACCACAATCAATATATAATCAAAATTTCAAAAAGGAGTCATGGATTCATTCACCTACGCCCATCTCGCTGATTTGCATCTTGGTTCGTGGCGGGACCAAAAAATGCGTGATCTATCCACAACTGCTTTTCTCACGGCCATAGATCAATGCCTCGCGAGAAATATTGACTTCATTCTTTTTGCCGGTGATATATTTAACACCTCATTGCCATCGCTTGACACGCTTAAAATTGTAACAAAAAAACTCAAAGAATTGAAAGACAAAAATATTCCCCTCTACGTCATCGCCGGTTCACATGACTTTTCTCCAAGTGGAAAAACCATGATTGACGTCCTCGAAAACGCTGGTATCCTCAAAAACGTCTGCAAAGGAACTGTCAATCCTGAAACAAAACAACTTCAACTTTCTTTCACCACCGATGAAAAAACGAACGTTAAACTTACCGGTATTCTCGGCAGAAAAGGTCTTCTCGACAAAACATATTATCAAAATCTCTCGCTGGACAACCTTGAGCAAGAACTAGGTTACAAGATTTTTATGTTTCATACCACGATCACAGAGTTGAAACCAAAACATCTTGAACAACTTGATTCCCAACCCGCAACGTTTCTTCCCAAAGGCTTCCGTTACTATGCCGGCGGACATATCCATCATCCAGCGCACGTAGATGTACCGGAATACGGACCTTTAACTTATCCTGGCGCACTCTTTCCCAATAATTTTGCTGAATTAGAAAAATATGGAAAGGGAGGATATTATCTTATCTCTGTTAACAATGACAAACAAGAAATTCAATGGCTGCCGTTAGAAATAATTAAACATTTATCTATTATTATTGATTGCACACATAAATCACCTGAAGTCATTGCGTTTGAAGTCACGAATAAAGTTAACAACCGCGATCTAACAAACACCGTAATTACAATCAGAATTCACGGACAATTAAGTCATGGAAAAGTAAGTGATATACCATTTCAACAAATCTTTGAACAACTTTACCAGCAGGGAGCATATTTCATTATGAAAAATACCTGCCAAATATCTTCACCAGAATACGAAGAAATCATGACCAGCCATCAAAATCCCGAAGTAATTGAAGAGAGTATTATCCGCGAACATTTACAGCAACAGAAATATTTTAGCGCTGAAACGGAGCTTCATTTGACTAAATCATTATTGACTTCTCTTCACACGACTAAAAAAGAAGGTGAAACAACAACTGATTTTCAAAAGCGGATTGAAAGTGAAGTTGATAAGCTGTTTAACCTGTGAAAGAAATTATTCTCTTCGAGTGGCACGATAGCCTGCGAGTATTCTTGATAATCCTGCAACTCTGGTGTCATTGAGAGCAGCTATTGCCCTTTCTTCATCTGATAGCAAAAAGTCATAACAACAAGTAGGAGTTATTTCCGATGGAGCTACTGGAGCACGTGGAACTTTTCCAATTTTTGCGGCGTCGCCTGCGGCGACCTCACGACGCAAAGAATCTGAAGAAGTATCAGATTCTTGCGCAGAAATCAAGTCGTTGCTTGATTTCTTGCGTACCCCACGCACACAGTCATTGATATTGATGATACGGTCACTAGCGTCGAAATTGGAGCTGCTAATGAAGATATTCAGCCAAGACGCCCGCCATAATGAATCAGAGGTACGATCTGCTGCTACTTTTTCGTAAACAGACGTTGGATTAAGAACATAAATTTTTGTTTCAGTCTTTCCTGCTTCTTTGAGCATCTGCAGATTTTGAGGAGTATATCCTAAGCGAGTCATGGCTTTTTGTTCTTCTGCATTTGGTACTTGATA
>Ga0209211_10006292_pt1 | contig 17273 bp, 12 predicted proteins | sample RifGroA2_FD_183992 | JGI IMG/M metagenome (GOLD analysis project Ga0209211, IMG submission 183992) | Groundwater microbial communities from Rifle, Colorado, USA - Groundwater A2 (SPAdes) (version 2) | ecosystem: Environmental > Aquatic > Deep subsurface > Groundwater | place: Rifle, Colorado... | reverse complement strand
ATGTGGACGAGGAGCATGACGGTGTCGCCACTGAAATTATTAGCCAACCATTCCCGTATACGCTGTAGGGGGTGTACGGTTTCATAGCAAAGTTAGCCCGTAGCCGAACGACAAAAAACGATGGCGACCGTTTTGAAAATTGTGGCATCGTTCAGCACATTCGGACTTTCCCGTCGTAGCGAACCAGTAATCGCAGTTGGCGGGGGTGTTCTTCTCGATATCATCGGTCTTGCCGCGAGTCTCTATAAGAGAGGCGTGCCCTATATCCGCGTTCCTACTACGCTTCTCTCATTGGTGGATGCGGGCGTGGGGGTTAAGACAGGGGTGAATTTCAATGGTCACAAGAGTAATCTTGGCGATTATTACGCACCCCTTGCTGTTTTCCTTGATGTCGGATTTTTGAAAACATTGCCCAAGCGTCACATACGTAATGGAGCGGCGGAAATCATTAAGATGGGTGTGATAAAGGATAAGGAGCTTTTTGAATTGCTCGAATCGCATGGAGAAGAATTGCAGCAAAATAGATTTCAGGACGGCGCAATCGCTCGTCGTGTCATACGACGCGCCATACAGGGAATGCTTGAGGAACTGGAGCCGAATCTCCGGGAAGAACGATTGGAGCGCCTCGTTGATTTTGGGCACACCTTCAGCCCTCAAATTGAAATGAAGGCATTGCCTGCGCTTCTTCACGGTGAAGCAGTGGCGATCGATATGGCTTTATCCACATGTATTGCGTATGAGCGAAATTTGCTTTCTGAGAACGAGAGAGATCGCATCATACGGTTGATACGTTTGTTCGGTCTGCCGGTGTTCCACCGCGTGTGTACGCCTGCGCTGCTCTCGCGCGCATTACAGAAATCAACGCAGCACCGCGACGGATTGCAACGTTGTCCTCTTCCGATCGGTATAGGTGTGACAACGTTTGTCAACGACATCACGGATGAGGAATTGAAAAATGCATTGAGGATATTAAAAAAGTATGCAAGACCAAGCAATAGGTGAAACACCCGCATCGCATGAGGGGCTTATCATCGCCGAAAGTGGAGAAGTAGCATGTGTACGAGTCCCTACGGCAAAACCGCAAGAGGGAGAGCTGTTGGTTTCAATTCTGTACGCGGGAGTGTGCGGCACTGACGTGCAGATTCTCAAGGGTGAGCGGCACGATCGCGCTAAGATCCTTGGGCATGAGGGATTGGGCGTGGTGATAAGCGCGGGATCAAAAGCGGACGAATCGTGGGTGGGGAGGATAGTGGCATTCAATCCCGTTGATCCATACGATCAGGAGCGGATTCTGGGGCACAGCTACGATGGAATATTCCAGCGGTATTTTCTTGTTTCTCGTGAGGCACGGCGGCAAGGATTGCTCGTTCCTTATGATGGAGCATTGCCGCACATATGCGGTCCCTTGGTCGAACCGATTGCTACCGTAGTGTATGCACACTCCCTCGTGGAGAGGAAAGTTAAGCCGAAAACGGTCGCGGTGGTAGGAGCAGGCCCTATAGGTATCTTCCATGCGCTTGTGAGCAAGATATGCGACAATGCTTGTATATTCCTTATTAATAGGTCGCCCGCACGCCTCCATTGGGCCACCGAGCATGGCATCGTAAATCATGGGGAGGCAATGCAGGGTACCGGTCATCTCGCTGAAGAAATTCTACGCCGCACAGGCGGAAGGGGGGTAGATGCGGTGTATTTGTGCACGCCGCGCATCACCGCCCTCGGTGCATTGGAGGAAGGTGTGCGCTATGTGCGCGATGGAGGGTGTATTAATTTGTTCGGCGGGTTTTCCGATGATGATGCCGCCCCGAGCCTTCCGGGGATTGAGCTTAATAAAATCAGAAGGGCCAACATCTGCGGATTACCGCCAGAGGGGCATTACCAATCGGCTCGTGTTGGGGGGAAAACGATTTGGATTACCGGCAACCGCGGCTCATCCGCGTTGCATATGGTTCGCGCAATGGCATTGCTGAAGGTCAATCAACATTTGTTCACACGCGTAATCACGCATATGGTCTCGTTCCGAGAAGCGCCATTCCTCTTAAATACACTACGTCGAACTTCAAGCGGCAGGGCTGTTGGCGGCAAACTTTACATGAAAGCCGTGATTGATTTCACGACGACATAGACGGAGTGATATACTTCTCGTGGACAATGAATGTTTTATAGTATGATCAAAAAATGGGATATCATCAAAAGCGCTTCTACTCACAAAGATAGATGGCTCACGGTGCGAAGCGATACATGCAGGAGGCAGGATGGGAAGATTATTGCACCCTACCACGTGCTTGAATATTCTGATTGGGTGAACGTCGTACCGGTGACTGTTGACTACCGCGTAATTCTCGCGCGCCAATACCGTCACGGCGCCGGCATCATCAGTCTTGAACTTCCTTCAGGCGGCATGGATGGATCAGACGTTTCCCTCGAGTCTGCCGCGCGGCGGGAACTCGTGGAGGAGACGGGATATGATGGAGGAAATTTCTACCACGTAGGCTCCTCCTATGCAAACCCCGCCAACCAGACGAACCTTGTGCATTCGTTCCTCGCGGTGGGCGTGAAAAAAACACATGAGCAGGCACTTGACGGAAGCGAAGAGATAGAGATTGTGTCTCTTCCGTTTCGTGATGTCATGGCGGGACAACACGGGAACAAAGGGGATTGCACGATCGTGCAATCGCTCCACCTCGCCACGCTTCATCTTGTGTGCAATTATCTCCTCAACAGCACTGACCAGAGATTGCAGCCATTGCGTGGTGCACTTCTTGAATCAGTGACCATCGGTGCCTCGGTTTAATGCATTGTGACCACCGTTTTCCCCATAAATCCCTCGCGGGCATACCGTGTGAGGGTTTCCGGAAGATCGGAGAGGGAAATGATAGTGGTAATCATTTTCTCTAATGCGAAGAGATCCGTTCGGTCACGCAGAAATTGCATAGATCGTAATAAGTCCGGAGTGTTTGCGCCATGCGTACCGGCGACTTTTATTTTTTTATCGCGCCATTGAATCATTTTTTCGCGCTCTCCACGCCGTATACCGTCGATGTCGATTGCCGTGTCCGGTAGCATGTCTCCCTTTTTGGTACCACCGAAGAGGAGCACCGTGCCTCCCGGTTTCACCAGCCGCATGCTGGCGGCTACGACAGGGGCATAGAGAAATGTCGTGGCGGGGATGGCCGCATCGAATTCGACGTTGGCGCCGTTTCTCAATATTTTCAGTTCCGTGCGCGCGTAAAGGCCCCGATGGGCGAGGAATGTTAACCTATCCTGGGTTCTATTGAAAAGCGTTGGCGTACCACCGTAATACTTGATCGTCAAACCGATAAGCGCGCCTGCGTTTCCCGCACCGATAATGGCGATGCGCATGCGTGATAGGTTGTCACGTCGCACCGCGCGCATTAAGTTCACCACGCAGTGGTGGGCGCATGCGAGCGGCTCGCAGAACACGAGTCGTTCCGTAGGGATAATTGGATCGGCGCGCAGAAATGCGATTTTTAGCTCATCTTTGTGCCCTTCCGCCAGTATCAATGTTCCAAAGCCTGAAGTTCTTTTGAGCGGAACGTGCGGATCGTAGGTTACGCGCTCATTGCGATGAAAGCCCGTTGCATTGCCTGCCCACGCCACCGTGCCCACTATTTCGTGGCCGAAGTCATGGCGTACGGTGCGCACATTCAGCAGTTCCTTCACGTCGGAACGACAAATACCCACCATATGGGGCCGCACCACAATGATGCGAGGATTCTCTTGAATGTGTATCGGCACCTTCCTTGTCCTTAAAATCGCTTTCCCTGAGGAAAGTTCGACCACTTGATATATTTTCGGAAGTTCATCCAACATACCTATTCATGACGCGGCACCGATGCGTAAAAGAGATCGTGAAATAATTCAAAATGTTCCGTCAGCCGCGCTTTGTTCAGAAAATCAAGGCATGCACGCAGCCCTAAGGTCGCTTCTGTAAGGAAGGCAATTGCCTTGTCAGGCTTGCGTAATAGCATGGTAGGTGAGAGCGCTGCAAGATGTAGGATGGATACGATGAGCGATCTGGTGAGGAAATATTTATCGTAACGCAACCGATCGCTTGTGCGCTCTTCAAGGTCACGCCACACGCGGTCGCGCAGTTCATCTGTCCATGACCGTGCGGAAGGTGAATCGAATCGACGCACTCCCTCGATGTGCACTCCGCTATTTTGGATCTTCACATTGATCGGTTCCATTACGTCGTCTATTATCGCGTCATGCCAGCCGATAGATAATAGCAACTTACCGATATCGTACGCCGCATCTCCTCCTTCCAGGAATCCATTCGGGTCCACGAACAATATAGTATCGTCCTCACGGAGGATAATGTTGCCGAAGTGTGCATCGCCGTGTATGAGTACGATTGATTCTTGCGGCGGGGTTAACAGTATTTCTCCCGCAGGGGTTCGCCATATTTTTTCAATAATTGCGAGAGGCGGCTCGTACGATCTTCCCGCGATGACAATGCGCTCCGCATTGGCGAATGTGTGAAATAATCCATGGAGATCATCGGCGGAAAGTGATTGTACCGATTGCCATCGGTGGGAATCCAATGAAGATGGGGTAACGGAGGTGTTTCTGGTGCGGAAGCGTTTGATGATCCTTTCATGGTACATTTGTCGCGCGAAATCTTTTGGAGATGCACTTCCATGTTGCCGATGGAGAGTATCCGTTAATACTTCAATGCTTTTCCGAATACCAGCGAGACAAGACTCTTTACGTACGCGAGAAGATGTGGTGAAGTGGCGGATTGTTTGTCCTTCATACCACGGCATGTCGTAATACGCCCATTCTTGCTCTTTATTGTTGGCGCTACGGAGTACTTTGGGGAAGTACTTCTGTGCCTGTATAGGCACGTGAGCGGTGAGGAAGCGTATTTCTTTGAGGAGTTCTGGCACGCCGCGGGAATGCGCCCACTTGCGTGCGAATACTGATGCGCTGCCATCATGATATTTTTCTATGGTGGTAAATTCGCCTTGATGCACGATTGATCCGTGACGCCACTGCCAGGCCGTCTCAAAGAGCGACACCTTCTTATGCGTCGCCTCCAACCGTATCCGTTCCCGTGTGGACGTGTCACACCCGATCAATCCCCAAAACGCAGCTTGTCCTCTCGCCGCACCTATCGCGCGTCCGAGCACCTCGTAGCTTTCTTGCAGGGCTTCAAAGTGTTTCCATGAAATGCCGCAGAGCAGCAGGAGCGCCTCAAGCACGGCATTACCTCCCCCCGCTCCGACACCGCCTAGGGACGCGTCAATAAAATCACAACCCGCATCCCGTGCCGCGAGCGTATTGGCGATCGCCAAGCCAAGATTATCATGACCGTGGAAACCGATGTGTAAATGCGCAGTCACATTTTTTATTTCTGTTACGGCGCGTTGGATTTCGTCCGGGCGCATAGTGCCAGCGGTATCCACTATATAAAATACTGAAGCGCCGTGCTTTTCCGCAGTACGGGCGGTATCAACGATTCTTGTAAGATGGTAGAGGCCGGAATATTTTAAGTTAAGCGAGTAGGGTACATGCCGCTCACGACATATACGCATAAGCTCAAGGTCTGTAGATTGGAGCGTCGCATGTTTGACGGCGATCCGCACAAGTCCCGCGTTGGGGTACGGAACGAGGTCTTCAGGGGTTATACGTGAATTATTGGAATCGAGCATTCTCCATAGCGATGAATCAGGACATGCACGTGAAAGGTCATTGATTGAGCCAGCGTCCATATGAAAGTTAGGACTCGTGATTTTGTCGCCCTTCCACCCCCCCGGACCTTTTATGAAGCCGACCTCCGCATACCGCACGCTCGCACGATTCAAGATATTGAGATAATTCTTGACCTGCTCAAGTGAAAACGGGAAACCAAGCCCTAACGCGCCATCCCTTAATGTGACATCAACGATGTGACAATGCTTTGATTCCATATCTCTAAAGCGGTAAAGGTGAGAAAGCATTACCCCGAGATCCTAGCTGAAGGGCTGGATCAATATGAATCTGCAGTAACGCGGCTCCCGGTGAGTCTAGGAAACGTTCGATGGTGTATCGTGCGTTCTTCTCGTCTCGAATTTCGAAAAAGGGGAGACCAAATGCCTGCGCAAGACATTCAAACCGTTCTACGCGAAGATCCACACTTAACGGATTCATGTGTTTAGCAAGTTGCGTCTGCCTCACCATACCGAGTCCTTGGTTGTCAAGAACCACGACTTTTACCGACAGATTATAGTGTGTTATCGTTTCTAGTTCGGCGCAGTGCATCAAGAATCCTCCATCGCCGCATACGGCGAGTACCCCACCTTCTTCCTTCGCGCAGCTTGCCCCCACCGCTGCGGGAAGAGCAAATCCCATGGTTGCCTGATGGTAGCTGTAGATTGGCAATATCTTCTTGGTGCCGCCCAAGGAACGCGCGGCCCAGAAGAAATTTTGACCGGAGTCGAGACAGATCGCGTATTCACCGATATCGCATCTTGCGAACAACTCCCTCAAGCAAGTTTCAGGGAAACTCATAGGCGTTTGGAGCGCGGAGATGTCCTGTGCCCATGCGCTGTCTTCCGTTGCATGCAGTTCAATGCCTAATTTGTCCAAAAACTGAATGAACGCCTGTTCTGAAATACGGAATGAAAAATGAGGAGTAAATGCATTTTGCGGCTCGCTCGACACCTCAATAGAGGAAACGCGTTTGTTCGCAAGGAATTCATGAACGGCACCGGTACATTCAATGCCAAGCCGCTCGTCTAGAATAATCAGGTGATCGCATTCATAAACCAAGCGATTTGCGCGCCCTTCGCCCATAATACCCACTATTCCTTTCAAGCCTTCTGAAGGGAAACGAAGCCCTTGCAGAGAAACCACGCATGGTATGTGGGGATGCTCCTTCATGAATTCGCACATCGCAGATCGAAGATTGGGGAGTCTTGTCACCCCTCTTCCTATGAAGATCAGCGGTTTTTTTGATTTGGGTATCACGGTCGTGAGCCATTTTGCAAGTCTTTCATCAATCATCTCAATTTCTTTATTGCGTTTTTGTTGGGGAGCGGGCGGTAAATCGGTTGGTGCTGTCATTCCGAACACATCCGATGCTATCACCGCTATCGCGCTTTTTCTTTTTGCGAGCGATTCAGAGAGGAAGTCCTGCACGTGGCGGAGGTCTCCAGCGCGTTCCATGACGGTGCAAGGAACAACAGATTGAAATACGCGCTCAAGCGGCACGTCCTGCGTGGCTATTTGTTTTTGGCGTACGCGTGTCGCATTGTCGCCGACCAGGAGCAAGACCGGAAAACCTTCCGATGCAGTAACGAGACCGGTGAGCGTATTCGTGGCTCCTGGCCCCCGGGATACTACGCAGCACCCCGCGTTACCCGTTGCAGCAGCATAGCCGTGCGCGGCATGGACTGCCGCATCTTCCGTCTTACACAGGATGAGACGAGTTCCGCAGTCGTGCATGGCTTGGTTCAATTGTATGCAGGAGGATCCCGGGAGTGTAAATACAGTTTTGATTCCTTGGTTGCGCATCATTCTTGCAAGTGATTGCGCAACCGTTTTGCTTTCTGGCGTGACTTGTTGATTCGGGGTACGCATACTCTCTTTATTGTGTTTATGATGAGGTATCTTGTCGTATGAACGGCATTTTTAGTAATTCAGTAAAATGGGCGCAGTGATAAGTTGCTCTTGCTCCCGGGTCGGGACAAAACGCGACCGTTGTCATACCGATTGCGCGCGCACCTTCCAATTCAACGGCGGTGTGCCCCACGAAGATACTTTCTTCCGCCGATACGCCAGCCTGTGACAACGCTGACTGGTAGGCGGTGGCATGAGGTTTACGCACGTCCGTTTCCGCTGAGTTTGAGAATGCATCCCATTCGATTGTCAAGCCTTTTGATTTAAACCAGCGCAATTTCTCTTCAGTGGCAGAAATGGTGTCGGTAATGATTCCTATCCGATAACGAAGTTTTTTTAATTTTTCAAGAGTCTCTACAACGCCGTCGTATAGCACGATATTGCATTCGTCTTGCAAGAGTGCTTCATAACCCATCTTGATGAGCTCCTGCCCCTTGATCCCATGCGCGCGGAGGATGCAGGAGAATAATTCTTTCTTGGTCACCCGTCCAATCATCGCATCATTAAATACATGAGTGACTGTCTGGTGTATTATATCTTTGGGAGATATCGAAATATGTTGATTATCGAGGAACTTATTATAGTGGAAGTGTGAGCGTGCTCGATAATAAATTACCCCATTTGCATCAAAAAATATTGCCTTGATTTTATTTGGTATATTTTGCTCCATATGAAATCATTAAAATATGGAAGGTGCTTCAATTCGTTGATAATTAAAGCAGCTTTACACACACTTCTAAACATGTCAAAGGTTCTTATTTAATCGTCTAGCTTCATTATACGCAGTTGGCAACCTGTTGGTAACTCCCGCTTCGCAACCCCCTTGAAATGAGCTACATTACAGTGGACTTTTTACCCGATTGCGGTAAAATGTCATTGACAACTTAGAGTGCCTAAACCCCTTGGAAATCCCCAAGAGGCATGGCGCGAAAAACTCGTTGAAACCACTGAACCCTGCGTTCAGCTACTTCAACGAGTCATATCCCGAAAGGGGTATGGGCAAACCCGAAAGGGCAAGCCAAGCTGGCGTGGGGCTTTGTGTTTTCTCGCCAGCAGGGAATTATCTTTTACTCCTCCCTACCCTATGGCGATCATCATCACGAAAGAAGGCAAGCAGGCGCGGAAGATCGAGAAGTCGGTCGTCGACAAGGAAGACTACGTCCAGCAGTACATCTACAACAATCCCGAAGCAATTCCGCTCTATGACATCAGGGAAGACATCAAGCTCCTGATCCTCGCCCGTGAATTCCCTACTGAATCAGGCCCCATCGATGCTCTTGGAGTAGACAAGGAAGGAGAGGTCTACATCATCGAAACCAAACTCTTCAAGAATCCCGACAAGCGCACCGTAGTCGCACAGTCCCTGGATTACGGCGCATCCCTTTGGAAGAACGCGGATTACAATACCTTCATTCAAACCCTTGAATCCCATGTACAGAAAGCGTTCAAGATCAGCCTCAACGAAAAACTCAAGTCATTCTTCAACCTCGCCGACGATGAGGTCCTCACCCTCCTCAGTAGAATCAAGTCCCACCTCGACGACGGCAGTTTCCGGTTCGTGGTTTTGATGGACCAGCTTGAGTTCCGCCTCAAAGACCTTATCCTCTATGTGAACCAGAATTCCCAGTTCGACATTTACGCGGTGGAGCTGGAGTATTACCATTTTGAGCAGCACGAGATCGTGATCCCCAAGATCTACGGGGCAGAGGTGAAGAAGGAGGTGAAGTCATCATCTTCCGCATCCCGTCCAAGAAAGCAGTGGGACAAAGACAGTCTTTTCCGCGAGCTTGACGCATCCCTTGATCCCAATGCCGCCAAGCAGATGAGGGAGATTTACTCGAAACTTGAACGATCCTCAGACCGCATCCTTTGGGGGACCGGGGCTACGGTCGCATCCTACGGTCCGATTCTCGAATCAGTGAGCGCCACCAAGTCCTTGCTCTCCGTATTCTCCAACGGCAAGCTGATGCTCAAGCTCAATTGGTTCACCGCCAATTCGAAAGAAGAAGAGGCGCGTGAGAAGTTTAGAGTGCTTCTTGAGCAACACGCTCCCGGCCTCGCGCCTTTCACTGAGTACAAGACCTCGGAACTCCGCTACGATCCTGCCCAATGGCTTCCCCACGCGGAGGGGATCGCCAAGGCATTTGAGGAGTTGAGGGAAACATCGTCATCTTAAAAAAGCTTATCCATCATCCGTACCGGAGGGGTAGGGAAAGAAAGGAACATTTATGACAAAACGGCATGTCATTTCATCAATCACAGGCGGGGTCATGATTGCGTTTTTCCTCATAGCTGCACTTCCGGCAATGGGTGCGCAGCCCAATATCCTCGACCTTCTCTGCAAGCCGAAGAAGCAGGGCGGCCTCGTCGGCGCCATCTGCGAACTGCGCGACCGCATCGTAGCCCTTGAGAACCAGCCTCCCCTTCAAGGCCCTCCCGGCTCGCAGGGGCCGCAAGGCGGGAAAGGCGACAAGGGTGATTCAGGAGAGCAAGGACCCATAGGTCCTGAAGGTCCCCAAGGGGAGCAGGGCGTGCAAGGAGAACCAGGACCGCTCATATTCCCCGCGCCGAAGTTTGAGAGCGATTGGATATTCATTCCTCCCCAGGGAGCGGTCATTGACGTGCCGCACAGCGTCGGCGGTGACCCGGCGAATTACTTCATTTACTTGACCTACCGCAGACCCGCCAGCAACGGCACGTATACGTCGCATCAGACCGGGGACGACAAGATCTGGTGGGAGGATGTGGAACCCAACAACATCCAAATTATCGCGAACGGCAATATCACCAACATCTTCGAGGCGGTGAAGGTGCGGATTTGGGTGATTGGGGAATAAAGGATGTCACCTCATTAAACCAGGCGTCATCGCATTTTTCCACTTGTGCATACCTTGGAAATGTGGGAGAGTGATATACTTATTACATCATTTCTCGTTCGCTTATGTTTCAACTCGCTCATTCCCGTCTGGCGCCTCTAACGCGCCTTATTCCCTTAATGATCGCGGCAGTCATGCTTATGCCCGCGCCTGCCGCGGCCGCCGCGCTCTCGCCCTTGTTATTGCAGCGCGTGCACTGGACAGAGGACGCATGGGTTGCCATCCGCGTGCCGCAGAACGGCGCCGAGATCCCGTCAGGCCAAAACCTGACCGTTGAAGTTGAGTATTCAGGAGCCTGGGGAACGTACCGCTTCGGGAGGAGCCAGCAGGCAGTGGAAGATGAAATTGAAACAATTGAGCTGTTCATGAACGGATCCTCGATCGCCACGGAGCGCGTGTCGTCGTCGCACGGCACGGTATCGTTTATGATTCCACACCAGTCATTCCCTGACGACGGGATGACGCTCCAAGCTCGCGCATATTCACGTGTGCCCCTTTCCCTTTCTTCACGCTCGTTTTTCCGCGGACGCTTCCACGATAACCAGCAGATCGTGGAATCAGAGGAAGTGAGAGTGGTATTCGCCCAAACTCCTCCGTCCCCTTCTGCTTCGGATAACCTGCTCGTCAACGGAGGGTTCGAGTCAGGGCTCGATCCATGGATTTTCCAGAACTGGCCTGACCGCGGCACCGCGACCGTAACTGGCAGCGCAGGGGAATTTAAGGAAGGGGACAGTGGCTTGCGCGTGGATATCACCAACCCTGACGTGTACTGGATGGTGCAGGTTCGGCAGGAGTTATCCTTTTCTCCCCGTGAATACACCTTAAGCTTCTGGGCGAAGGCCGCGTCCCAGCGCACCATTATCATAAACGCCCACGAGGAAGGCACGTGGACCAACCTCGGCTTGTGGCAGGAGCCGGTTATCGCGACTGGCTGGACATTCTACACCTACCGCTTTACTCCCGGCATGAGTACGAACAACGGCCAGTTGGTGTTCAATATGGGTACAAGCTCGGAGACAGTATGGCTGGACGGCGTGACATTGACTGCCTTGGGCTCGCAACCTCCTCCTCCGCCACCCCCTCCTCCTGTATCGCCGGGGATACTGTCTGTCTCTGCATACGCGACAACGCCAGTTGCAGGGATGCTCCCCGCGAATGCGGACGGGCTTACGGTGGGCGTGCTGGGACTCATGGCGCAAGACGAAGCGGTAAGGCTTGAGAGACTCTCGGTAAGGATGAACCCCGTCAATGGCGGAGGCCCGGACCAGCTCGACAAGCTGTGGCTTAGCGACGGTATCAAGTCGGTAGGTATCACGCCTGTCTCGTCTGACGTGGATGGGCCGATGCAGGTTGTCTTCGATATGAGCGCCGACCCGTTCTTGGTTCCCGTGAACGCTTTCCTTCTCCTCACCCTCAAAGTTGATACCGCCAATATTGACCGTAGCAACAATTCAAAAGGATATTCCGGCGAAGGGTTCAAGTTGGATATACGCTCAACAGATGATGTTACCGTGACAGGTTCAGAGACAGGATTGAGGCCAGTCGTCGTTGGTACGCCCAATTTCAATGAGTTTACCGTCTACCGTTCCGTACCCATTGCTGACGTGCTAAACCCGCGCGTAACCGTTCCGCTCTCCGGCAACGGCGTCTACGACCTCTTCCGTTTCACCGTCTCTGCTAACCCCAAAGGCCCCATCGGGCTCTACAAGCTGACCTTCGGCGTGTTTCCCACGACCGTGAACGTGAGTGGATTTGAGCTCTGGGACAGCAGTTACTCAACCGCTCCTGTGGCAACGAATGACGCAGTAGCTGCAGGATCCAGCGCCAGCGTTCTCGAATTCTTGTTTGACACCGACGGAAATGGAACAGGGAATGGCGGAGAATTCCGGGAAGTACCGGCTGGCGCCACGCGCACCTACACCCTCAAAGGCACGGTTGCGGGATTCAGCCCTAATTCTTCTCCCTTCAACGGTATCACCACCGTGCTTGCGGGCGATATGGCCTTCCCGTCTCCGGTCATGCAGTCCGCGGCAGGCATTGACGCGGGTGATCAGGACGACTTCATCTGGACAGACTTCTCCCATACCATCCAATACAATACGTCAACCGCCACCAACACCGCCGAATGGACCAACGGCCGCCGCGTGCAAGGGCTTCCGTCCACCACCTCCACGGCGCAGGCGATTTAACCTTGACTTAGTATGTCTTGGCTCAAAACGCATTGGTATTACATCGTCATCGTCCTTGCCGTCATCACGGGTGGGGCGGTGTTGGTTATGCGGAAATCTGCTCATACACCATCTCCACAGTTTCAGATCTCAAACACAACTTCTTATGATAGCGTAAAGCCTGATAATGATATTCCTTCTCCGAAAGAAGGCTTCAAACAATACATTAACAATGATTTACGGTATGGGTTTAGTTATCCAGACACAGAAACGTTGTATGAGTGTCCTCGGGTTCCTCCGCCATATGTTCCCTGCTTATCGATAGAAAAAATAAGCCTCAGGGTTGAACCACTGGGACCGGATATAGTATCTCCTGACGCTCAAAACAGCCTCCTCAATGTGGATTTGTTTTGCAACGCTGATGGCGCGAGAGGTACTGTCAGTTGTAAAAATACCAAGGTTGAGAAGTACAGTAACTCATTAGGTACTGAAGGATATAAGGTATTCAGAATAAAAACCATAACTGGATACGATAACAATATCCCCGCTGGTGAGTATACAGAAGCTGTATATGTTTTACTGCTTTCAGGGATACGAGAAACAGGAGAAAGAGACTATGCAGGTATGCTTTTTTCTGTCGACAATCCGTCAGATACCAACCAAGCTAGTCTCCAGGCAATGACTGATTCGTTTTTCACGTATTCGGATGATAACATAGGCGATTGGAAAACATATCGGAATGAAGAATTAGGTATAGAATTCCAATACCCCTCCTATCTGGAAGTGCAGACTTATTTCAAAAACAATGAGGAGGTGAATGAGAGAGGGGAAGAAGGAAAAAGATTTATCATTACGTTTTTCTCAGAATCGAATAACGTTATCACCTTTAGCGGTATCGGTCCAACTTATCTCGCTCCCCGCGAGGGTTCTTTTAGTGATTCTCAAGGTTATGAAGAAAGAGATGGACAGTATTATTTCCGTTTCATTCAAGACGAGCTGAGGCCGATTGAACCTATTCAAACTTTGGAAACATTTATAGGAAAAATTCTTATAGTGGATGAGGATAGCTTCATAGAAGAAAGAGATAGTGCTTCTGGCCCCACACTCAATCCAGGTAAAAGAAACCTTGGCGCTCTTATTAACTTATCTGGTCAAAATACATTCCGTGGCTTTTCAGTATTGAAGCGAGGTTCAGAAATCTCAGATGAAATTTTTTTTCAAACCCTCAATACAATAAAACAAATATAGATCATTCACAATTTACACGAAGGAGGTGATCATCAAAGATGAAAGTTTTGTTGTAGTAGCAGTAATAATTCACTGAAGTTGTTGAACCATAACAGAAGGAGAATGCCATGAAAAAGGTGGCGTTATTTTTTGTCTGGTTGGTGCTGACATTGATGTTATCACCACTGACCTTGGTCGCACAGTTTTACAACGGAGTTGTAAAACCAGTTAATGTAAGAGACTACGACGGTACGTATTCTGGTGTGGCTGGCACTGGCACATACGGATATTCCACGCTGTATCGTGACAACTACCTCGGTCCTCCCCCAGTTGGGGGCGAAGGGAATGGCAGTCATCCAGGCGTGGATATTCCCTGTCCGAGCGGCACATCAGTGGTGGCAATAGCTGATGGTACAGTTATTCGTTCGGAAGACCATGCTACCTGGGGAGGACTCGTGGTCATCAGGCACACGAACATTCCAGGAGCCACAGAGCCGGTATATTCTGTCTATGCTCACCTTCGGCAGCGAAATGCGCAGGTGGATGCGTTTGTCTTTATGGGACAGCAGATTGGCTTGAGTGGAGGAGATCCCAATGATCCCAATCACGGAAATTCAACCGCAGCACATCTTCATTTTCAGGTTGACCGTGACAGCCAGATAGGCGGTCAGGAATTCGTATCGCCGTATTGGCCTGCAGTTTTCCCCCCATATCGCCAAGTGAATGAGGCCGATACTGATCATGCGGTCGAGGAGTATACTTACCATCCAATGCGCTTCCTACGGGAACGTATGATCGTGCCCGTTGGTTTTTATAGCGATGGATGGCATGATAGCGGTACTTCTCAAGCCGTCCTTGACCGCTTTGGTGCCGAGAATGGGATGCTGGGTGTATCGTTCGATAATGGCGGTACAGGATTTATTCACCAATGGAACGGCGTCTGGCTCCAGGATTACAAGAAGGACAATGCACCCCGGTATGGTACTGACGGGCAGACGGCTCTCGCCCTGAACTTCGCAGGCACCGCCGCCCATCTCCTCAAGGAAGGATTCTGGGGATGGCTGAAGTACAACCAGATGAAATTGGGAGCGCCTACGGGAGAAGAGTTTCCTTATGGAAACGGCAGCCGGCAAAATTTCGGCGAGGGCTACCTTGTTTGGGATACGCAATCAGTGCAAATGTATCCATACACGGTTACGGGACAACTCATCGCTACGCATCAGGTTACCTTCACCTCGTCTCCTTCAGGCGCCGATCTCTATTCCGAAGGAACGAAAGTGGCTGTTACCACTTACACAACCGCACTCCTGGAAGGGGAGACGTTCACCTACACCGCCAAGCTCTTGGGCTACCAGGATGTAACCCAACAGTTCACGGTCACCAGCGACATGACGGTGAACTTCCAGCTCCAGGGTACGGGATTGCAGAATCCGTACGGGTTGCATCTGGTTGACCGGACGACGACGGACATGACGATAGCGTGGAACTACAACGGCAGTCTCTGGAACACGCGCTTCAGGGTGTACAAGGACGGTGTATTCCTGCAAAATTCGTCCACTGGGGGACTGTCGGCAATCATCTACGGCCTCTCGGAGAATACCTCATACCAGTTCTTCGTGACCGCCGAGCAGAATGGACTGGAGTCAGGACCTTCCAATACCATCACGGAAAGTACCCTTCCCGAGCCGACCGGTTTCCCAGTGAGGTTGCAAGCCGTTGACTGGAATCACTTTCCTACCCGAAATGGTACAAACCCGCACCCGGAAGGCGGTCTGGGATTTCCGAACGGCACCGCGTATGCTTACTCCAAGCCCATTACATTTTCTGCCACTGGGATCTATAAATTCGAAGTGAGAGCGAAACGCGCCTATAGCAATACCCTCAATCAGTACCTGGCATGCACGATCACCAATAATGGTGATGGGGGTATCTGGGACCAGCTCCCGTCCGAAAATATCTGGACGCATTTCAGCAAGGTGTGGAATAAGTCAAACCTCGGTACTGATCAAATCGTCCTCGCGGCAGGTGGGAATCTTTCTGACGGATGGCCGGTATGCATTGATTCTGCTTATATTTACTATTTGGGCCCATTCCCACCTGTGCTCTCAGTTGATTCCACCGCGCTGCATTTCGGGAGTGTGGATACGATGCGTACGTTCCACATCAGCAACATGGGAGGGCCGGGCTTGAGCTGGGCGTGCGCGAGCAGTCATGCAAGTGTAGCACCGCTACCCATTCAGGGAGCAGGGAACTACACCGAACAGGTTATACTTGACCGCGATGGACGCACGCTCGGCTCGTACGTGGATACACTCACGGTGACGAGCAACGGCGGATCCCGCACACTCTTGGTATATTCGGAAGTGCCTGAGCCCCAGGTCACCAACCTATTGCCGAACGGCGGTTTCGAGTCCGGTTTCAACCCGTGGATATTCCAGAACTGGCCGAACAGGGGAACTGCAACCGTCACCATGAATGGCGGCGAATTCGTCGAGGGATCTCAAGGATTGAGAGTGGACATCACCGCTCCCGACATCTACTGGATGGTGCATGTGCGGCAGAATCTGTCGTTTTCTCCGCAGGAATATACTGTCAGCTTCTGGGCAAAGGCGGCTGCCCAGCGCACGATCATTGTGAACGCGCATGAGGAAGGCACCTGGATCAATCTCAACCTCTGGCAGGAGCCGGTCGTGGGGACTTCTTGGACCTTCTATTCGTACACCTTTACCCCGGGCATCAGCACCAGCAACGGACAGTTGGTGTTCAATATGGGGGCAAGCGGTACGACCGTATGGTTGGATGACGTGCGGCTTACCACTGAAGGAGGCGCGCAATCCCCTGTGCTTTCCTTGAGCGCCGCCGCCATTGATCTTGATTCGGCCCAGAATAGCGGATCATTCATCGTGAGCAACTCCGGCGGCGGCACGCTCAACTGGAGCGCTTCTGAATCTTCTGCCGCGCTTGCGCTTTCTCTTTCCTCCGGCACCGCGCCTGCAAGCGACACCGTTACCGTCAATCTCAACCGTAGTCAAGCCACTGTCGGCACCCATGCGGACACTGTCTTGGTTACATCGGACGGCGGGAACGACTCGGTCATCGTGCAGTACGTGATCCTTCCTCCTTCCAATAATCTCCTCACCAACGGTGGTTTTGAATCTGGCTCATTTACCCCTTGGGTCTTCCAAAATTGGCAAGATCGGGCAACCTACACCATCACGTCAACCCTTGGCGAGTTCGCGGAGGGCGCTAAGGCCGTCAGGGTGGATATCACTATGAATTACGAAACTCCACCCTCAATCATCGTCAAATCTCGGACAAACAGAACCAAGCCCATTGGTTGTCCGGGGTATGCGGATGAGTGGTAGACGGAAAGTTG
>Ga0209211_10006291_pt1 | contig 17277 bp, 12 predicted proteins | sample RifGroA2_FD_183992 | JGI IMG/M metagenome (GOLD analysis project Ga0209211, IMG submission 183992) | Groundwater microbial communities from Rifle, Colorado, USA - Groundwater A2 (SPAdes) (version 2) | ecosystem: Environmental > Aquatic > Deep subsurface > Groundwater | place: Rifle, Colorado... | reverse complement strand
TCTGGAGGATCGTCTTGCCCAGAATGAGCGGCTGGCCGCGCTGGGGCAGACTGTGGCCGAGATCAACCATGAAATAAAAAATCCCCTGATCATGATTGGCGGGTTTGCCCGGCAGCTTTTGAAAAAGGCAAAGACCAAGACAGATCGGGCCAAATTGGCCATTATCGTCGATGAGGTCACCCGCCTGGAACATCTGCTGGCCGGGCTGAAGGAGCTGTACAAGCCACCGCAGCTTAAACTGGAGGGGATTTCCCTGAAGGAACTTCTTGAGGAGGTTGTCGATCTGGCGCAATCATATTCCGGCGGCAAGGGGATTGACATCCGGCTTGCGCCCACCCCCGAGGTGGTGCTCAAGGTTGACAGGGAGAAGATAATGCAGGTGCTGCTGAATCTGGTGAAAAATGGGATTGAAGCGACCCCGTCGGGGGGGGAGGTCGTGGTCAGCACCAGAGTGCAGGAAAAAATGGTGGAGGTTGAGGTGACTGACACCGGGATGGGGATTCCCGAGGAAATTAAAAAAAGGATATTCCTGCCTTTTTTTACCACGAAAAAGCAGGGAACCGGCTTGGGACTCTCAATTTCCAAAAGAATTATCGAAGATCACCCCGGGTGCTCTTTTGAGCTGGAAAGCGAAGAAGGCAAAGGCACGGTCGCCACCATTGGTTTTCCTCGCAGCAAGGGGTGAGCCGTTATGGTTCTTTAGTTTCAGGAAGTCGTGCTGCGGCAAGCTCCGAGTAGGAAATTACCTTGTTGCGACCTGTTCTCTTGGCCTGATAGAGGGCGCGGTCGGCAAAGGCCAGCAGCTCTTCCGGGCCTTCCGGTGAGTGAGCCCCGATCGAAGCCAGGCCGATACTTATGGTAACCCGCCGGGCAACACCTTTGTTTTGGTGAGCATGTTCCTGGGCCTGGATTCTGATGCGCTCGGCAATGTTTGTGGCGCCTGTCAGATCGGTGTTGGGCAGAAGGATGGCAAACTCCTCTCCGCCATAGCGGGCCACGGTGTCCGTGGTGCGGGCTTCGCGCAAAATCTGTTGCGCCGTGCCTTTTAATACCAGATCGCCAAAGGGATGACCGCAAGTATCGTTGACCTCCTTGAAGAGGTCGAGGTCGAGCATCATGCAGGACAACTCGCTCTGGTGACGTTGGGCCAGGAGAAATTCATGGCGGAGCATTTCCTGGAAGTAACGATGATTGTAAAGGCTGGTCAGGCTGTCGCGGCTGGTCTGCTCGCGGAGGATCCTGTTGAGTCGGCTTAACTCAAAGGCGACCGAGGTCATTCGGTTGGCATGGGAGATGAGCCGCCCGAGCAAGAGAATGGTGATGCCTGCGGTTATCCCGCCAACCAGCAAATGTTCCGGATCGAGATAAGGGATATCCGGATGCAGGAAATAATCAATGGCCGGACTGATATTGGCCATGAGCAGCACAATGGCCAGGTAGATCAGCAAGCGGATCATCCGTTGAGGCATGGTTCTCCCTCGTTTTTTGAAAGACTCAAACCCTGTGGCTGGTTGGGCTTGCTTCCTGTTTTTATTTTATCATAAAGGGAGGGAGGAAAGTATAGCCGGTGCAGCTTAGTTTTCTTTCAACAGACGCAGCAAATCGTCGGGATTCATGGCGTGACTAACATCAGTGCCTTCCAGCAGGCTGTCTGCCAGGGCTCTTTTTTCATGGTGGAGGTGGACGATTTTTTCCTCGATGGTGTTTTTTGCCACCAGACGATAAATGGTTACCGGGCGCTTTTGACCGATGCGATGGGCTCGATCCGAGGCCTGGTCTTCCACGGCCGGATTCCACCAGGGGTCCATGTGGATTACATAGTCCGCGGCAGTGAGATTGAGGCCTACCCCCCCAGCCTTGAGGCTGATGAGAAACAGGTCGCCCTTGCCTGCTTGAAATTCCTGGACCTGGATTTGGCGTTCTTTGGAAGGAGTACTGCCGTCGAGGTATCGGTAGGCGATGCCCTCCTGGTCGAGGTGTTTCCTGATCAGACTTAAATGATCTACAAACTGGCTGAACACCAGGGCCTTGTGCCCGTTTTCCCGCAATTCGGCGACAAGCTTGGCAAAAAGATCAAGCTTGGCGCTGGGGATGTCCGTTTCGGGCAGAACGAGGCGGGGATTGCAGCAGGCCCGGCGCAGTTTCATGATTTCGGCCAGAATCTGCAGCGAGCGTTTCCCCGGCGGGCCGCCTGTCTGCCGCAGGTTTTTCAGCGCCCGCTGTCTCAGGGCCGTATAGAGGGCGGCTTCTCTTTCTGCCATTTCCACCTGCAAGAGAATCTCGGTGCGCTCTGGCAACTCCTCCAGAACCTGTGATTTGAGGCGGCGCAGGATAAAGGGGCTGATAAGTTTCTTCAGCTTTTTTCTTGCTTCGGGGTCGTTGCCCCGCTCGATGGGGATGGCAAACCGCTGGTTGAACTGGTTCAGGGAGCCAAGCAGCCCTGGATTGATGAACTGAAACAGGTTCCAGAGTTCGGTGAGGTGATTTTCAATGGGGGTTCCGGTGGTGACCATCTTGAAGCGGCCTTGCAAGAGCATGGCTGCCCGCGAGCGCTTGGTGATGAAATTTTTGATGGCCTGGGCCTCGTCAAGAATGATGGTCTCCCAGTTCTGGGTGGCAAGGAGTGCTGATTCCTGCTGGAGCAGGCCGTAGCTGCAGATGAGCAGGTCAAAGGGGCCGAGTTCGTGCAGCATTTTTTCCCGCTGGCGGCCGCCGAAGAGAACGACCTTCAAGGTGGGCGCAAAGCGGTTTGCCTCCTCTTCCCAGTTGGGGCAGACCGAGGTCGGGGCCACCACCAGGGTCGGCCCTTGGTCGGCGCGGGCCAGGGCCAGGGCCAGGGCCTGGATGGTCTTGCCGAGACCCATGTCGTCGGCCAGGCAGGCGCCCACCCCCCAGTTGGCTAGGCGGGCCAGCCAGTTGAAGCCGATCAGCTGATAATCCCGGAGGACGGCCTTGAAGGTGGACGGCATGGCGGGCTCGTATTCCTGGGCCGCCTTGAGAAGTTTTTGTTGTTCCCGCCAGCGCTCGTCCGTGTGGAAGTCCCCTACCCCGCTGGTGAAATCCTCCAGCGCCAGGGCGGCAAGGGGGTGGAGGCGGATCGCGTTTTTCTTGATTTCGGCAAAGGCGGCGATCTCGTCCAGCCGCTTGCGCAGCTCCCGGGACAGGGCGAGGAAATGGCCGTGCCCTAAGGGAATGAAGCGGCTGCTGTTGGTCTGGGCCAGCTCGAGCAGGGTGCGCATGTCGAGAACCAGGGATTCATTGAGCTTTAAGGTGCCGCTCATCTCAAACCAGTTGTTGCGTTCCTTGACCGTGAGCAGGAACTGGTTGAGCTCGGCGGGCGGGCTTACCGTAAGTCGTTCTCCTTCGGGCCATTCAATGATCACCTCCTCCGGCAGGTCTTGCAGCTCTAGAAGAAGTTGCAGACACTCTTCCGGGTCCTGCAGCAGCCATTCCCGCTCAAGGTCGGTCCCCTTGGTCAGCATGGGGCAGGATTCTTCGACAAACAGGGCGTTTTTTTCTTCCAGGTCCAGGTCGCGCGTTGTCTGGGTGCGTCTGCCGGAGCTGTGGGCGATGATGGTTTTGGGGCCTTCGCCCGGCTTCTGGTATGGGCCGTCTGGTTGGAGAGGCCGGACGAGCATGGCCAGCCTGAACCCGGACCCGTAAGGGAGCAGCTGCATGTGGATGCGTGAATCCGGCGCTGCTTCGGCAATGCCCACGGATTTTCCGTCAATGGTCGAGTGGACGGTCATGAAGGAGGAGATGTTGCCCAGGGTGGCAAAAAGTTCGTCTCTGCCGCCAAGGGGAATGCTTAAGCCATGGGGGGTGATGACCTCGGCGACTCGTCGATGCTCCATGGTGATGGGGAAAATCCTGAAACGGGCCGGGGTTTCCCGAACGATTATTGCTTCCGTGCTGTCGGGCCAGGGAGAGAACTGGATCCGCAGGAAGTCGCCCTGCTGGTCAACCCGCAATTCAGGTTCGCCTTGGAGAATCTCAACCGGGGTTTTGGGCGAATCGGCCAGAAAGACACTTGGGTGCCCGATGAGGGCCAGCAGGGCTTTTGGCATGGCAAGGCGGTAAAAAACGCCCCGGTTGTCTTTTTTCTCCTCTATGGTTTCACAGGCCAGAAGATCCTGGGGGCTTAAAAAAGAGGGCTTGTTTTTGCGGAACAATTTTCTTAAGGCCACGGATCTGCCCTTGGTCCATTTACCGCGGACGGTGAGATTCTGAATCTTCGGCGCCAGGGAGATTAGCCCATCCTGGCTGCGGTAATCAAGCATCCAGACCAGCCTGGAGGTAGTTTCCGGTTTGGGATGGCTCGGGGCCGGACCCGAGCTGAAGCTTAAGGCGCGCAGGGCGCGTTGCCATTGTTCTTCCGGAGTTATGGCGGTTACCAGCGAGCAGACCTCGCTAAACTCATGCGGGCTGGGCACAGGGGTGGATCTTTCTCCAGCCAAGCGCAGCAGGGCGCGGTATTCACTGGCGAGCCACAGGTAGCCGTGGGCCGAGGCTTTTTTAAAAAATCGCTTCAGATGCGGCAGACAGATCGGGCTGGGTCTGCCTTCGATCCAGTAGGTGACCAGGGCCAGAAAAAGCGTGGTGATGCTGTGTGGCCTGGGCAGGAGACTGACGGCGCTGAGCCGGTCGCGGGCCAGATCAAGCCGGTTTTCCCTCGCCTCCACCAGGGCCAGAAGCAGGAGGTAGGCCGGAAGAAAGAGGTTGTGAGGTTGAATATCCTCCATGTCCTGGATAATCTTCCTGACCTGCTGGTGGGTAGCGTAATCTCCGTTTTTCAGCAAGGCCATCAGGTAGAACAACCCTTCAACCCCGGTGAAATAGGCCTGTTCGTTCTGGTTGGCCTTTCTGATCTTGATCAGATCTTCTTCATAGCAAAGAATGGCCTCGGCTGTTTCCCCGGCCAGAAACCGTTGCCAGCCCAGTACTCCCAGCGGTGGAGTTTGTGGTGGGCTGCTGCCGAGCCAGGCGGAGGCGGCCCGGGTTTCTCCCCGGATGAGCAGGTGGGAGGTGAGCAGATAGGAGAAGGGCTCGCGGTTTTTCGCGGGCAGGGATTTTAGAAAACGCTTGTCTTGCAGGTATGCCAGCGGCAGGGGGATTTCCGTTAAATGGAGCAAGCCGTCCAGGAAGATCTGGTGCAGGGCATAGAGCTGGACATGCAGGGGAAGCCCGGCAAACCATGGCTGGTCAAAGGGCTTGCCGCAAAGAGTGACCAGGGGGTGCTCCGGGAAACGGTCGGGAAACTCTTCCTGGAGTTCGAGCAGGAGGAGGAGATTGTGACTGTATCCGCTTTCATCCTCGGCCAGCAGAGCAAGGCGAAGATCGCGCAGAGCGAGGCTCCACAGGTATTCAGGCTCGGGATTTTCTTCCGGGAGCGGGTTTGGCCAGGCATCTTTGATGGCGGCGGCCAGGGCGGAGAAATACGGCTGCTTCCGGGCTTCGTGCGCCACGATTTCCCGAATTTCCTCGCGGCAGGCGCAGCCATTTGCCAGAAGATTTCTTTCCTCCAGTTCGGCCAGAGCGGCCAGGAGCTTCTCTTCCGTGGCCGTGGGCCAGACTTGCCTTGCGGCCGGGGGAAACAGGCCGGAGACCAGGGCGTCTTTTTTGGTCGGCTCTCCTGCCAGGGCACAGGCTGCCAGAGCAAAGCGGAGATGGGGCGACAAGGCTTGGTATGCGGCCCCAAGGTCATGGTTTTTTTTAGGGATGGTCATTTAAAAAGCGTCTATCCTAAGTCCGGAGAAAGTTATTGAGTTTGGCGACCAGGGCGTCCTCGGGCAGGGCCCCGACAACCTGATCGACAACCTGACCGTTTTTAAGGAAAATAAGGGTTGGCACGCCCCGGATTCCGTAGTGTCCGGCAGTGCGTGGATTTGTGCTGGTGTCGAGCTTGGCGATGATCATTCGCCCGAAAAATTGTCGTGCCAGTCTGTCTATTACCGGAGCCAGGGTCCGGCAGGGGCCGCAGCTTGGCGAATACAGGTCGAGCAGCAGCGGCAGGTCGGCCTCGCGGATCACCTGGGCCGCGTCCTGGTCGGTAAGTTCAACCGGCCTGGCATAACCGGCCATGGGCAGAGGCGCGTGGCACTTGCCGCAACGCGGGCTAAGGTGTTGTTTGCTGGCGGTCATTTTATTCTTGGTCTTGCAGCTCGGGCATGCAACAATCAGGGTATTCATGGTATGGTGCCGGTCAAAAGAGTTAAGGGATAAAGCTGAGTCGAGCAGCTCGTCTGCTCAAATGAAACTTATACCCCCTGGGTGCAATAAGGTCGCTGCGCATGAAAGTCCATTTTTTGGGGGTTGGAGAAGCCTGCGACCCGGAGCGCTTTAATACCTCGCTTCTGGTTATAAGCCGGAGCAAAAATCATTATATCCTACTTGACTGCGGATTTACCACCCCCCATCGATATTTTGCCGATTGTTTCGAGCCGAACCAGCTTGACGCTCTCTGGATCTCGCATTTTCACGGGGATCATTTTTTTGGGGTTCCCCTGCTGCTCCTGCGTTTTTGGGAGATGGGGCGGACCAAGCCGCTGTTGTTGGTCGGGCCGCCCGGGTTGGAGGAGAAGGTGGCGCAGGCCGTTGATCTGGCCTATCCCTGTTTTTTGGGGAAATTGCAATATCCTTTGCGGTTTTTTCAGATGGAGGATGGCGGCTCTCTGCAGGCAGCAGGGTTTCTCTGGCAGGTGGCCGCCACGGAACACTCGCAGCCCTGTCTGGCCCTTAAGCTGAGTGGTGACGGAAAAACGCTGTTCTACAGCGGGGATGGGCGGCCAACCCCGGCCTCCGCCAGCCTGGCAAAGGGTTGTACTCTGGTGGTGCATGAGGCTTATCGGGTTGTCGGGCAGATCGCCAATCATGGCAGCCTTGCCGGCTGCCTCGACTTGGCGCGGCAGGCAGGTTGTGAAAAACTGGCACTCGTCCATGTCGCGTATTCTGAGCGGGAGCGGGAGCGGGAAAAAGAGGAAATCCAGCGACTCTTGGCGGAGAGCGGTTTGCCGGGAGTCTTTCTGCCAAAGCCGGGAGAGAGGCTGCGCCTCTGACCGGCTGTTGAGGAATAGTAGCGCCTTTTTTGCAAAATGCTTATTATATGAGTGTCTGTCGCGCAACCTCAAAATTTTCAAGTTAAGGAGAAAACATGTACAGCAGCAACAATGACAGAACAATGGCTATTGATCAGTCCAGCTCTCAGGCGGCAACCCTTTTCCTGGCCAAGGTTTTTAACTGGATGGCCATCGGCCTTGGCCTTACCGGGCTTACCGCCTTGCTGGTCGCCGGCACGCCGGCTTTGCAGCAGGCCATCTTTGGCAACAAGATTATTTTTTATGGCCTGATTTTCGGCGAACTCGGCATGGTGATTTATCTCTCCGCCAGGATCGAAAAGATCTCCGCCCGGATGGCGACCAATCTTTTTCTGGGTTATTCCATCCTGAATGGGGCGACCATTTCCGCCATCCTCCTCCTCTATACCGGCACTTCCATCGCCACCACCTTTTTTGTCGCGGGCGGCATGTTTGTTTCCATGGCGGTCTACGGCACGGTAACCAAAAAAGATCTTACCAGCATGGGCTCCTTTCTGTTCATGGGACTGGTGGGCATCATCATCGCCTCGCTGGTGAATATCTTTTTGGGCAGCTCCATGGTTTCCTGGGTTATTTCCGCCATCGGCGTCATTGTTTTTACCGGCCTTACCGCCTATGACGTGCAGAAAATCACCCGGATCGGTTCAGGCGGAATCATGGAAAACGGCCAGGCTGCGATCCAGAAGGGGGCGATCATGGGGGCTTTGGCCCTGTATCTCGATTTTGTCAATCTGTTCCTCATGCTGCTCAGGTTCCTGGGGGACCGTCGTTAAGCTCTTTGTTTTCTGGCGAAAAAAGCGATTGTCCTTCCGGATAATCGCTTTTTTTCGTTTGGCAGCCGGGCAAGCGAGTGATCATGCGTGGATAACTCGTAATCGTTCACCAGGGGCACCAAAATTTAAGATAAACCCAGGAATGTAAGCGTCAGCAGTGCCGCAGATGCGTACCCCTGCGGGGCATAAACTTCGAGGTCTGCGAAGTGTGCTATTGCACATGAGCAGACCGATGACAAAGCAGATGTGGTGCTGCTGAACGCTTACGAGAACTCTGGCCTCTGCGCAGCTCAGGAGGTTAGCCCCCGATAGATCTCGGGAATGCGATTGGGGAGTTTGTTGACCTCGTCAATGCAGATGTAATTCACCTCCCCGTACATATGGGGCAGGTAGGCGTGGGCCTGCTTGTCAATGGTGATGCAGAACGGGTGAATCCCCTGGGCCTTGGCCTCGATCAAGGCATGCCGGGTATCCTCGATGGCGTAATCCCCTTTGTAATCGTCATAATCCTCGGGCTTGCCGTCGGAAAGGGTGATGAGCAGCCTGATTCTGGCCTCGCTTTTAGCAAGGAGCCGGGTCAGATGCCTTATGGGCGGGCCCATCCGGGTGTATTCCTGGGGGGCAATGGCGGCAATCCTTCCCTTTACCTCATCATTGTACGGTTCGCCAGGATCCTTGATCTGAAACAGTTCGGAGCGGGTGCGGCGCATTCCGGAAAACCCATAGATGCCGTAGGTGTCGCCCAGAACTTCCAGGGCTTCGCACATGAGGATCAGGGCTTCCTTGATGGCCGTGCTGACCCAGCCCTCGGTGGAGGAAGACATGTCGACGAGAAAAAGGGCGCTGATGTTGCGCCGGTCCCTGGCCAGCCTGATATAGAGGCCCTCCGAGGGGGAAAGTCCGGCCTTGCTGTCGGCAAGCGCTTCGATGAGGGCGTCAAGATCGATTTCGTCCCCGTCTTTCTGGCGCCGGACAAAACGTTCCTGATTGCGCATCATTTCGAACTGCCGCTTGAGCCGGATCAGGTGGCCGCGGTATTTTTCCAAGGTGCTGCCGACAAAAGGGCCGGTGACCGGGATAATTTTTTTGCTGGTCAGGGAGCACCAGTTTTTGCGGAAGCCAGAGCGCCGGTAGTCCCACTCATCATAGATGAAGAGGTTGTTTCCGCTAAGAGCCTCGCCCTCCTGCGGGGGTGGCGCGTTCCCTTGCGCCAGTCCCTTGCCCGCCGAATGCCTGGCGCTGGAGATGTATTGAGAAGGGATCTGGCCGAGATCCTTGACGATTTCCCTGGCCAGTTTTTTGAGTTTATCCGGCAGGTCGATCCGGCTGTCGTCGATGGTGATGAATTCCAGGGTTTTTTCTGGTGGGTTTCTCTCCTCCCTCCTGTCTTTTCCGGCCCCGGCAGGCGGGATAATCACCATGTTTTGTCCTTCGATTTCGGGAAGGCCCGTCCCCTGGGCATCGTTTTCTTCATTTTCCAGGGGAGCATCCGGGGTGGCCTGTGCCTTGAGGATGGCGGCAAGTGCCGAGATGAATTGCTCCTTGGCTGCCTTTCTTTTTTTCCGTTGGACCGCCAGCACTTCAGCCGGACGCAATACTCCCTGAAAGATCATGGGAGGGCAAGGTTTTTCGCCTGGGTCACGGAACCAGTCATAGGCCTGGGCCGCAAAGCAGGCGGAGTCTTGGCTGGTTGCCTCATCTTTAAATAATTCCTGGAAAAGTCCGGCTATGGGCGTGGCCGCGCCAGGTTCCTCGTCGGTCTCCTGCAAGGCCTGAAAAAGGATGATTCTTTGTAGTTCGCTGCTGGAGCCGCATGCACCCTGAGGGATTGCCATGGCAAGAGCCTGGAAGAGTGGACCGCTTTCCCGCATGAGGCCTGGAAGGCTCTCCTGGAGAAAGGAAGTAGCCCGGGCCGTTTCGCCAAGATGAAAAAGATGAGCCGCAACGGCCGGTTCCGGGAAGAGGTTGAAAAAATCGCTGAGGCTCGTAAATTCAGAGGGAAGAACGGGGCGCTGCCGTTTGCCGACAGCGGTAACTGCCGGAGAACCCTCCAGAAGATGGGGAGAAAAAGTGCCGATGGCGGCAAAGGCCCATTGGAAGGAGATAATGAGTTTGTAGAGCAGGAAATTGTCGGCCCGTTTTGGCAAGAGAGCGATCCGGGGGGGAAGAAAGATTGTTGCGGTATCCGTGTAGATCTCCTGGCCGGTGCTCAGCTCCAGCGGGTGCCCGGCCAGGCCGGTGGCATAGGGCTGCAGTCTGGTGGTGATCTCGGCGAAGCTGATGCCTGATTCCCCTCGAATCTGGCAGAGAAAGGTTTCCTCTACCCGTTCCAGGAGTTGCCGGGCTTCATGCAGTCCGCCGGATTCATAGGCCGCGAGAATGGCTTTGACCCAGTCACCAAGCTGGGCGTGGTGCAGACAGGTAAGTCCCTTTGCCGCCGCCTGGAGAAAATTATTGCACAGGGCATGACTCACCGGCCAGATTACCGTAATCTGACGGAAGATTTCCTCCAGGGCCGCATCGGACAGACCATGGAGAGGTTCGGTTGTTTCGCCGATTTCCCAGTCGTTCAGGATGTCCGGCAGGACGGCCTGGGCAAACCTGCTTTTGAGCTCGCGTGTGTCCATGGCGATCACCTGCGCTTCAAAAGAGGGAGCTGGTCATTTCCTCGAGAGCACCCAACATTTCATGGTCATCGGTCAGAGTTTCCGTGATCGTGGCCTTGCAGGCAGTGCGCGGAGTGATCCCGCTTCTGATGAGTTTGCCGGCATGGATCAGGAGCCTGGTGCTTGCCCCCTCCTGCAGTCCCGAGTCTTTCAGGCTCCGGGTCATGGCTGCCAGCCGGACCAGTTTTTCGGCAATCGATTGCTCAATGCCGGATTCTTCCCGGACAATGCTGGTCTCCAGTTGGGCCGGGGGGTAGTTGAATTCAAAGGAAACGAAACGCTGGCGGGTGGACTGCTTGAGATCCTTGAGCACACTCTGGTAGCCGGGATTGTAGGAGATGGCCAGCATGAATTCGGGCGGGGCGGTCAGGGTTTCTCCCAGTTTTTCAATGGGCAGCTCCCGGCGGTCGTCGGCAAGAGGATGGATGACCACGGTGGTATCTTTCCTGGCCTCAACGATCTCGTCAAGATAACAGATGGCTCCGGCCCGGACCGCCTTGGTGAGCGGACCGTCCATCCAGACCGCCTCCCCGCCTTTGATGAGAAAACGACCGACAAGATCGCTGGTGGAAAGATCGTCATGGCAGGAAACGGTGATGAGCGGCCGGGCGAGTTCCCAGGCCAGCCGTTGGATAAACCTGGTTTTGCCGCAACCGGTCGGGCCTTTCAGCAGTATTGGCAGGCGGTTGTGGTATGCGGTTCTGGCGATGAGCAGTTCTTCCCCCTGTTCCAGGTAGAATGGTTTTTTCGTAATGATATGTTCTTCGATGGCGATGTTTTCCATGTTTCCCGGTCCTCCTTGCTGGAATCAGTGTAAAGGACGGTTTGCCTTGCGGGCAAATGAAAAGGTGACGGGCCAGGAAAAAAGGGAGAAAATCGTAGCCTCGCGACATAAAAGCAAAGAGTTGCGGCGCAACGACTGTTGAAGTCTCGGCTTGTGGGGATACCAACAAAATGGGGGTCTGAGACAAAATAACTTGCTGGTGGCAACCGGTGGGGGTAATCAATGCTGGATACGGTTATGATATTTAAGGGATAATTATATGGTAAGCATGGTTTTTTTTAGCGGGGAAGGGCAGAAAGATACGGTCGCAGGAACAGGGGAGGCAGTGGTGGAAAAACGGAAATGGTATGAAAAATACCTGCCTTTTGTGGCCAGAAGTCCGGAAATGCAGCTGCGCTGGCTTGAGTCCGCCTTTCGTAAAGGCTACCTGACCCCCCATGAAATAACGCCATACATCAAGTTGTTCATGGCGCAGGATGGGGAAGGAGATCTGGCGCGGGTTCGCGGGCTGCTCCATTCGTTGAGCAGCAGCAATATTGAGAAAATGCTGGGTGCCGCTGATATCTATGATGTCCCCGATTTTTTCCGTTGTATTGCCGAGCCCACAGTGTCGCAGGCGCTCATTGCCATAACCAAGGCGATTCCGCCCTATGAGAAGAGTCCGCAGCAGGTGATCGCCAGGGTTTTTCAGGCGGTGTATGACTGTTCGGAAGGGCTTCTGGCCCAGGCGGCCACCAAGGTGGCAGGGAGTGCGGCAAGCCCGGCCCACTTTCATGAGGCCTACGAGCGGTTCAAGGAGGTCAAGGAAGACGAGAAGTTGTTGAGCGCCCTGTATCCGAAAGCGATTTTGTGATTGCTTCGCCGGCTTGCGAACCGTAATCGTTCACCAGGGGCAACAAAATTCAAGATAAACCCAGGAATGTAAGCGTTCAGCAGTGCCGCAGATGCGCGTGTCAGTCGTCGGCAGCAGTGCCGACCAAGAGGCCTGCGAAGTGTGCTATTGCACATGAGCAGGACGATGACAAAGCAGATGTGGTGCTGCTGAACGCTTACTGCGAACCTTCCCGGCCTTAAGCTGGATAGTTGCCCAAAAAAAAAGCCCTTCCGGATCCGGAAAGGCTTTTGGCATTCTGCAAGGCCAGGAGTTATTTTTTCTTGCCTTGCGTGGCGGCGCGTTTTGAGGCCTTCAAGGGGTTGATCTTGAGGGTGGAGACGCTGATCTCCGGCTTCACATGGGTTGCAAAATTGCAAATGCCCAGGCGCCATTTGCTTTCCGGCATGGTGTAAGTGGAGCAGTATTTTACCGTCTCAACTTCAATAATGCGCTCGCAACCTTCGCATTTGTCGATGGTCTGCTGAAACTGGCCGGTGGTGTATTTGCTGGTCGTATCCTTGGGGGCCGCTTTTGCCATTGTCATCCTCCGAATGAAACCCAGCCGGGAAACCGCTTTATTCCAGGTTGGGTGCTGCTTGTTGGGGTAGTCAGAAAGCCGCCGCAAACGGGCGAAACATCTCAATAAAGAATCTGCTTATTTAAATTATCCTGCCTGCCGTGTCAATCAAAAAAAGAAGAAACAGTGGCTGGCTATAAGATGTTATCTTTCAGTAAAAAAAGATAGGAGCCGCAGTAATGTTGAGACGGAAATAAACGCTATCTATCTATTGTTTTTGGGAAAATCTTAAGATATAAGATATAAATGTCGGTTTAATTTCAGGAAGAGAGGGAAAGATATGCCGTTTTATATCTGGAAAGGTGTCAACTCATATGGGGAAAAACGCAAGGGCAAGCTAGAGGCGCCCAATGAAGCCATGGCGCAAGCGCAGCTGAAAAAGATGCGGATAACAGTGTCTTTGCTGAAAGACGCCCCCAAGGATTTGTTGGGAAGTTTGCCTTTGTTCAAGCCAAAGATAACCGGTAAGGATGTGGTTATCTTTACTCGTCAGTTGTCCACCATGATTGATGCAGGCCTGCCTCTGGTGCAAAGTTTGGAGATTCTGGGGGAGCAGATGGAAAACTCCTCCTTCAAGAAGGTGCTGCGGACAATCAGGTCTGATGTCGAGACCGGCAGCACCTTTGCCGATGCCATGAAAAAACACCCATCTTGCTTTGACAATTTATACTGCAACATGGTGGAAGCTGGCGAGGTCGGTGGTATTCTGGACACCATCCTGAACCGTCTGGCTACTTTCATGGAAAAAAATATGGCGCTCAAGAAAAAGGTAAAAGGCGCCATGACCTATCCCATTATCTGTATCTGTATTTCCTTTGTGGTCATGGCGGTTATGCTTGTTTTTGTGGTGCCGGTTTTCCAGAAGATGTTTGCTGATTTCGGCGGGGCTCTGCCCGGTCCGACCCAATTTGTTGTTGATTTGAGCGAATTTGCCAAGGGGAACTTTCATTTCATCATCGCCGGGATTTTTGCGGTGATTTTTGTGGTGAAAAAAATCTACAAGACAGAGAAGGGGCGCATCCAGATGGACAGGATGCTGCTGAACATGCCCATTATCGGCACGTTGTTACGCAGGGTGGCGGTGGCCAAGTTTACCCGAACCCTTGGCACCATGCTGCAAAGCGGCGTGCCGATTCTGGAAGCCCTTAATGTTGTGGCAAGAACCGCGGGAAACAAGGTTATCGAGATGGCGGTGTTCAGGGTGACGGACAGCATCAGCGAGGGGCGGTCCATTGCCGATCCCCTGGAGGAGACCGGGGTGTTCCCCGGCATGGTGGTGCAGATGATCAATGTCGGTGAAGCCACCGGCGCCCTTGACGTCATGTTGAGCAAGATTGCGGATTTTTATGATGAAGAAGTTGACCAGGCCGTGGAGAATCTGACCGCGGCGATTGAGCCGTTGATGATGTGTTTTCTGGGCGGCATGATCGGGGGGCTGGTTATTGCCATGTATCTGCCTATCTTCAGCATGGCCGGGGCAGTAGGCGGTTGATTTTCAGGGAATATCTTAGCTTGGCTTTTTAAGAGGCGTAACGAAATAATTATCGCTGTGATCATTGCGTTACGCCTCCTTAATGCCGGTTGCGGCATTTTAATTTTTCGGTCGCAGTTCACTGCTGTTATTTGGACAACGGTTTAATCTGATTTGGAGGAATAAATGGGAGAGATTATCGGGGTGTTGGGAAGAGAGGTTCTGGATTCACGGGGCAACCCCACCGTTGAGGTTGAGGTGTTTCTCGATTCCGGGGTGGTCGGTCGGGCCCTGGTGCCATCCGGCGCCTCCACCGGCACCCGTGAGGCTTTGGAGCTTCGCGACACCAAAAAGAAACGGTATCTCGGCAAGGGGGTGCTCACGGCGGTTGCCAATGTGAACGAGAAGATCGGCCCGGGCATCATCGGTCTCGATTCCACCCAGCAGGTGATCGTCGATCAGGCCATGCTGCTGCTGGACGGAACCGAGAACAAGAAAAATCTTGGCGCCAACGCCATTCTCGGGGTTTCCATGGCGGTGGCCAAGGCCTCCGCCGAAGAGGTCGGTCTGCCTCTTTATACCTATCTGGGAGGGGTGAACGGCAAGGTGCTGCCCGTGCCGATGATGAATGTGTTAAACGGCGGCGCCCATGCCGACAACAATGTGGATATCCAGGAGTTCATGGTCATGCCTGCCGGGGCGGGTACTTTTGCCGAGGCCCTGCGCATGGGAGTGGAAACCTTTCACAGTCTCAAGGCGGTGCTGAAAAAAGCCGGACTCCAGACCGCGGTCGGCGACGAGGGCGGCTTTGCCCCCAACCTCCGCTCCAACGAGGAGGCCATGGAGTTTCTGCTCGAGGCCATTGTCAAGGCAGGGTACAAGCCGGGTAAGGATATTTTCATCGCTCTGGATGTGGCGGCCAGCGAGTTGTATGACCCGAAGAAGAAATGCTATGTCCTTGCCGCGGAGAAGAAGGCCGACAAGACGGCGGACGAACTGATCGCCTTTTATGAGGGCTGGGTGAAAAAATACCCGTTGGTCTCCATTGAAGACGGGTTGGCCGAGGCCGACTGGGCGGGCTGGAAGAAACTCACCAAGAAACTGGCCGGCAAAGTGCAGCTGGTCGGGGACGATATCTTTGTCACCAATACCAGGATTCTGGCCAGGGGCATCAAGGAAGAGGTGGCCAACTCCATCCTGATCAAACTCAACCAGATCGGCACGGTGACGGAAACCCTTGATGCCGTGGAAATGGCTCATCGGGCCGGATATACCTCGATCATCTCGCATCGTTCCGGGGAAACCGAGGACACGACCATTGCCGATCTCAGCGTAGCTCTCAATACCGGCCAGATTAAAACCGGCGCGCCTTCCCGTACCGACAGGGTGGCAAAATACAATCAGCTGCTGCGCATCGAAGACGAGCTGGGTGCTGCGGGCAGATATGCAGGCAAGGGTGCCTTGAAATATATTTCTTGACAATTATCAGCTGGTTGAACATGTTATGAACAAAATAAGGGAGGGTGGCCTATGACCCTGACAAAAGCGGGTCTTGTTCAAAAGGTATATCAAAATCATAACTTAACCAAGGTTCAGGCCGCCGAGGCGGTAGAAACTTTTTTACGTATTGCCAAAAAATGCCTGGATACCGGCGACGACCTGCTGATCAGTGGTTTTGGCAAGTTCAACGTGAAAAAGAAAAATGCCCGGCGGGGGAGAAATCCCCAGACTGGTGACGAACTGATTTTGGATGCCCGTAAGGTCGTGACCTTCAAGCCGTCCGGGCTCCTGCGTTCCAGGATTAACGGAGAATAGCACCCCTGTCAGGGGCTGCGCATTTTTGCAACGGATATCTTTTCAAGACGGGTTGGGTTTTCCTTGGCAGCAAGGAGGCAACAGCCCGTCTTTTTTTTAGGAGCGGTGATTTTTTTATATCCTGGCATGTTGTCGTGCATCTGTAATCGTTCACCAGTATCGTTGAACGTGCAAATTTCACCGGACTGTAAACGTTTACCGGGTGCCCCAGATGCGCGAAAGCGGCCTGCGAAGTGTGCAAGTCGCACATGAGCAGGCCGCTGACAAAGCAGATGAGGTGCCCGGTGAACGTTTACCGGAAAACAGCAAAAGGAGCGGAGTATGTGTGGGATAGTCGGTTATATCGGGCAGCGGCAGGTCCTGCCCATTCTACTCGAAGGGTTGAAACGTTTGGAGTACCGGGGCTATGATTCCGCCGGGGTGGTGTATGTGCACGGCGGCAAGCTCCATAAGCACCGGGCCGCAGGCAAGCTCGGCCGGCTCGAAGAGCTGCTTGAGACGGTGCGGGACCGCGACAGCCATATCGGTCTGGGCCATACCCGCTGGGCTACGCACGGAGCGCCTTCCGAGCTTAATGCCCATCCGCACTGCGATTGCAGCGGCGATTTGGTTGTGGTCCATAACGGGATTATCGAGAATTATCATACCCTCCGGGATGAGCTGAGAGGGCGGGGGCATGTCTTCTGTTCGGAAACCGACACCGAGGTGCTCGCCCATCTCATCGAGGAGCAACTCGCCTCCGGCGATCTGGTCAAGGCGGTGCGCCAGGCCCTGAAAAAGGTCGAAGGCTCCTACGCCATCGGGGTTTTGTGGGCCGGCCAGCCGGACAGGCTGGTGGCGGTGAGGCATCAGAGCCCCCTGGTTCTGGGACTTGCCGAGGGGGGCTGCCTCATGGCCTCGGATATCCCGGCCCTGCTTCCCTACACCAATCAGGTGGTTTTTCTGGAGGATGGAGAGCTTGCCGTCCTCAAGCAAGGGGAGTGGCAGGTGCTGAGCCTGGCCAATGGCCGGAAAGTGGCCAAGAAGACCAAGACCATCGAGTGGAACGCAGCCATGGCCGAGAAGGCGGGGTACCGTCATTTCATGCTCAAGGAGATCTTCGAGCAGCCCCAGGCCATTCTCAATACTTTCCGGGGGCGGCTCGATGCGGAAACCGGCCGGGTGCAGCTGCCGGAGATAGGCTTGAGCCCCGCGGAGTTGCAGAAGATCAGCCGCATCTCCCT
>Ga0209211_10006290_pt1 | contig 17279 bp, 19 predicted proteins | sample RifGroA2_FD_183992 | JGI IMG/M metagenome (GOLD analysis project Ga0209211, IMG submission 183992) | Groundwater microbial communities from Rifle, Colorado, USA - Groundwater A2 (SPAdes) (version 2) | ecosystem: Environmental > Aquatic > Deep subsurface > Groundwater | place: Rifle, Colorado... | reverse complement strand
CCTGTCGAGGAATGCTGGCGGCAAACACGAAACAACGTGACGGCAAATATTTCATTCAGGGATACCGAAATGCTCAAAAAAGCATTGCGATCAGAATGGAACAAGCAGAAATTTCAGCATAAAAGTTTTAATTACTTACTGCCGTGATTATAATACTGCTCCAACAATACATATTCCTGTATAGAATAAAGATCTCATTTTTTGATGGGAGACTCTCTTATTTAAAAATTCTTTTCAATTTTTGGCATTAAATTTTCCTAAATCCATTTGTTCTTCAACTTTTCTTGCTTTCATCTTCCGCATCATTTCGTCATCTTTTTCAAGAATCTGCTGGACTTCTTTTGCTCGTGCAATTACGGTTAATGGGATCCCGGCAATCTTGGCGACATGAATTCCATAACTATGATCTGTTCCACCCTCTGCTAATTTATGGAGGAGAATGATCTCATCACCGACTTCTTTTACTAGAACATTATAATTTTTTACTTTAGGAAATGTTTCGGCTAATTTGTTGAGAACATGATAGTGTGTTGCAAATAGAGTTCGGGCATTAATGGTGTTGAGAATATGTTCGGCGACACTCCACGCAATTGCAACACCGTCAAACGTTGATGTTCCTCGCCCGATTTCATCAAGAACGATGAAGCTTTGTGACGTTGCGTTGTTCATGATGGCGGCAGTTTCACTCATTTCTACCATAAATGTACTTTGGCCAGAACTTAAATCGTCATATGCACCTACTCGGGTGAAAATTCGATCGGTAAGACCAATGACTGCTTCTTCCGCAGGAACAAAACTGCCCATCTGAGCGAGGAGAACAATCAGTGCAGCTTGTCTCATGATCGTGCTTTTTCCCGCCATATTTGGTCCGGTGATAATCATCATTTCTCCATTGTGGAGTATGAGATCATTGCTGATGAAACGCGGTTCGAGTGTTTCAACGACAGGATGACGTCCTTTTCTGATTTGAAGGATAGGTTCTTTTACTAACGTTGGTTTGGTGTACTGTTGTTCAGCGGCAATCTTTGCTAAAGAGCAAAGTACATCTATAACAGCAATTGACGCCGCAGTGGATTGCAGATTTGTCGTTTCTGTAGAGATTGTTTTAAGGAGATCTTGGAATAAATTGTATTCTAATTCCTGAATTTTTTCTTCAGCGTTGAGAATTTTTTCTTCTTCGATCTTGAGTTCTTCGGTGATATATCGTTCTGAATTGACAGTTGTTTGCTTGCGGATGTAATGTTGCGGGACAAGGGCAACGTTTTTTCTAGTTACTTCAATAAAATAACCAAAGACTTTGGTGTATCCTAATTTAAGGGTCGAAATTCCAGTACGTTGTTGTTCCTCTTGTTCGAGTTTTTGTAAATATTGTTTGCTGTTTTGAGAAATATTGCGGAGTTCGTCAAGCTGTTGGTGGAACCCGCTTTTGATAATTCCCCCTTCTCTGGTGGTAATGGGTGGATCATCGTGGATGGCGTTGCTTAAGATGGTGGCGAGGTCAGGGAGATGATGGAGTTGACTTATGGTTTGTAATAACGATGCGGTTAATGGCTTTAATTTTTGTTTGAGTGCAGGAAGTTGTTGTAATGAATTTCGCAGGGCGAGAAGATCACGCGGGGAGGCATTACCATAATTTACCCGGCTGATCAAACGTTCAATGTCGCTTATTTCTTGGATAATTGATGTTATTTCTTCGCGCAGAATGATTTTTGAATGGAGTTCTTCTACTGCATCCAATCTTTGTTGAATGAGTTCTTGCTGAAATAAAGGTTCGGTCAACCACTTCTTTAATAACCTTGCGCCGAGAGGCGTGACGGTTTTGTCAATAATTGAAATTAATGAGCCGCGGGTTGTTCCATCTTTAATGTTTTTGAGTAATTCTAAATTACGCAACGTACTGGGATCGAGAAGCATGTATTGTTGATTGCTTTTTATAGCAATGGTTTTTATGTGGGAAAGAGAATTCTTTTGCGTTTCAAGTAAGTAATGAAGCAGAGCTCCGGCGGCGCTGATTTGCTTAGGATATTCTTCTAGACCAAATCCGGCTAATGAGTTGTTCGAAAAATGGTCAAGCAGTCGTGATTTTGCTTTTTCAACACTAAAAAAATAGTCTGGAAGATGATGGACGAGACTGCCATATGATGCGATAGCAGTGCAGATTTCTTTATTGACGGCTAAGCTTTCTGGAATAATGCACTCGCTCGGTCTGCGTCTGGCAAGTTCGCCACTGAGCAGAGCAAAGGAAGGAAAAGAGGAAGTGTAAAATTCCCCCGTTGACATATCGCAGAACGCGGCAGCAAAATGGTCTTGCGAAGCAGTAATGGCAGTGAGATAATTGTTTTCTTTTTCGTTAAGCATCGTGGATTCGATTAACGTTCCGGCGGTGACGATGCGTACTAATCCACGTTTGACAAGACCTTTGGCTTGCTTTGGATCTTCAAGCTGTTCGACGATGGCTACTTTGTAGCCTTTTTTGACCAGTTTGCCGAGGTAATGATCTAACGCGTGAAAAGGAACGCCTGCCAAAGGGGCGCGTTTATCTCCCTTGCCGCGAGCGGTGAGAGTAATTTCCAGTTCTTTGGAAGCGGTGATAGCGTCTTCGTAGAACATTTCATAGAAATCACCCATGCGAAGCATGACTAAACAGTCAGGATGGGCTTTTTTGACGTCTTGATACTGTGTCATGCCAGGGGTAAGCTGATCGAAAGGGATATCCAAAACACTGATTTTAGATGTCATACCATTTTGGACGAAAATTAGATTTTAAAGATTGTTGTGGGGGAGAAGTAGATTGACTGAATATTGTCAAAATAAATTATTTTTTCTACCTCTTAAACTCACCGGCAATGTCAATGAGTTCAACGTGTCCTAAGAATAATCCGCGGCAACAGTAGCGTTCTAAGTCCAGAGCGTCTAAAGCTTTTTTAGGCTGTTCGCCTTTGTCAAGGCGTTCTTTGTATTCCTCCCATAAATGCCCTACAGGCTTACCACAGGAAAAGCATCGGATTGGTATAATCATTCTTTGTTCACCTATATGATTTCTGTCTCGCGGCGCGAGCTTTGGAGTCGTTTGGTTTCCGTGTTTCTTTACGGCGTACGTCTGCAACCAAGAGAAGACGGTCGTAGCTTTCAAATGTTTTTTTGAGTTTGTCATCACACTTAACAAGTGCGCGGGCAAGAGCTAAGCGTGCAGCGTCAGTTTGTCCATTGACACCGCCACTTTGAACAATAATATCAGCATTTATTTTGTGAGCAAGATCGCCTGCTAGAATCAATGGTTCACTTAATCGAAGGCGAAGTATTTCAGTTCCAAAGTTAGTGAGATTTTGCCCATTAATTTTAATTAATCCTTTTCCTGGGCGGATCGTGGCTCGAGCGATGGCCATTTTTCGTTTTCCGTGAGTGTGAATTGTTCCTTTCATAATTTTTTACCACCCATGTATTTACACACTTCAAGTATGGTTACATATTTCAAGTTTGGCAGCTTCTTGGTAGAAGCACTTTCGACAGTAATAAATTCTTTGTCCTTAATAACGTCAGGTACGCCACGGTAACACATAATGCGTTTGAATGCTTCTTTTCCGCGGGCAATTTTCCACGGCAACATTCCTCTGATGGAGCGGCGAACAAACCGTTCTGGGATGCGGGTTCTTTTTGCACTTTTTAATGGGTACCCTCGTCGGTTTAAGCGCTGTAATTCCTTTTCAAACGTGTTGATTTTTGCACCGCTGATGACCACTTTTTCACTATTGACAACAACTACTTCTTCTCCAAGAAGAGCATCTTTAGCAACGTGTGTTGCCAAGCGTCCTAAGACCATTCCTTCACCGTTATATATCTTCATTATCCTATGATCCTCACATTTTTTCCTTCTGGATTTGTGTGAAATAATTCTTCAATGGAGAGAATTTTTCCCTTTGCCTGGGTGATTTTTTGCTTTGCTTCTGAGGAAAAGCTCATCGCAGCAACATTCACTTTTTTATTGATTGTTCCAACACTCAATACCTTGCCTGGGACGAGAATAGTTTCTCCATCGAGGGCATATTTATCGATTTTGTAAACATTAACTATACGCCGTTCACGAGTTGGTTTCTGAAGGTCATCAGCAACGCGGCTCCAAAAGCTGCTTTGCCGTGCTTTTGCTTTCAGCTCATTGACGAGTTGAAGTACTTGATAATTTGTGGGACCAGTGCGTTTGACCATATTACAGTTGTTTCTCTAATTGTTCTATTTTTTGGATAAGGATATCTGCGCTCGTGTCGAGGATTTCTTTACAAGAAAGTTGTCCCCAGCTTTCGAGACCGAAAATGATATTATCCGTATATTCGATAGTGATTCCTTTGTCAATTTCTGCATAGTAATCGAGGAGCTGACTATCATATACTTTGTCTTGATTTAGTTCTAATTTTTTATTTTTGAATGTAAAAACACCATCGGTGCTTTTTTCTGCAACAAGAGCAGAATTCTCTACTTTTCCTATTTTAACAACTGGTTCGTGTTTGTAATATGCAAAACCTGGCGCCCATTTTGCGTGATTTTTTCCTTGTCCAACAACCGCAGTCATGGTTACGTCTAATTTTTGTTTTGCTAGTAATTTTACAATTGGCATTTTAGGATGGACGAATGTGCATTTTGGGTCAGCACTTTCTGCTTCTTCTGCATACACATAACCTTTCTTTGCTGCTTTGAGCTTAAGCTGTAAGGTGCAACGAGCACTTTTTCCTTCTACTTCTTCTTCACTTTCAGGCAGACGATATGATGATAAATCTGTTTTAATGGGAGTCAATCCTAAGCGAAGAGCAACCATGTCGTCATATAATGCGGAAGAATTGTCTTTAAACTCGACTTCTTCAACAGCGAGAGTAGGAACTTCTTCTAAGATAAGACGACGGACAGTATTGGCAAAAACTTCGTTTGTTCCTTTCATAAAGAAAGTTAACTTATTCTTCTTCCGTTCTTCTTTTATCTTTTCGAGTTTGAGTGTCATACTGTGAACTTATACGCGCCGTCCGCGTCGTCCTCCTTTCATCCGGCAACCATTGTGTGGTTCGGGAGTTACTTCTTCGATCTTTCCTATTCTGAGACCGGTTCGTGATAATGCACGAATTGCCGCTTGTGCACCAGGTCCTGGACTTTTTGGTCCGTTATGGCCGCCTTTTGCTCTGACACGAATATGAAGTCCAGTTACGCCTTTTTCTTTAACCAGCTCAGCAACTTTTTTGGCAATTCCCATTGCCGCTGTCGGGGAACTTTCAAGACGATCTGTTTTAACGATTTGACCACCACTAGAGCGGGCAATCGTTTCTGTTCCGGTAATGTCAGTTACGGTGATAATGGTGTTATTATATGAAGAAAAAATATGAGCAATCGCCCAGCGTAATCTACCTTCTGTACGAGGAGCTTGAACTTGCTGTTCTTCCGGTGCGCGTTCTTCTTTTGGTGTGGTTGTTGCTGGTTTCATTCGAGTTTTTCACCGATGATTAATCCTTCATCTTCCTCTTTTTCTTCTTTCGTTCCTTTCTCTTTTGCTTTTACTGCTTCCGCTTCATCATGAATCTGCTGAGCAGTATTAATACGTTCAGGATGACTATCTGAGCTTAAAGAAGACGATGGCTTGAATACCATTTTACTTTCTTCTTCGAGAGAAAGCAAACGACTTGGAGATGTTACTTCCTTGTTGTCAATGAGAACATGACGGTGAGTGACGAACTGGCGTGCTTGATGTACAGTCCGAGCAAGCTTATGTCGGAAAAGGAGAGTTTGAACTCGCCGTTCCAAAATATTTTTGAGTTCCAGATTAAGAATGTGATCGAGACCGGAACTTGCGGAAAGCAGACCAATTTTTTTGAGTTTTGTTAATACTAATTCTTTTTCTTTTACTGCTTGAACAGTTCGACTGGCAATGAGCTTCTTCGCAATATTTTTATATTTTTTAAGAAATGACTGGGCAATATAAATTTCGCGTTTGTTTTTGAGGCCAAATTCTTGCTTCAAGATGCGTTCGGCATCGATGTTTACTTTTTTCCATGGGTGTGCCGGCCCGCTGTACTTTTTTCTGATCTTTTTAATGTCTCCCATGATTTACCTTTTACTTCTTACCGCCAGTTTCTTTTTTAGCTGCGGCAGGTTCTTTCTTTTTGGTAACGCCGACAACTTTACCTTTGTTCTTTCTGAAGTTTGATCTAGTGCGCTGACCGCGGACAGGCTGACCGTGGATGTGGCGAATACCACGATAACTCTTAATTTTTTTCAATCGTTTTAAATCGTTATCTTGGGTGAAATTTAATGTTCCCGTTAGAAGATGTTTATTTTCACCACTATCATAATCTTTTCTGCGGTTAAACATCCAGACAGGTATTTTGAATTTAGCGGGATCACTTAGAACTTGATTTAATTTTTCAACGTCGCGTTCTGATAACTCTCCTAATTTATGACTCACGGCGATTTCGGCGACATTGCACACGGCGTGGGCGAGATTTAATCCTACTCCTTTAATACCAGTAAGAGCGAAACCCGTGTTTTTTGCTCCTGGAAGATCAACATTAGCAATACGAACGATATGCTTAAAGTTAGCGGGTGTTGGTTTGATTGGTTCTGCCATTGTAGATAACAAAGCCGAGAAAGAGCAACAAAGGAAAAGTCCTAAAATCGCGTTAACTCGGACTGATAGCTCTGAAGACAGCAGGTTGTTTATAAAGGTTTCGTGTTTTTATGTTATCTCTTTTAAGTAGTTAATGAAAGAAAGATTTAAATAATAGGAAGAAATTCAGGTGTTTATGGTCAACTCAAGTAAAGCTCAAGATCCGAGGTTTTGGACCCGTTGGCGAGATGCAGGTGCTATTGAAACTTATGCAGATGCCGTTACTCGATCAGTAACCGAAACCGGCGATCTTGATTCTTATTGCCAGTATCATTCGTTTGATCTTAATCGTGATGATGACATTAATTTGCTTCTGAAAGCAACTAAAGTACTCGATGCTAAACTGATTAGTGAGCCTACCAGTCGAAGTTCTCTCACTGTTTTGGCAAGGAATCTGGCAAATGCACAGATAGGTTGGCGTTTTGCGTATGGTCTTGCTAATCTTGAAAGTATCTCTAAATTAAGAGCTAAAGATTTAGGCGAAATAATTTTGCAACCAATTTTAGACGGAATGCAAACCTCCCGCGCGTGGGGCTATGGCTTAGCAACTGCATTAGCGGATGGTAGAGCATATTCTACAACAAATTCATTATCTCCAGAAAGTCCTCTTGGCAGAAGGACGGTTCCTTTTGTTAGAGCATTGGAAGGCAAAGAAGAGGTTCTCTATAGTGCTATTCGTGATTCTTTTGCATTGCCTAAACCAACTGGACATGGCCTGGTCGCATCAGTAGTGAATCTTGGGGATGGTGAATTACATCAGTTAGCCACAGATTTGTTTATGCGTTTATATTCAGAAGATAATCTGATAGAACGACATTATGAATTAGCACCTGCAAGTTTACAACGATTAATTCTGGGGAAAGCTACTAGGGAGCAATCTATTTCTGATGTTGTCCGGGGCCTTGCTAGAAGTAAACTCAATCCCGATGGTGATACTTTCTCTCAACAGTTAATCGTTTTAAGTAATACTGGCTTATTTACTGTTGAAGAAAGAGTGGAAGCACTCCGTGCCATTTACAGAGGTGGAAGTCGCTCAGCTCAGGATTATGTTAAAAATGAGATAGTTTGCTCAAGGCGCCTTTATCCCTCTGAATTTAAAGAAGTTCTTGCAGAACTAGATCCTCAATTTAAACCGTCTGATGTGGAGATCCTAAAAGAGAATCTTTATAGGTAATTGACGTCACAATCCATTCTGGAAAGAGAAATGGTCAAACGACGTTTATCATATAGTACTATTCATGATCTTTTGAGAGAAAAATGTCCTGAAGATGATGTCAATAATCTTTGGTTTTTATATCGCTGGGGATGGCTCGGTGCTGCTCCGATTGGTAAATTTGTTCGTACGGAAGGGACTCGATTGTGGGTACATATGGCTTATTTCTCACCTCAAGAGCTAGAGTTGGTCTGTGAAAGAATAGATTTAGGTTGGAAAGAGGATAGGTTGGGAAGAGCTTCATTTGATGTGATGAAATATCGTCAATGGCTCACGTTGGAAGAAACCACAAGTCTTATTTTCTATAAACGCAAATTAGAAGCGCAAGATGCACACCTGTGGCAGAACAGAATGAGTGGAAAAACTGGCGGCAGAATTGAAACGTCTGATCGTTAAGATATTCTGCAAAGTTCATTTTTTACTCTCATTATTTTTATAAAGAAATTATCACCCTTATTTTCGTATGGTGTATCTTGTTGGCATTGCTGGTGGTTCGGGAAGTGGAAAGAGTACCGTGGCAGGATTAATTCAACAACACTTGAAATTGTGGGGTGTTACTACTGCTATACTTTCTATGGATGATTGTTATCGTGATTTTAGCGGTTTAGATGAAGAACAACGGGCTGCGCTTTGTTTCAATCCAGAACTCAATTATGATCATCCTCATAGTGTTGATTTTGGACGTCTTGAAGATTATCTTCATCAATTGAACTCTGGCCAACGTTTTGAATATCCTCAATATGATTTTGCCCGCCATTGTCATGGAACTAATTTTGTCTCCGTTCCTCAAAATGTTGAAGTTGGAATTGTCGAAGGTATTTTTGCGTTGTATTCTGGACAGCCAGTAGAACGTGGCTTGATTGATTTGTATGATGAGGGCTTGTTTGTAGTCACAAGTCCAGAAATTGCTCAGTTAAGACGAATTAGTCGTGATCTTACCGAACGAGGAAGAGAGTTAGGTCATGTCCGTAGGCAGTTGGAGCAGACAGTGATTCCGATGTACCGGCGTTTTGTTCTTCCCACGGCAGATAATGCGACTGATGTTATTAATTGGCAGATACATACTGCGGATAATGATGCGATGAAAAGAAAGTTATTTGCTATTGCCCGCCAGAAAGCACTTTCTATTTATGAACGAGTGCGCTCACCGGTATTGGCTGAGTTGGCTTCGGATGATTTTTCTTTAGGGGGCTGATTTGTTTCTATGTCTGCTTCCGGATTCGTTTTTTCATCTTTCTTTTCTTTGTTCTTGATGTTTTCTATTTTCTTTTTCCTGCCGCGTTTCCCTTTTTCTTCTTCATCGGCTTTATCTTGAAGATGGCGTTTCCATCTCAATACTGTATAATTCACCGGATTTTTGATTTTAGAACATAATGAATCTGGATGGCAGACGCCAATTGTTTTGTAATATCCGTCAGTGTCACAGTTGGGTGGAAGCCTTTCTTTTGGTTGGAAATGATGCAGCTGCCCTTTGATGTACACTTCGCGCAACGGCACGCGGTTTTTTTCTGTGTTCCATTTATGGATATAATTTTCAATCTCTTGTTTGTTCCACCCTATCTTGCCTAAAAAATTGCTGACACAAAAAATACTGCGTTTTTTACCATCTTCCATTCCTTGGAGAATCATTTTAATGCAAGGAGGAAAAAATTCTTCTGTGATTGGACTTTGAATAACCAATTCATCAACATCTTTTGGTTTTGTGCTTAGTTCTTTCTTTTCTTCTTTTATTTGATAATCCCAGGCCTGCAGGAGAAGCCGCCTAGCGCTTTCGCCGGATACAGCACGGGGAAGAAATGATATCTCGGTGGTTACTTTTTCTGGGGCAGCCATTGGTTTTTCGAATAGGGATAATGCTGCTGGATTAAGAGGGAGACTGACGAGCCCCGATTTTTCATGCAAACTGTACGGCATGCGGTACAAGTGACGAGTGGATAAGAGAACAGTGTCAATTTCAAGAAACTTTTCTACATTTAGTTTAGTGATTTTATGTCCTTCTTCATTTGTGGTAGAAATAAGAATTTCTGGCAGGGGGAGCTTTACTTTTTCTGCGACGATAGCAATGTTGTTTTGCTCGTATTCGAGAATACGCTTTCCGAGCGCGTCGGCAATATTTTCTTTGATGTAGAGGGCGATTCTTCGCGGTGCTTCAGGGAAAAGATCTTTGGTGGGAACATTCTTAATTTGCTGAGGAAATGCTTCAAAGGGAATTCCGATATGGAAGCCTTTGTTGCCTGAGAATTTGATGGAGATATCTTTCACGTCACAGTACTGAAGGAATTTAATGATGAGTTCTGCACAGAGTTTACTGTATTCAACAACGGCGCAGTCGATATCCAGAACGAGATCCCAGCCAATTCGAAGTGCCCCGATATCAGCTTTACTGAGTGTGGAATTAATCTGAAGAGGATTTGACCATAATTCTTCACTGCAGTGAAACGAAGTGGCGTTGTTCAAAGCAAGATCTAAAACTTCTTGCGGGTAGGTTAGAATATCTGGGCGCTTACCGTAACCTTCTCCATAACACACACCGATTTCTTTATTGGTTGCATGTCGAATCAGCGCTTCTTGAATATCTCTTCGTTTGTAGTATTTGAGAAGAGTGCTTTTCGTAAGGGGAGACATGTGTTATCTATTAGTGAATGAGATTTAAATATTATGTTAAGGAGATTTACTCTCTTAATGAAAAGTTGTGTGGGTTATCATGAATAAATCTTACGTATTCTTCAGGTGGCAATGGTCTACTAACATCCCAACTTTGTACCAAATCACAAATTCCTCTTTCATAAACAAATCTCATTGCTTTGTTAGGAACACCTTCTCCCGTAATTATTCTTCGTTTTCTACGTACGCGAGGCAATTCTCTTGTCATCTGGGCAATCCGCTCTGCCAATCTCACTGCTTTTGATGTTTTTGGATGTATCATTCCTTCTGCAACTCTGTTCATAAGTTTATAATCTAACTTTAACTCTCCGAAGATCACATTATCAAAACGTTCAAGTCCTTGTGAATCTGTAAATGCATCATCTAAAGAGACGTGAAAACCTGCTCTCAGTGCTCGTCTAGATTGTAAAGCAATTTGTTCGTTTGTTAGTCCGTCACATTTTCCTTCAGTGATCTCGAGATTTACACCGTTTCTTGAGAAACCAGTTTCATCAACCATTGCTCCAATTCTTGCAATTAAGTGATGGTCAGGAAGGTCATATGGTGAAATGTTTACAGCAACGGAAAATCTTTGTCCTTCTTCATTCCATTGCCTTGTTTGTGTACAGGCAAGATATACTACTCTTTCTGTTAAATTTCTAATCATACCCAGTCTTTCTGCAAGACGGATAAAAATATCTGGACGAACAGGCTTACCATCAAGTGTAAGGCGTGCTAGAGCTTCATTTCCTCGAATTTGCTCAGAGTTTAAATCTTTTTTTGGTTGGTAATGAACAAGAAAATCACTTTGTTTACCTTGTAAAGCATGATAAAGATGTTGTGCAGCTCTGATTAAGTAAGAAATATCATTCGGACTAGAAGAGACCCCATCTTCTCCATAAACTACAAACCGTTGTCCCGTTGTTGTAGCTTCTTGAAGTGCTCTCAATGAATGATCCAAAATGTTCACTTTTTTTGGTGTTGTCTTCGGGGAGTATGCAGCAATTCCCATAGGAATGGGTTGTGTTGGATCTTGAGCAGTAAGTAAATCTAATGTTCTCAGTGCTTTGTAGGCTACAAGAGCAGTATTTTGCAGTTCTTTCATTGCGGTATAAATTGCTACAACAAGTCCTTTTTGTGGCACAACAAAGATTTGATCTTGTCCTCTGCTTGCTCCATCAACGATTGCTCCTCTCACTGCTATTGTTCTTTGTAGTCCTCTTTCGCCGTACCAACGTGAATCATTAATGCTTAGAACAGCTATTGCTCTATCATCACGACACCTTGCTCTTATGTCATCAACAAAATTTACCAAAGAATTATAATCCATTACTTGGGGCAGATTCATTTTAATTAACCATTTACCCGGAGTTACAATTGTTATTTAAATTTACCCTACAATTTCGCAACTTCTTTCTTAAATTCGTCGGCTTTCTTGTGCAAGACGGCAAGAACGTCTTTTAATGCTTTTCTTGGTTCAATGCCTTTTGTTTCAAGAAGAAACTGGGGAATTCCAATCAGAGGGTGATTGACGCGATAGGTCACAGTCGTGACACCTTTAAGTTCTTGCAGTTCTTTTTTAAGAATGTTACAGAACGTATGAGTTTCACCTTTAAGGGTAAAAACCAATTTTGTTTTTGTTTCCTCGAGAACGGTAAATTCCATTATCTTTGCGGAATGGAGGGGTTAATTTATAAAGATTACGGTAGGTTTGAGCTTTTCTCTCTGTATTTTTGATGACTTGTAAACCGCCAAAGGCAAAGTTTAAATTCTTTTATGGTTACTGCTTTAAAATGGAGACGCCGGAGGAAAAAATGTTCCGAGTGCTGGAACATTGGAAACCTGAAAAGAAAATTTTATCTCCTGAAGCGCTCGTCTCTTCTTCTGAATGTTTATTTCCTTTATTTTTGCATGTTTATCTGATCACTCGTGATTTATACCAAACAATGCCGCTGCGCAAAAACGGTGAATCTTCTTTCATTCATCCACTAAATGTCGTTGTTCTTTTGCGGAAAGCGAAAGTAGATGATGTTCTTACGTTGTGCGCAGGGATGCTTCATGATTATGTTGAAGAAAAAGTTGATCTGTATCGTGAAGCTCATCAGAAGACAAGTCCTCTGGATATCGCATCTCTTGATGCATATGAAGAGGTTGTTTTTCAAGAATTGCAACAGAATCTTAAGACGTGTTGTCTGAAGCATGATTTTGAGCAACAGTCTGCTTTAACGATAATTAAAACACTTCATTTATTGACAAGGCATAAAAGGGAGTTTTATTATGCTTCGATTGCGAATATCTATCTTTGTGATGATCCTGAGATCAAAGAGAAGGCGATTATCGTCAAATTAGCGGATCGCATTCATAATATCCTGTGCATCGATAACTTTACGGAGCAGGAACGGATTTACCAATGTTTCAAAAATCTATTTATTTTGAATAATACTAAACAATACTTGCAGGGAAAGTTTGGGGTGTATAATCGGATTGAATTAAAACCGTTTCCTCCGATTGAAAAACTGTTCAATAAATGCTGTAAGGCTACTTATGATGCGTTTCTAACGATTTGCTCTCATTGCTCAAGAAAGGGAATTGGAGATATTGTTAGTATGCTACAGCTGGCGTTTCGAAAGTATCAGTTCTGCTACAAAGGAATTTCTGAGGTGACTGTTCTCAACCCTCTGGAAACGCATCCGTTGCGATTATTTCAAGGTGTCGTGTTAAAATATGATGCTCGGCTTCATCGGGAGCAAGAGAAGTTTTTGTCTCTCCAAAAAAATGAAATTGAGTATTGTACTAGTTTCTTTGGGTCTTGTCAGTTTAGACCCGATTTAATTCAATCTATTGTTGATTACAAAGATGCGTATTCTCTTAAAGAGGTTGTAGCAAGTTTGTTATATGATCCGGTGTATATAATGGGGGGTTTCTTGGTGTCTGATCTATCACACGATGGAAGAATTAAGCGTTAAAGATGCGCTCATAATTATGCCAGATTTGTTTTGCTGTTTCTTCTATGGAAAGCTGCTTTAGTTCAGCAATTTTTTTGATGGTTTCAAGAACATATGCCGGCTCGTTTCGGTCTGAGAAAGGACTGAGCCAAGGCGAGTCTGTTTCAGTGAGGAGCTGAGTGAGTGGAACAATTTTCACCAGTGTTTGAAAGTTTGAGGATTTGATGATATTGGGTGGGATAGAAAAGTAATGTCCGAGTTCGGCAGCTTTGTGGATGAGGCTCTTCTTTCCTGAGAAGCAATGTTGAATGACAGGAATTTCTTTATTTTTTATTTCTTGTTCAAGGACAGTGATGCATTCATTCTCTGCTTTTCGGGAGTGAATGACAATAGGTTTGTTTAGTTTGATGGTGAATCTGATAATCTTACGAAAATTATGTTCTTGTTCTACTTCGGTTTTTTCTTTGTCGGCCCAGTGAAAATCCATTCCTACTTCGCCGATGGCAGTAATTTCTGTTTTGTTTTTCTCAAAGAAGCAAAATTCTTCTTCAAGGTCTATTTTCCCTTGGTGATGCGGAAGTCCAACGGCATCAGGCTGAATACCAAGGGCATCGATGGGATAAATACCGAGACTGGCTTTGATTAATGGCTGGTGTTTTCGAGCCAGTTCGAGGACTTCTCGATTGTTAGGGGGATTAACTCCAGAAACGAGGATGCGTCTAAGGCCGGCGGCATACGCTTTTTTGAGAACTTCGGGAAGATCCGCTTTGAACAGTTCGTGATTGAGATGACAGTGAACGTCTACGAGATTCATAGTTACTGAATCTTGCCGGTGTTTAAATGTTTTCTTGTTCGGAAGGAATATTTTTAAAAATAGGTTGGTCTTTTTGTCATTATTGAGGTGAGTTGGAGTAATGAGAAAGAATGAATGCCGCACCTTTAGATTATTTACTTCTTGATCCGCGAGAGCGGATTGATTATCGGGTTGCGCGTGGTATAACCATCAAAGAATGGTATGAGAGTTTTCGGCCGGAAAAGCCCACTACTGAGTTGATGAGATATGATGAAGCAAGAGAATATTTAGGAATAGCTTCATCCAGTAGCTTTTATCATCTTGTTGAGAGAAAGTTCTTTGGAGAACCAGTTACAGTACGAACACAGAAGTTTCTTTCTAGTGAAAATGTTTATAGAGTTAAACTTAATGATTCTACTCTTGTTCCTCTCTCTTCTTTTAGGCTGTTGCTTCAGCGTGAACAATTTTACATGTCTTTCGATTGGTTTAAACCATCATTTCGAAAATATTTTCGTCGTGGTATCGATGGACACCAGCCTGGTCTTTCTATTGTGGATACAGCAAGGGTTGTTGATTATCTCAAACGAAGAAAATTAGTTGTAGAGAAATGGCCAACGTTGGAGGACTATAATCATGATACTGGCTTAAATCTCTCTATTTCTCGCTTACATAGTCATATTCGGGGAATGGTTCGACGAGGAGAGATACGTCTTACACCAATCTCAAAAGATCCACGTTCTGGTGGTCGAGTTCCTAAACTCTATAAGATCGAACCACATCATTATAAACTGGTTGTTGAACTGGAAAGACGACAACTTAAACTTCTGCAGTCCGGAGTCACAACAAGGCAATTAGCAGAAGCGATGGGTATGTCTGTTGATAGTGTTGGTGAACGATTGTATGTTGGCAGTCAATTGGGATTACTTCATCCTGAATTGATTACCTATAATCCTTTAACTCGAGATGCCCGTGGAGGTTATGTTCTTTCTCAGTATGAAGCTTCTCGTTTGATTACTGGAGATATTTCTGTTCCTTCTTTGACAGCTTTTGAGAGATCAAAGGGAATTGAAAAAGTTAAGTTATCAATAGTTAAGACTAAATCTCCTCTAAAAATTATTGATGCTGGAATTGAACGAGAACTATGGCAGCGTGCACGCGCCGGTCAAAATGATGCGTTTCAGATTCTTTTAGCGGTGTATGATGATATTATTTGTGAAGAAGCAGCACGATATCGTTACGGGTTGCGAGAAGAGGATCGTCGATGGTTTCTTCCAACAGCATTGTTTGAGTTTATTCATCGATTTGAGGCTCATCGCTATACAACACGAGATCATGTCATCACTTTTTTACGGGAAAAATTAGCCGAATTTGCTCGCCAAGAACGTCCTTCTTGGATTTCAGTTAATCAACGTATTGGAGATGGTAAATCAGAATTAGGTGATCTTGTTGATAACGATAGGCGAAGGTGGTGAATATCTTATTTTATAGGAAAACTCCTCTGTAGAGGCTCTCGAAACGTTGTTTAATTTCTGCTCCTATTCTTCCACGTCTTTCAGGCAAAGTAACATGGAGCGCTAACGCAAATTGTTGAGGGGTATTTAGACTTGCCAAATCCTCTAAATTTACGGGTCTAACATTATTGGCTGTCGTGGTATATCTTTCGCCGTTTGAAACCACTTTAAGTCCAGAATAAGGTCGTATAACTTTTCCTTCTATTTTAAGAACTGCTTCACCATGTTGAATAAAGTTTCTTCCAAAATCTATTGTACTTACATCTTGAACGAGAAGATATGCAGGTCCTGCTCTTGAATAGTCATATCTTCGGTCTAAGTCGTTTAAACTCAGGGTGTTCATTCTAGTACCTAAAGGAATGTGAGCAATTATTCTTCCATCATCTACTGCATAGAGAGCATGACTTGCTTTTACTAAGCGATTATAGACTTCTGCTGCTGTAGGTTCTCTGGTTGTTCTAGATTGTGTTACTGAGTGTGTTAGTGTCATTGCAATCGTTATTTTTGAGTCCATTTTGGATAGGATTTAAAAATCTACCTCTTTTTTAGAACTTATGACAAGACGTACGATGCGAAAAGAAGATCATGTTCAATATGCTTTGAAGCGAAATATGACTTTTGATGACCATCCCACTATTCAGGGATTTGACTTTGAAAAGCCATTTGACTTTCAGCAGTTTATGCAAGCGTACGCAACCACGGGTTTTCAGGCGACGAATTTAGCGCAAGGGATTGAAATCGTGAAAACGATGCGCCGGGAGAAAGCGATCATTTTTCTTACTTATACTTCAAACATGATCAGTTCCGGCAATCGTGATATTATCCGTTATTTGGTAAAACATAAAAAAGTGGATGTGTTAGTGACATCTGCCGGCGGTGTTGAGGAAGATATTATCAAATGCTTGAAACCTTTTGTACTTGGTTCATTTGAAGCACCAGGTCAGATGCTTTTTGAGCATGGAGTCAATAGAACAGGTAATATTTTTGTACCTAACGATCGATTTGCGTACTTTGATAAATTTATGCAGGAATTCTTTGAAAAAATGTATGCTCGGCAGAAGAAAGAGAAAGTAGTATTTTGTCCTCACGAGTTGATTCGTGAGTTAGGACTAGCGATTAATGATCCCACTTCAGTTTTATATTGGGCGGCAAAAAATGATATTCCTATTTTTTGTCCAGGATTAATAGATGGTTCGTTTGGTGATTTACTGTTTTTCTTCAAGCAAAGCCACCCAGATTTTCTATTAGATGTCAGCAAGGAAATGAAAGATATTGTTCAGTTAGTGTTGAATTCGGAGAAAACCGGCGGGATTATCCTTGGCGGCGGGATCAGCAAGCATTTTGCGTTGAATGCGAATATTTTCAAAGAAGGCTTTGATTATGTTGTCTATATTAATACTGCGCAGGAATATGATGGTTCTGATTCTGGTGCACGAGTCGATGAAGCTGTGAGTTGGGGTAAAGTGAAAGCAGCTGCGCCGAGTGTCAAAATATTCTGTGATGCGACAATTGCGTTTCCGTTGTTAGTGGCGGG
>Ga0209211_10006288_pt1 | contig 17281 bp, 20 predicted proteins | sample RifGroA2_FD_183992 | JGI IMG/M metagenome (GOLD analysis project Ga0209211, IMG submission 183992) | Groundwater microbial communities from Rifle, Colorado, USA - Groundwater A2 (SPAdes) (version 2) | ecosystem: Environmental > Aquatic > Deep subsurface > Groundwater | place: Rifle, Colorado... | reverse complement strand
CACGTCGCGCCGGTCGCGCGGCACGCGGTTCGGGTCTTCGCTCGCCATGTAGGTCAGCATCGCCGTCAGCGTGGCGTTCATCCGGATGTCGCCGAAGCTGACCTTGTCGTACGTGTCGCGGTTGGTGTGCCAGGTATACGCGCCGTAGTCGTAGCCCTGCGAGCCCAGGCCGAACGCCGGCGCGCCATGACAGATGAACGACGCATTGTCCGAGCCGCCGCCGGCGGGCGAGCCGCCGGGGAGCGGGCTCGTGGAGGTGCTGCGCTGCCGCGATCAGGGCGAGGCGCTGGTCGTGCGCTCGCTGCTGGACAGCGAGGGCATCGCCGCCGTGCTCCGGGGCCAACTGGTGCAGTCCGTCCACCCGTTCAGCGTCGGCGATCAGGGCGAGGTCACGGTGCTCGTCCCCGCCGCCGACGCGGAAGCCGCCCGCCGCATCCTCTCGCGCTAGCGGTAGAACTTCTCGAGGTTGGGCGTGTCCTTGGCGGTGAAGGCCCGCCCCATCTCCTTCGCTTCCTCCGTGTGGTAGTAGTTCGCCACGAGGTGGTCGATGCTCATGCGGCTCATCCCGGTCACGCCGTTGTGGCGGGCGTGGAAGGCCGCCTTGAGCGCGGCCAGCGCCTGCGGCCCCCGCTGCTTGAGCTCCTCGCAGAGCGCCTCGGTCCGGGCGCGCAGCTCGGCGTGCGGCACCACCTCGTTGACGAGCCCCAGGGCCTGGGCCTCCGTGGCGCTGTACTTCCGGTTCAGGTACCAGATCTCCCGGGCCCGCTTGCGCCCCACCGCGTCCTCCAGGTACCAGGTGCCGAAGCCGGCGTCGTAGGAGCCCATCATGGGACCCACCTGGCGGAAGCTCGCCTGCGCGCTCGCCACCGTGAGATCGCACATGTTGGCCAGCACATTGCCGCCGCCCACGGCGAAGCCGTTGACCATGGCGATCACCGGCACCGGCATCATGTCGATCAGCGTGTAGAGGTCCACCACGGGCGGCACGTTGTGGTAGTGGAGCATGCCGTCGCTGGGCTCTTTCTCGCCGCCGAGGCAGAAGAAGCGGTCGCCGGCGCCCGTGATGACGACGACGCGCACCTGCGTGTCGTGGCGCGCCTCGTTCAGCGCCTGGATCAGCTCGAGCACCGTCTGGCGGCGGAAGGTATTGCCCTTGTCGGGCCGGTTGATGGTGAGCCAGGCGACGTTGTCCTTCACCTCGACCAGCACATCGGCGTACGCCATGATGAGACCCCCTAGGGAAGAGAGAGGTGGAACAGCCGTGCGGCGTTGCGCGCGAGCGCCTCGCCCAGGGCGTCGGGATCGGTGCCGCGCAACTCGGCGACGCGCGCGGCGGTGATCGCGACGTGGGCCGGCTCGTTGCGCTGGCCGCGGTGCGGATGCGGCGGCAGGTACGGGCAGTCGGTCTCCACCACCAGCCGGTCCTCCGGCACGAAGCGGGCGACCTCCGGGAGCGCGCGCGCGTTCTTGTAGGTCACGGGGCCCGCCAGCGAGATCAGGAGCCCGAGGTCGAGACAGCGCGTGGCGACCTCCACGTCGCCCGAGAAGCAGTGCATCACGCCGCCGATCTCGTCCACTCGCTCCCCGGCCAGGATCTGGAGCGTCTCGTCGTGGGCATCGCGGCAGTGGACGACGATGGGCTTGCGGAGCGCCCGGGCAAGCGCGATCTGGCGGCGGAAAGCGCGCTCCTGGGCGTCGCGCGGGGACAGGTTGCGGAAGAAATCCAGCCCCATCTCGCCCAGCGCCACCACCTTTGCGCACCCGCGCGCGAGGCGCTCCAGCGCGTCGAAGTCGGCCTCGGTCGCCGCGCCGGCGTCGTGCGGGTGGATGCCCACGGTCGCGTAGATCTCGGGATGGCGCTCGGCGAGCGCCACCGCCGCGGGGTTGGTGTCGCGGTCGGTCCCGATGGTGACCGTGGCGCGGACGCCCGCGGCGCGGGCCCGGGCGAGCACCGCGTCCAGGTCCTCCGCGAACTCCGGGAAGTGCAGGTGTGCGTGCGTGTCCACGAGCGGCATCAGGCGTCCATCATAGCGGAAGCGGCGTCCGGAGCGGAAGGCGGCTCACGGCGTGACGGTGAAGCGCAACCGGCCGATGAGCTGACCCGAGGCCGTCATCACGTCCACCGTGTACCGCCCGTGGAGCGGCGGCGTGAGGTCGGTCCGGCGCGACCAGGTGCGGAAGCCCTCCGCCCGGCCCCCCTGCACGGGCGAGAGCGGGATGCGCGCCACCACCTGCCCGTCGCGCCGCCACACATGCTCGATGGCCTGGCTGAGCCCGGCCGGCGCATGCACGGCCGTGTAGGCGGCGATGCCGCCCCAGCCCGCCACGGTGGCGGCCGGAATGGACCCCTCCGTCTCTCCCACCGGCTCGAGGCGCTGCACCTCGCGCGCGGCCGTCGCGCGCGCGAGGAAGAGCGGCGCCGGCGGCACGAGCCCCCGCCCGAGCCAGACAGCCACCGCGGCGACGAGGGCCAGCGCCGCCGCCCGGCCGTGGGCCTGTCGCCACGTGGCTGCGCCAGGGCGCCTCAGGATCGGCGTCAGCGACAGCGCGGCCAGCACGGCGCTGCCCTCGAGCGCGATGATCGGCCGCACGCTCACGAGGGGCAACGCGACATTGAGCGCGGCAAAGACCGAGAAGCCGAGCAGCGCGTGCCCGAGCCAGGGGCGCGGCGCCACGAGCGCGCGATACCAGGGGTCCACCGCCGTCACGAGCGCCCCCGCCGCCACCCCCGCGAGGAACAGCGCGTTCACCGACGTCAGGGTCGCGCTCGCGTAGTAGGCCGGCAGGACGAAGAGCAGCAGGTTGTGATAGAGGGTCTGGATCGTGTACTCGGCGGCCTGGAGCGCGAGCCGCCGCCTCCGCGTCTCGACGGGCACCCGCACCTCGGTCACCACGGCGACGATCAACCACAGCAGGAGCAGGTCGCCGACGATCCAGCCCACATGGGGCAGGCCGCGCCGGAAGACGAGGAGCGTGGCGAGCCCTAGCAGGAGCGAGGCGATGGAGATGCCCCAGCGCCTGAGCCACGACGGGATCGCGGAATGCACGCGGCGGGAGGAGAGGACTACTTGACCCGGGAGCCCGGGGGGAGATCCTTGTCGGGCATCAGGAGCGACACCGTCCCCTCCGTCGAGCCGGCGAGGACCATGCCGTTGGACTCGATCCCCATCAGCGTCGCGGGCTCCAGGTTGGCGACGACGATCACCTTGCGGCCCACGAGCGCTTCCGGCGCGTAATGCTCGGCGATGCCGGCGACGAGCGTGCGCGTCTCCTCGCCGACCGTCACGGTGAGCTTGAGGAGCTTCTTCGACCTGGCGACCTTCTCGGCCGCCACGACTTCCGCCACGCGCAGGTCCACCTTCTTGAAGTCGTCCAGCGTGATTCTCGAGGCAGATGACTGGCCGGCGGCTTGCGACGTCTCGCTCACCTTCACCTCGATGCGCGGGAAGAGGCCGGGGGCCTTCTGGACGGGCGTGCCCGGGGCCAGGCGGCCCCACTCGAGATCGGCGAGGCTCGGCGCCCCCGTCCCGACGGCGGCTCGGATCTTCCCGGCCGCCTCCGGCAGGAACGGATCGAGCACGATGCCGAGGCACCGCAGCGACTCGCCCAGGGTGTACAGCACCGTGCGAAGTCGCTCGGCGTGGCTGTCGTCCTTCGCGAGCGCCCACGGGGCGGCCGAGTCCACGTAACGGTTGACGCGGCCGACAAATTCCCAGATGGCGGAGAGCGCCCGCTGAAAGGCGAACTCCTTCATGGCCTCGTCCACCTCGCGCCGGACACGCTCGAGCGTCTCGCGCACCGAGGCTTCCTCGGCGCCCTCCGGTCCCGGCGCGGGCACCACGCCGCGGCCGAAGTTGACGATGAGGGTGGTCGCGCGGCTCGCGAGGTTGCCGAGGTCGTTGGCCAGGTCGGCGTTGAGCCGTCCCACCAGCGCCTCCTCGCTGAAGGAGGCGTCCAGCCCGAAATTCATCTCCCGCAGGAGGAAGTAGCGGAAGGCATCGTAGCCGTACTTGTCGGTGAGCTGGAAGGCCTCCACCACGTTGCCGACGGACTTGGACATCTTCCCGCCGCCGAGCGACCAGTAGCCGTGCACGTGGAGCCGCTGGTAGATCGGGATCCCCGCCGCCTTGAGCATGCTCGGCCAGTAGACGCCGTGGGGCTTGAGGATGTCCTTGCCGATCAGGTGCTCGCAGTGCGGCCAGAGATCCCGGTAGAGGTCGCCGTCGGGGAACCCCAGGGCCGAGGCGTAGTTGATCAGCGCGTCGAACCACACGTAGGTGACGTAGCCGTCGTCGAACGGCAGCGGGATTCCCCACTGGAGGCGCGACCTGGGCCGGCTGATGGAGAGATCCTGGAGCGGCTCGCGCAGGAAGCCCAGCACCTCGTTCCGGTAGCGCTCGGGCTGGATGAAGTCGGGGTGCTCCTCGATGTGCGTGATCAGCCACTCCTGGTACTTCGACATCCGGAAGAAGTAGTTCTTCTCCTTGATGAAGGTGAGCGGGGTCTGGTGGTCGGGGCACTTGCCCCCGACAATCTCCTTGTCCGTGTAGAACCGCTCGCAGCCGAAACAGTAGTTGCCGCCGTACTCGCCGAAGTAGATCTCCCCCGCGTCGTGGAGCGTCTGGAGGATCCGCTGCACCACCTGCTTGTGCCGCGCCTCCGTGGTGCGGATGAAGTCGTCGTTCGTGATGCCGAGGCGCCGCCAGGTGGCGCGGAACGCGGCCGCGATCTCGTCGGCGTAGGCCTGGGGCGACACCCCGGCCTGCGCCGCCGCCTGGGCGATCTTGTCGCCGTGCTCATCCGTGCCGGTGAGGAAGTACACGCGGTCGCCGCGCAGGCGCCGGTAGCGGCACATGGCGTCGGCCATGATCGTCGTGCACGCGTGCCCAAGGTGCGGGCGCGCGTTCACGTAAAAGATGGGCGTCGTGAGGTAGAACGTGCGTCGAGTCATGGGCACTGTGTGGGCGCTGCTACGGCTTGATGTGGGACCGCCCCTGCCAGGTGACCTGCTCGATTGGGACCTCGGCCTCCGTGCCGTCCTGGAAGCCCACGACCACCGACTGCGTGAGCACGCGCAGCGACTTGACCTTGCCCTGCATGCAGCCGCCGCCCCCGCACTCGGCCTGGCACGCCGAGCCGACCTTGGGCAGCCGGTGGCGCAGCTCGCCGTAGGTGGAGAACTCGTAGAGCAGGCAGCACTTGAGCCGGCCGCAATTGCCCAGGAGCCGGCCGTCGGTGAGCGGCATGTCCTGGGCCTTGGCCATCTTCACCGAGATGGGATCGAACTTCTTCAGGTGCGAGGAGCAGCAGAGCTGCCGGCCGCAGGGGCCGATGCCGTCCATCAGCTTGGTGGTGTCGCGGGCGCCGATCTGCTTCATCTCGATCCGCGCGTGGAACTCGTGGGCGAGGTCGCGCACGAGATCGCGGAAGTCCACGCGCTCCTCCGAGGTGAAGGACACCCCGACGCGGCGGCCGGAGGGCTCGATGGCCACATCCACCACCTTCATCTGGAGCCCCTTCGCGCGGGCCATGCGCTGGCAGGTCTCGACCGCCCGCCCCTCGCGCTCTCGCCGCCCGCGCCACTCGCTCACCTCGGGGTCGGTGGCGCGCCGGAGCACCTTGCGGTAGAGGCGGTCGCGCCTGAACTCGGGCAGCGGGCGCCGCGGGCGGCGCACCTCGCCCACGGGGTTGCCGTTTCCCCCCTCGACGACGCAGAAATCGCCGACGTGGAGATCCGTCTCGGCCGTGAGATAGTCCTCGGCCATCACGGGCTCGCGCAGCCTCACGCCGATCAGGTAGGGAGCTTCCGCCTCGACCGCGAGCCCTGTCTCAGTGGATTCGCTCATACCCCCCCTAGGCGGCGCCGTGCGCCAGGCGGCTCAGGAGCACTTCCACCGTGAGCCGGGGCGACACGTGGCCTTGAAGCGCCTGCCAGGCTTCCCGGCACGCGCGGAGTCCCTTGACGATCTCCGGCAGTGAGAGCGCGGCGCTGCGCTCGGCGAGGAGCGTCGCCCGGTCGCGGAAGACGGCCAGGGCCGGATCGCCGCCGGCCCGGCCGCAGAGCAGGTCGCGATACCAGAGCCACCACGTCTCCACCGCGGACTCGGCGATGTCGCGGTCTCGGCCCACCGCCTCGCCGCTCCTGAGGATGGCCTCCCCGCCGCGGGCCCGCGCCTCCTCGAGCCAGCGCAGCGCCCGCTCGCGCTCCTCGCCGGCGGCGCCAGGGAGCAGCGCCAGCCCGCCCTCGGGAACAGCGGGGAGGAAGCGCAACACCTGGCAGCGCGACAGCACCGTGGCCGGCAGCGCGCGGAGCTGGGTCAGGATCAGCACGATCACCGTGTGCGCCGGCGGCTCCTCGAGCGTCTTGAGAAAGGCCTGGGGCGTCGCCGCCGTCATCCGGTCCGCGTCGTCCACGATGAACACCTTCACCGCGGCCTCGGCCGGGCGGAGGGAGGCGAGCCGCTCCAGCTCGCGAATATTCTCGATCCTGAGGGCGAGCGGGCCCTTCGGCTTGTCCTCGGGCGGCGTCGGCGCGATCAGGTGCACGTCGGGGTGGACGCCGCGCGCCGCGCGCGCGGCGGCGCGACCGCCCGCGGGGGCCACAAGCGCCCCGGCCAAGGCCAGCGCCGTCGTCTTGCGCCCGGAACCCGTGGGCCCCACGAAGGCGTAGGCGTGGGCCACATGCCCCGTGGCGAGGGCCCGGCGGAGCAGGTCGACCGCCGCGTCCTGTCCGCGGATCTCCGCGAAGGGGTCGCTCACCGGTCGAGCCGATCGAGGCGCTCGTCCACGGCGCGCGCGATCTCGGCGGAGAGCGCGTCCGGGGCCTGGTCGGCCCGGAGCACGACCACGCGGTTCTTCTCGGCCCGCGCCATCTCGAGGTAGCCCTCGCGGACCCGCTGGTGAAAGGCCAGGTCCATCCGCTCGAAGGCGTCGAGCCTCCGGCCACCGATCCTGCGCATGCCAGCCGCGGGCTCGATGTCCAGGACGAGCGTGAGATCGGGGAGCAACCCGCCAGTGGCCAGCGCGTTCAGGTCGCGGATCGTCTGCAGGTCCATGCCGAGCCCGTAGCCCTGGTAGGCGACCGTGGCGTCGGTGTAGCGATCGGAGAGCACCACGGCGCCCCGCGCCAGAGCGGGGCGGATGATCTCCGCGACATGCTGCTGGCGGGCGGCCATGAAGAGGAAGGTCTGGGTGAGCGAGGTGGGCGGCGAGCCCTCATGCTCGAAGAGGGAGCGGATGGCGATGCCGAGCGGGGTGCCGTCGGGCTCGCTGGTGTGGACGACCTGGCGCTGGCTGCGACGGAGGTGCTCGGCGAGCCTGACGCACTGGGTCGTCTTTCCCGATCCCTCGACCCCCTCGACCGTGACGAGCACGCCGCGCATGGCCGTACTCTAACACGTGGAAGAATCGGGATCAGAGACAGGCGAGCGGCGGCGGCGGGCGGAGGGGGCGAAGAGGTCGTCCTCGAGCGGGACTACGCGGGGAATGCTGAGGGTGCCTCAGCCAGGGACGGCTCGGCGCCCGGTCGGCCGCGCCGCTCGGTGTAGCGGCGTTCCGCCAGCGTGGTGGTCCAGCGCTGGCGCCGGTGCCCGCGCCGTCTGTCCACGATCACGCCCACGTCCTCGCCCAAGAGGTGCACCGTCAGCTCCTCGTACACCTCGGGCAGCCCCTCCGGTACCACGACCAGGAATCGCGCCATGTCTTCCTCCGCTCCCCGCCCTCGCACCATCGCGCGCGGAGTGCCCCCAGCATATGACCGCGGTCATATCCAGCGCAAGAGGTCAGACCCCCCCCTAATCCCGCGGCAGGGTTTTTGCAGCGGTCGCCGAAGCGCCCGTGAATCACCTTGGAGTACCCCCTGGCGCTGGCGGCAACACCCTCAGGAACACTGCGGAGCGTGCGAGTTGGCCGACGAGGGCAGGGCCCGCGCGTCCGACGGTGGAGACGGCCAGGAGGAGAGAAACTCCCGCGCGGGCGCCCACGGCGCCGGGGGTGACCCGGGTGAAATCGAGCGGGCTCAGCCCGAGGCGATGCGGGGCCGCAGGCCGGCCAGGCGCGTGCGGGCGGCGACCAGCCCGACGACGCTCTCGGCCTCCTCGCTGATGCGCAGCACGAGGCGCCCCGCATGCGTGAGGATCCGTCCCGCGAGCGTGAACACCGCGAAGCGCAGCCGCTTGGGCCGCGCCGCGCTCAGGGCCGCCGGCAGCGCCAGTGACTTCAGCGCGCTCAGCACGTTGTACGTCAGCAGGCTCAGCCGATACCACGCCGCGTTGGCCCCAAAGCGCCCGCAGGGCGGCACCGCCGCCCCCAGCTCGTTCTTCGTCACGTCATGCACCAACTCGATCGTCCCCGCCTTCTGCCAGTGCCAGCGGACCAGCGCGGCGAGCTCCCCCGTCCGATTGGTCACCACCGCCAGGTACTTCGTGTCGTAGCCCGCCGCGAACAGCCGCCCCTGCGTCTTGCGAATCCGCAGCGCCAGGTAGCGCAGCGGCCAGGCCTGCTTCGGCCAGTCGCCCGGCGTGAACTCCACCTCCGCCCCCATCACCGTCTCCTCCGCCCGCGCCTCCACCAGCTCCCACTCCGCCTCGGGCACCGCCACGCACAGCTTGTGCAGCGGCTCCGTCATGTCCGCGCTGATCGTGAACCCGATCGGCCCCGCCGGGCCCCCCGGCCGCTGTGGATTGGCCAGCCACTTCAACACCCGCTCGTCATAGCACGCGCTGTCGGCCCGGAAGTAATACTCCGTCACCGTCGCCGGCAAGCTCGCAAAGCCCCGCTGGATCAGTCGCAGGTTGTCCATCGCCGCCGGGACGTTGCCGTCCCGGTACTCGTCCGCCACCACCAGATCCTGCTCCCCCCAGTAGATCGCCGCCGGCTGATAGCCCCGCCCGCCCTTGTAATGCCACTGCGCCTGCCGCTTATGGCTCTCCTGGATCGTCGCATCGTGGTCCAGCGTCGCCCGCCGGCCCTTGCCCTGCGCCGCCACCCCCTGCACCAGCGCGACGTTCACTCGCCCCAGCCCCTGCAGCGCCGCGTTCTCCGCGGGAATGTACGCCACCTCCGTGGGCGCCCGCTGCGCCTGCGCGGCCTCGATCAGCGTCGGGTCGTGGAACGCGTAGAGAAACTGCCGGAGCGTGTCCGCCGACGGCAGCGCCCGCCCCAGCAGCCGCCCGAGCCCGGCATCGGCCTGCAACACCGCCATGTCGTCCACGCAGTCGCCCCCCGCCGCCAACAGCAGCACCAGCGCCTCGACCTTCTCCACCTCCGTGTACCCGCTCGCCCGCTGCCGCACCCGCACCGCACCCTCGATCACCCGCTCCAGCCCCAGCGCCCGCAGTGTCTCCACCACCAGCGGCAGCCCCGCCCGCCCCGTCAGGGTGTCGGCGCGGAGGCCCACGTCCACCTCGTACGGCAGCAGCCCGTGGCTCATGACGCCCGCCTCCTCTTCCGCCGCGCCCGCCCGCCCGGATGCGTGCCCCGCACCAACGCCAGGTTCACCGTCGTCAACGCGTTGATCACGCGCCACGCCCGCTGGTACTCCGCGATCAGCGGCGCCACCAGCGGCTCGCGCTCCCGCCCCAGATAGCACCCCCGCGTCCGGCCGCCGAGATTCACCGAGAGATGCACCTTCCGATGCTTCTCCCCGCGCTCGCACCCACAGCCCGCCCGCCCACACTTCACCCCCACCTGGATCACGGTGCCCCGCATGAGATTCCCCAGCCCCCGCAATTGCTCGACCAACGCCTCGCGCTCCTGCTCCAGTCGCTTCCGCTCCCGGTCGGTGAGCATGATCATGATTTGCTGTATATCCGATCCAGGTGCCCGTTGTCAAGCTTTCACCTGCTGGGTTTGGGCATCTCCCGAGAAATTCGTCAGTTACCGCGTTGGCGCGGGATCAGGGCCCCCCCGACCCGGCGGCCGGGCCTGGCGCGCATAGGGCAAATGCATGAGGACCAGGGGGCCGGAGACGGGCCGGAGCCCCGGATCCGGGCTCGGCGCCGGGGCTGGACCGTACGGACAGGAGAGGCATCCTGCCCCTGGCCCACCGCCTTTCGGGCGCCCCCTCCCACGCGCTACGGCAGCGGGACGGGGGGGCATCGGGGCGGGGCGCTCCTCGATCCTCAGAGGCCGTGGAGCGGGAAGATCTTCTCCCGGATCGCCTGGACCTGGCGCATGGCGTACTCCTCGGCCCAGCGCCGCGTGTCCACCGGCAGCTCGGCGGGAGGATCCCACAGGGACATCGTCTCGAGGCCGAGCCGCTTCATGTCCGCGTGCGACTGCGGGGGCAGCTCGGGCGGCAGCGTGATCTCGTTCATCGCCGCCCAGGCGGCCGTCCACGCCCGGGCCACGTTGGGCAGATCATAGCCCCCCCCGCCGAGCGCGACGACGCGCGGCCCCAGCTCGAGCAGACGCGTGACCGCGCGCGTAAAACCCTGGATGGACAGGCTCAGGTGGGTCAGGGGATCGGTCCGGTGGGAGTCGATGCCGAGCTGGAGCACCAGCACGTCGGGCCGGAAGGCGCGCAGCAGCGGCGGCACCACGGCCTCGAAGGCCGGCTCGTAGATCGCGTCGTCGGTGAAGGGCTGCAGCGGCAGGTTGACGGAACATCCGAGCCCCGCCTCCTGGCCCATCTCCTCCACGAACCCCGTGCCGGGGAAGAGCCGGTCGCCGCGCTCGTGGGTGGAGATGGTCAGCACGTTCGGATCGTCATAGAAGGCGAACTGCACGCCGTCGCCGTGGTGCGCGTCGATGTCCACGTAGGCCACGCGCAGCCCGCGCTGCCGGAGCGTCATGATGGCCAGCACCGCGTCGTTGACGTAGCAGAAGCCGCTGGCCCGGTCGCGCATCGCGTGGTGAAGCCCGCCCGCGAAGTGGAAGGCGCGGTCGGCCTCGCCCTCGGCCACGAGCGTCGCGGCCAGCAGCGAGCCGCCCGCCACGAGCTGCGCCGCGTCCCAGAGCCCCGGGAAGATCGGGTTGTCGCCCGGGCCGAGCCCATGGCGCGCGGCATGGGGCACCCAGTCGCCCGCGCTCACGGCACGGAGGATCTCGATGTACTCGCGCCCGTGGAAGCGCGCGACCGCCTCGATGTCCGCGGGCGCGGGCGAGCGGACCGTGACGCCGGACCGGGCCGTGAGGCCGTACCCCTCCATGAGGCGCCAGGTGAGCCCGAGGCGCTCCATGCGCAGCGGGTGCTCGGGGCCGTAGTCGAAACGGCGCCACTCGTCGGAGTAGATGACCGCCGTCTTCATTTCTTGGCGCGGGTGGTCCGGGTCCAGTGGCCGGACTTGCCGCCCGATTTCTCCACGAGGCAGAGATCGGTGAGGACCACGCCGCGGTCCACGGCCTTGACCATGTCGTACACGGTGAGACCGGCCACGGCGGCCGCGGTGAGGGCTTCCATCTCGACGCCGGTCTTGTCCACGGTGCGCACCCGCGCCTCGACGGTGATGGACGAGCGCTTCGCGTCCAGGGCGAAGCGCAACTCCACTCCGGTGATCCTGAGCGGGTGGCAGAGGGGGATGAGGTCCGGCGTGCGCTTGGCCGCCATGATCCCGGCCGTGCGCGCCACGCCCAGCACGTCCCCCTTGGCCATCTGCCCGGCGCGGACGGCGGCCAGCGTGGCAGGGCGCATCGTGAGGGTGACCCGGGCGACAGCCTCGCGGACGGTCTCGGCCTTGGCCGAGACGTCCACCATGCGGGCGTCACCCGCCGGGGTGAGGTGGGAAAGGCCACGAAAACCGGGCCTCTCCCGGGAGGCGGTCATTGTCCGAGGTGCTCGGCGGGTCCCGTCAGGCGTGCGCGCCGGCCCGAGCCTGGCGCATGATGGCCTCCATCCGGTCCTTCGCGATGAGCTTGAGCTTCTTGAGCTCGCTGACCCGCCACTGCTGGTCCGTCGTGAGGAACCCGCGGGTGTTGAGCCCCGCCAGCTCCTCTTCATATTTCTTGTGCTCCTCCCGCAGCTTCCGGAACTCGTGGTTCTCGGCGGCCAGACGCTCGATCAGGGGCTCCGAGTCAGCCATGCGGGGACCTCCTTGGAACGGGGTTCGAAACGTCGCGGCGACCTTTCTCATTACGCTTATACCCCCGGACATTCCGGGGCGTCAAGACCTGGGTGACGCGCTGTCACGCCTTGCGCGAGCGGAGCAGGTGCGGGGCCGTGGCCTTGAATTGTGCCGTCACGCTGACGCCCTCGGCCAGGTGCAATTCCTCGACGGAGCGATGGGTCACCAGCGCCGCCAGCGGAAACCCGCAGTCAATGATGACGCGCACATGGGGACCGGAGGGGATCAAACGCACCACCCGGCCCGGGAGCCGGTTCCTGGCGCTCGAATGGGCGGCGGCGGGCCCGCCCGCGGCAAGAGTCACGTCCTCGGGGCGCAGGCAGAGCCGCACCCACTCGCCGGGCTCGGCGGGCTGCGCCACCTCGATGGTCCCCGGGCCCGCCTCCAGCAGCGACAGCGCTCCGTCGCGCCCGATCACGGGGCAGTGCAGGATCGTCTCCACACCGACGAAGCGCGCCACCTCCTCGGAGGCCGGGGCGCGGAAGACCTGGGCCGTCTCGTCCACCTGCAGCAGCCGCCCGTTCATGAGGACGGCCACGCGGTCGCCCAGCGCCAGCGCCTCCCCCCGATCGTGGGTCACGAGGACCGTGGTGATCCCCTCGGCGCGGAGGATCGCGCCCAGGTCCTCGATGAGCCCCTCGCGCGTCGGCTGGTCGAGCGCCGCGAACGGCTCGTCCAGGAGGAGCAGCTCGGGCTCCAGCACGAGCGCCCTGGCCAGCGCCACGCGCTGCGCCTCGCCGCCCGAGAGCGTCCGTGCCCGCCGCGCCGCAAGGGCGCCGATGCCGAAGCGATCGAGCCAGCGCGCCACGCGCGGGCCCAGCCCCGCGGCCTCCGCGGAGCGAAACCTGAGCCCCAGCGCCACGTTGTCCCGGACGCTGGCGTCGATGAGGAGCGGCTCCTGGAAAACGCTCGCCATCCGGCGTCTCACGGCGAGGCCGTGCCGCGGCGTCACCGGCTCGCCCCGGAACCGCACCTCGCCCGCGGTGGGCGCCTCCAGGAGGCCGATCACGCGGAGCAGGGTGGACTTGCCCGCGCCGTTGGGGCCGATCACCACCAGGATCTCGCCCGGCGCCACGGCCAGCGACGGCACCTCCAGCACCGTCCGCGCGCCATGCGCCACCGCCACGCGCGCGCACTCGACCACGGCGCTCATGCGTGGGGGAGCACGTGGATCGAGCCGCGGTGCATGGAGATCGCCCAGCGGTGCTCCCGGCCGATCTCGAGCATCTCGTGCACGAGGCGGGGCACCTCGATCTCCAGGTCGTAGGCCTCACGCGCGTGGGGCGCGGCGCCGTCCACCGCGAAGGAGAGCGCCCACGTGGCGCCCTGGTCCACCTGGCCGACGACGCGCCCCTCCATCCGGTTCATGTAGTGCGTGGGGTCGGGCCCGGGCCGGTCCTTCCGGATGAGACGCACGTACTCGGGCCGGATGAAGAACACCACGGGCGTCCCCGGGGGCGGGAGCCAGCCGCGCGAGGGCGAGTTGATGGCCTCCAGCGTGTAGCCGCGCCAGCGAAGCTGGATGATCTCGGGCGTGGCCTTGAGCACCGTGCCGTCCAGGATGTTGCGCACACCCAGGAGGCGCGCCACCTGTGCGGAGGCCGGGCGCGAGAGCAGCTCGGACTTGGGGGCCGCCTGCACCACGCGCCCGTCATCGTAAATGACGATGCGCTCGGCGAGCTGGAAGGCCTCGGTGAGGTCGTGGGTGACGAGCACGGTCGGGACGCCCCACTCGCTCACGATCTGCATGAGCTCCTCGCGCAGCAGGCGCCGGAGCGGCGCGTCCAGGGCCGACAGCGGCTCGTCGAGGAGCAGCAGCCCCGGGTCCACCGCCAGCGCGCGCCCCAGCGCCACCCGTTGCTGCTGGCCGCCGGACAGCTCCCGCGGCCGGCGGCGCGCCTGCCCCCCAAGGCCGAGGCGATCCATCACCTCGGCGACGCGCCGGTGCCGAGCCCCCCGGGCCAGCGCGCGCAGGCCGTAGCCCACGTTGTCCTCCACGCTGAGGTGAGGGAAGAGCGCGTAGCCCTGGAAGACGTAGCCGAGCCGGCGCTCCTGCGGGCGCACGTTGATGCCCCTGGCGCTGTCGAAGAAGACCCGGCCGGCCACCACGATCCGCCCCTGGTCGGGGCGCACGAGCCCGGCCAGCGACTGGAGCGTGAGCGTCTTGCCGGCGCCCGAGGGACCGAAGAGTGCCACGACCTTCTCGCCAGCCTCCCAGGTGACATCCAGCGAGAACCCCGGCAGCGCTGTCTTGATCGAGAGGGAGAGCATCAGCCGCCTAGAAGCGGAGCCGCGCCAGCCGGCCGAGACCCATGAGGAGCACCGTCACGCCCGCCACTGCCAGGAGCGCCAGCGCATTGGCCTCGGCCATGCGGTTCTGCTGAACGTGGTCGTAGATGGCGAGCGGCAGCGTCTGGGTGAGCCCCGGGATGCTCCCCGCCACCATCAGCGTGATGCCGAAGTCTCCCAGCGCGCGGCAGAAGGCGAGCACCGTGCCGGCCACCACCGAGCGCCAGGCCAGCGGCAGACTGATGGACCAGAAGATGCCCCACTCCGAGCGCCCGAGCGTGCGCGCGGCCTGCTCGAGCCGCTCATCCACCGACTCGAACCCGGCCTGCGCGGCCTTGATGAGGAGCGCGATGGAGCCGACACACGCGGCAAGGACGGCGGCCCGCCAAGTGAACGCCAGCTCGATGCCGGCGGCGTCGAAGGCGCGGCCCACGGGTCCGCGGCGGGCGATCAGGAGCAGGAGGTAGTAGCCGAGCACCGTGGGCGGCAGCACCAGGGGCAGCACCACCGCGGCCTCCAGCAGATCGCGCCCGGGGAAGCGCCGGCGCGCCAGCGCCCAGGCAAGCGGCAGCCCGATGGCGAGCGTGAGCAGGGTGGCCAGTCCGGCGACCCGGAGGGACAGCCAGACGGGGAAGAGGTCGGGCACGGCTCAGGACTCTCCCGGAACGAGAAAGCCGTAGCGCTTCATGATCGGCCGGCCCTCCGTCCCCTGGACGAGCTGGAGGAAGGCGAGGCCGAGCTCCGGCCGGCCGCTGCGCCTCACCACCGCCGCCATCTGGTCGAGCGGCCCGTGCAGACGCGGGTCAATGAGGACGACGTCCACCTCGGGGACGGAGGCGATGGAGAGCGCCACGATGGCGGCCTCCACGGCGCCTGCCTGGAGGAGCTGGAGCGTGTGGCGGATGTTCTCGCCGTAGACGAGCCGAGGCCGGAGCCGCTCCCAGAGCCCGAGCGCCTGGAGCGCCTCCTTCGCCGCGCGCCCGTAGGGAGCGTGATCCGGATTGGCGATGGCGAGACGGCGCACCTCGGGACGGAGAAGGTCGCCCAGCTCCCGGAGCGCCACCCCCGCCCTCTTCGAAACGGCCAGGACGATGCGTCCCTGGGCGTACAGCGACTGCGTCTCGGGGATGATCGCGCCGGCCCGGGCGAGATCGTCCACCAGCGCGCGGTCGGCGGAGAAGAAGACATCCGCGGGCGCCCCGTGCTCGATCTGGCGCGCCAGCAGCCCGCTCGACCCGAGCACGAGAGTCACCCGCACTCCGCTCCGCTGCTCGAAGAGTGGCACGACTTCCTTGAAGGCGAAGGCCAGATCGGCGGCCGCGAACACGGTGATCGCTCGCCTGGCCGGCTGCGCCGCCGCCTGGCCCGTGAGCGAGGGCATGGCCCATAGCACGGCCGCGGCGGCGAGCGTCCAGAATCGCCACATGGTGGTCTCGATTGTGCGAGGCGACACCGGCCGCGTCAACCGCCATGCCTGCACCTCGCGCCAGGCCATGGTCCCGGGGCTCTCCCATCTGCGGGGGCCCAGAGATGGCCCCCGCACTCCCCCGGCGCAGCGCCCCCGCGGGCTCACCCGCGGGGGCGCTGCTGGATCCACGTGAGCGCCCAGTTCACGAGGAAGGTGAGGAGGAGCAGGATCACCGACAGCGCGATGGCGATGTCGAAGTTCCCCTTGCTCGTCTCGAGGACGGTGGCCGTCGTGAGCACGCGCGTGGAGCCCTTGATGTTGCCGCCCACCATGAGGGAGGCCCCCACCTCGGAGATGACGCCGCCGAAGCCGGCCATCACCGCCGCCAGCATGGGCAGCCGGGCCTCGCGCAGGAGCGCGCCGACCATCTGCGCGCGCGAGGCGCCGAGGGCCAGCATCTGCAGCCGGAACGCCGCGGGGATCTGCTGGACGGCGGCGAGCGTGAGACCGGTCACGATGGGCGCGGCGATCACCATCTGCGCCAGCACCATCGCCAGCGGCGTGTAGAGCATCTCGAGGAACCCCAGGGCGCCGTTCCGCCACAAGAGAATCGTCACGAAGAGGCCGACGACGACGGGCGGCAGCCCCATGCCCGTGTTCACCAGGCTGACGGCGAGCGCGCGGCCCGGAAAGCGCGCGAGCGCGAGCACGGTCCCCAGCGGGATGCCGATCAGCAGCGACAGCGCGGTCGCGCTCCCCGAGATCTCGAGCGACAGGAGCGTGATCCGCCACACCTCGGGATCGCCCGTCAGGAGAAGGCGGAGCGCCTCGATCACGCCCTGGAAGAACAGGCTCACGTCGCTGGGTTCCGTGGCAAGCGTCCCACCACGCGGGGCTTGATCGTGCTACTGCTTCCGCTCTCGCTTGGCCTGCTTGTTCAGGGCTGGCCCTGGCCCATCGTGCTCCAGCGCCAGAAGCACCAGCGGGAGATCCTCCGCTCGTGCCTCCCTTATGTGGCGCTTGGCATCAGACACCCTGGGGCCCCGATCTGTCAGAAAGACCCCGAGCTTGTCGCTCGGGACGACCAGCACACCCACGTCGATCTTCCCCTTCTCCAGTGCCTTCCTGAGGTGGATCACGTCGATGACGAGAAGGTCGCTCCTCGCGGACATCTGGATCTCAACCCCGAGACAGACACGTGTGCCATTGACGGTGTGGCACTTGGTCCAGTCGATGTCTCCGCTCTTGACGCCAGCCCAGGACTTCGGGAACCGCTCGTCGATCAGTCGGCGCACGGCGGCCCCACCATTCGCGTCACGCTCTTCCTTCACCAGGAGAGGTACACCTCGGAGGATGCTCCGCAGCTCTTCGAGGAGAGGACTGAGACCCAGGCGCTCTATGCGCTCGCGAGCCCCATCATAGTGGTGCTCCTCCACGATCTTCGCCACTCAGGGCACGACCAAGGTGAACTTCGGATCTGGCCGCTTGAAGACACGCTGTAGCGTCACAGGGGAGATCGGAA
>Ga0209211_10006287_pt1 | contig 17282 bp, 17 predicted proteins | sample RifGroA2_FD_183992 | JGI IMG/M metagenome (GOLD analysis project Ga0209211, IMG submission 183992) | Groundwater microbial communities from Rifle, Colorado, USA - Groundwater A2 (SPAdes) (version 2) | ecosystem: Environmental > Aquatic > Deep subsurface > Groundwater | place: Rifle, Colorado... | reverse complement strand
CCCAGGCGATTAATAATACGATTATATTATAACAGTTATTATGGGAGATGTCGATTTTCAAAAATTAAAAAAACACCAATTTATTATGATTGTTGTTTTTTAGGTCCCAAACAAGCGAATAAGCCGGATTCTGTTTTAACTGTCATCTATCTTGTTCCGCCATCGCTGGCGGAATCATGCGGGCTACCAAATTTGCCCTTGCACCCAAGTAAGGGTTTAGCCGTTTCACCCCCGCCTTCGCATAAAGCTTCGGCGGGACTAATCCCGGGCCGAAGGTTTCCCTTCGGGAAAGGATCCCAAGAACCTCGCGGCCTTGGCGTCTCTGCTCGCACCTCTATCTCACGACCGACAGGGATTACCTGCTACTCGCGTCAATTGAATGACCGGGTGTCCGGACTTTCCTCCCTCCTTCGCTCATCGCTACGCTCGAGCTTCGGCGGGCAGGCCCCACTTTTTACTACTTGACGGGCTTGCCATTTTTAACCCTGAACGCAATGAAGAGCGAAGAAGAGCGACAGAACTGCTTGTTTAGGACATTGGTAGTATAGCAAAAATGAATATATTTGTCAATTTTACGCTAAATTACGTAATTGACACCAGCTAATTATTTTGATACAGTAATTCTCTGAAAGGAGGTGAGATCATGGAAGAGCTCACTGTGCGCAATTTTAAAAATTATGCTTTGCGGATGTGCGGCGGATATGGCCGCGGATATGATTTTTTTAGGGGTTTGTCAGAGGAGCATGAGGTTTTCTGGCAAAGAATAAATTGTCTTCGAGATTTGAAGTTAAGGGAAGAAGGAATGAATATGCTTGGCGAGGTTGAAAGCGATGAAGAGGTCTTTGACAATTATAATCCGGTAACATTGACTCTCGGAGAATGGGAAACCTTCAAAGATGGTTTACGCCGATTGGTCTTGGAGCATTAGCAAGGAGAAAAAAATGGACGAGAAGCTTGATTTGAAAAAAAAGAAAAAAAAAAAATTAAGCGGGCTGATGGCTGTTGGGGATTTGTGGATGATGATGGTTCATGGGTTGATGCCGCAGAGGGCAGATCGCTGATTGGTTCGGTGATTGATGCAGTTGGTGATTTTTTAGGGGACATTGATTTTGATGATGATTAGTTCAATTGGATTGATAGAAAGGAAGAGGGAAACAACAATGAGCAATAACGAAAAGTTTAGGGGCGTGAAAGAAACGATGTTGGTTTTAGCAGGACTGCCGGAAGAAATCATTGGTAAGAACATTGTTTTCGAAGGCCAGGCTCTCGATCCATCCATAGCTCCGGGGAGAATGGACATCGGCAAGGTTAAACATGTTGAAGATCGTGGTCAGAAAATTGGGGAGAAGTGTTATTATTATTTGATTTTGACGACTGACCGTGGCCAGCAATATACCTACTGCGGTTTTGGGGATTTTTGGCACTTTGAACAAGATGGTAAGATTTTTGTCGGTAAAATCGTGGAGCAAAATGAACAGGAGAAAAAAAATGGCGGAAACAGCGGATAAGCTGGATGAGGCATTGGAAGCGCGCGGATTGCCGAAAAATATTATCGGGAGACAGATTCAGTTTTTCGGTTTTTATCAAATGAAGTCATGTGAGCATGCCATCATACAAATACGAACTATATGCACTTTGGCAATATTTAATGATACTTTTTTATACTTGGGTGGATCAGGTTATCGTTTTTCAGGGAATTATGAAGATTACAAAGGTCGAAAAGGTTGGTGCTTTTTGAAAGATGGAAACGGACAGCAAGTAGTTGGGCAAATCACGGTGGTTGATTAAAACAATACCGGCCAAGCGCAAAGCGCTTGACCGGTTTTTTTTTGTCATTCCGGATTACGATCCGGAATATTTCTCTGTATTGTCATTCCGGATCGCAGTCCGGAATCTAAAGTCCAATTGTATTTTTTATTAATGTCATTTTTTTGGTCGCCAATTGTTGCGCTTTCTTCGCGCCGTCAGCCAGTATTTTTTCAACAGCCGCGTCGGACAGCGCGTTGAATTTGTCCTGAATCGGAGTGACGAAGGCAATCAACTTTTCCGCCAAATCTTTTTTAAAGTCGCCATAACCATGGTCGCTAAATTTTTTTTCAATTTCTTTGGCTTCCAAATTTGTTATCAAATGATAAAGCGTCATTAGATTTGCCAGCGCGGGTTTATCGGGCGTGAATTTTATTTCACTGCCTGAATCAGTCACTGCCTTCTGAATTTTTTTGCGAATCAAATCCGGCGCGTCGGTTAAAGCAATATAATTATATTCGGAAGAAGCGGATTTGCTCATTTTTTTTGCCGGATCATCAAGGCCTTTTAATCGAGCGGATATTTTATTTATCTTGACTTCAGGAATAACGAAAATGTTGCCGTAAACGCTGTTGAATTTTTTGGCGATTGTTCTCGTTAATTCAACGTGCTGAACCTGATCTTCTCCCACAGGCACAATGTTTGTGTCATAGAGAAGAATGTCCGCGGCCATTAAACAAGGATAAGTGAACAAACCGGAATTGATATTTTCTTTGTGTTGGGTTGACTTGTCTTTGAACTGGGTCATGCGTTCCAATTCGGAAATGGGCGTGGCGCAATTCAAAATCCAGCCAAGTTCAGCGTGTTCCCTCACGTCCGATTGCTTGAAAATAATATTTTTTTTCGGATCAAGTCCTGAAGCCAAATATATTTTTGCTAAGTTAATAATGTTAGTTTGCAATTGTTCGGGTTTTTGAAAAACCGTAAGCGCGTGCAGATCAACAATTGAAAAAATAGACTCGTATTCATTCTGAAGCGAGAGCCAGTTGGCTAGCGCGCCGAAATAATTGCCGAGATGAATAATGCCGGTCGGCTGCATGGCGCTGAAAAGGCGTTTGGTCATAAGTATAGAAGATTTATTATCGTTAATCTGTGGTGATTATATCAAATTAAGAGACAAATAGCCAGTTTTTCACTATTGACAGGTTTTTCATTTATTGATACAATCATATGTCTGCGCTGGATGCGCAACAAGGAGGATAAATTGGGCAAAAGGATTGTGGATGCACGGAAAGACCTGTTTCCATACGGAGAGTTTAAGGAAGAGACAGATGTTTTTCAAGCGTTAAATGGATTTTATTGTTTAGGGGTAGAATTTGAACATGGTCCGGTAAGGTTTTATTACGGCCACATTGATGGCGTTGAAGTCAGCGAAAACGGAACAGTGATTAGATTTAATTTTAAAATGCAACACGCTTTAGGCAAAGAAGAAGAATTTGCCGTGGGTTGCGACCTTGATTGGATGACTAAAGGCTGCAAGCTATTTTACAAAAAAGGGGCAGGTATTTCGCAGAGCATAAAAGATATTAAGTTCGATGTTTTCTCTTCTGACGGTAAGCAATTAATGTAAAACATTACAGCGGCGAAACAATTTCGCCGCTGTTTATTTTGGACTGATTGGATATTTTAGACTTCAATCACCACCGGCAAAATCATCGGCCGCCTTTCGGTTTTCTGATAAAGAAATTGACCGATGGCGTCGCGCAGTTTGTTTTTCAATTCCAGCGGATCAAAAGTTTGGCGTTTTTTGCCGACGACTTTTTTGACCAGAGCGCGGGCGTCTTCAATCAGCTGTTTGCTTTCTTTCATATAAACAAAACCGCGGGAAATGATATCCGGACTGCCCATGAGTTCGCCGGTTTTTCTTTTAACCGTAGTAATAACCACGAACATGCCATCCTCGCTCATCATGCGGCGATCGCGGAGCACTATGCTCGAGACATCGCCCACGCCGAGGCCGTCCACCATGACGTATTCAGTCGGAACTTTTTCCTCGGTCAATCTGCCGATCGTTTCTTTTTGATTTTGACCGCGGAAAAATTCAATAACTTGGCCGTTGGCGGCCACGAAAATATTTTCCTTTGGCACGCCGACGCTCTCGGCCAGTTGACCGTGAATACGGAGCATGTAGTGATTAGCTTCAATCGGAATAAAATATTTTGGTTTCAGCAAACGGATCACCAGCTTTAAATCTTCCTGCTTGGCATGTCCGCCGGCATGAATATCCATGTGCTGATAGTGGTAAACTTTCGCGCCTTGTTTGTAAAAAGTATCTTTTAGGTTTTGAATTGTGCGTTCATTGCCCGGAATAACTGAAGAAGAAAAGACAATGGAATCGCCTTCTTCAACGCTCAGGAATCTGTGCTCTTTGTTGGCGATGCGATTCAAGACCGCGTTTTTTTCTCCTTGCGCGCCGGTGCCGATAACCGTAATTTTGTTGTCCGGTAAATGCTTCATGTCATTCTCATCAATCAAAGTGCCTTTTTGAAATCTGATATAGCCGAGTTGATGAGCAATCTCAATATTGGTGTTCATGCTTCGACCGTCAAGATAAACTTTGCGTCCGAATTTTTCCGCGGCTGTGATAATTTGCTGAATTCTATTGATCAGCGAGGCGAAAGTGCCGACAATGATGCGGCCTTGCGCTTCCTGAAAAATTTGTTCAATGGAATGAGTGATTTCTCCTTCGGAAATTTGGTGTCCGCGATGCTCGGCATCAGTACTATCGGCCATGAGAGCGAGAACTCCGCGGCCGCCGATTTGCGCCACGCGATTCAAGTCAATCGGTTTGTCATTGATCGGACTTAAATCAATCTTGAAGTCGCCGGTGTGCACGATGGTGCCGACCGGCGTGTGCAGAACCGCGGCAAAACTGTCCGGAATATTGTGATTAACTCGGAAAAATTCTACGCTGAACGAGCCCAAGCGAACTATGTCTTTGTCAGGATCAATCACGTGCAGATCAAGCGGCTGTTTGCCGTATTCCTCGTGTCGTTTTTTGATAAAGCCGGCCGTAAGAGCGGCTGTGTAAATGGGCGGATTGCCCAGTTCCGGGCAGAGATGCGAGACCGCACCGATGTGGTCGTAATGTCCGTGGGTGATAATTACGCCGCGGATGTTTTTTATTTTTGTTTTGAGGTAGGTGATGTCCGGAATAATATAATCAATGCCGGGCATGTCTTCCTCCGGGAATTGCAGACCCATGTCAATAATAACAATGTCCTGGCCGTATTCGAGTACGGTCATGTTGCGACCGACTTCTTCGAGGCCGCCCAGTACCATTATGCGGAGACGGGGCGAACCATCGGATTTGATAGTCGGAGTAATTGGTTTTGGCGCGGTGACGATCGGCCGAGACGTTAGAAGACGCGCGAAAAACGTTTGTGAAGTTTTAAATTAATTAATTAAGAGGATCTAGAGAATTAGTTTGATAGAGAGAAAGAATAAAGGGGTTGGAGGGGAATAAACGAATTAAGCGAATTGAGCGAATTAAACTATAATCTCTTAATCTCTAATCTCTTAATTCGCTAGTTCGGTTGCTTAATTGTTTTATGTTTTTAGTTTATGTTTTTTTGTTTAAATGCTTCTATGCTTATATGTTTTATTTTCCCAACTGCCGATCAGTATTGATAAACCATTCGTTAATCTGATTGAAACGATTGGCCGGATTTAATATTTTTGAAGTATTAAAGTTTTTTATTTTTTTGTTTTGCGGATAGGTATAGGTCGGGTTAAACAGGAAAATCGCGGGGACTGATTCGGCTATGAGCTTTTGAAACTTTTGATATTTTTCCGCGCGCTTGGTTTCATCCGCGGTTTTGCGCGCTTCTTCCAGCAATTTGTCAATCTCCGGATTGTTGAGAGAAGTTAAATTCAAGCCCGGATAAACTTTTTGATTTGAATGCCAAAATGGATATGGATCAGGATCATAGCCTAGGATTTGCCCATAAAGCAAGGTTTCATAACTACGATTTTTTATCGCGGTTTGAGTATCTTCAATGCTCAAAATTTTCAAATTAACTTTGGCGCCGATTTGTTGCCATTCTTTTTGCAGTTCGCCGGCGATTTTCACGTTTTCCGGCTGATTGACCGTGGTCAGCGTGAATTCCAAATAGCGATCTTTCAGTTTTCTGACCGGATAAGGATAAAGTTCTTCGTTGGCCGGAACAAGCGTTTCTGTTTTTTCTTTATCTTTTTCGTTGGCAGCCTTTTCCGGTAATTTGTAATCAGTCAATTTCCAGCCGGCCTTATCCAGCTCGTCTTTGGCGTGTTGGACGTTGTAAGGATATTTAACCGTGTTCTGATTGTAGCCAAGACTGCCGGGCAAGACGCCGTTATCAATAATTTGAGCTTCAGCGTTGAAAATTTCATTAACGATTTTTTCTTTATTGACCGCGTGAGACAAAACTTTTCGAATCATCGGGTCTTTCAAAATCGGACTGTTATCGTAGTTGAAAAACACGGCGGTGTATTGCGGTAAATGCAGCAAATTAAAATTCAAATTACGATTGTTGATTACGCGCGCTCTGATTTCTTTCGGTAAATAACTGATGCCGTCAACTTTTTTGTTGTTCAACGTTTCCACCGCCTGTTCGAAATTTTCCAGAAATTTGAAAACCAATTCTTCAATGTACGGCGCGCCGGCGTAATAGTCGAGATTTCTTTCCAGTTTAAAACTTTTGATTTCGCCGTTTTTATTTTTTATCAAGGATTTGAATTTGTATGGTCCGCTGCCGATTGGTTTCAGATTGTACTCGGTTAGCGACATGTTTTCCGGATTGATATTCCGCCAGAGATGTTCGGGCAGAATGCCGACCGTCAAGCTTTCGAGGAACGGCGCGAACGGAGTTTTTAAAATAAAAGTGACAGTAGTGTCATCGATTTTGTTGACGGCCACTCCTTGGAAATTATAATAAAGCGGAGTCTTTGATTTATTGTTCATGATGCGACCGAAGGTAAAGATAATGTCTTCGGCGCTCAATTTTTCTCCGTCGTGCCAGAGCACGTCAGTTCGTAATTTTATGGTGTAGGCTAATTGGTCGTCGCTGATTTGGTAGCTTTCAACCAAGTCTTTTTCCACACCGCGATCTGTGTATTTGAAAAGGCCTGAATAGATGATTGAAGTTAAGTCAAGATCCACGTCATTTGCCTGGGCGAAAAGAGGATTGATATAACGCGGGGCGCCGACCAAAGCTTCAGTATAGCTGCCGCCCAGCGCCGGTTTCACGCTGGAATTCGTCAGGTAAAGATTTATGCCGAGAGCAATGAGACTGACGCAGGCGAGTCCGCACAAAATTCTAACGAGTAGTTGTTCGGCGCTTGATAAATAGTTGGAAACATAAGTGAATTGCCGCCAAGTGGGCAATTTTTTGTTTGACGCCAGCTTCTGCACCAGGCGCTCGTCATGGGCGTTGAATTTTTTGATTTTTTGTCGAGCGATGCTTTCTTTGAATTTTAATTTCAAAGATAAAAAAGCAATCTCGAATTTTTTAATTAGTGACACAATTAATTTTTTTTGTGGCCATGGAAGAATGAGAAATGGCCAGAAGATAATGCTTAGGCGCGAATCAGAATATTAGCGATGGAAACGCCTAAGAATAATATAGAGAAGATGATAGTTAAAATAAAGATGGTTTTTTCCATGCCGCGTTTCGTTCGAAACACGTTTGAAGAATCGCCTCCACCAAAGACAGAAGACAATCCGCCACCTCTATTTTGCAGTAAAATTAGAGCCATTAGAATAATAGCAATAGCGACTTGAGCAATAGTGATAATGTTTTCCATAGAGAAGTTATATTTGACAAAAGAATTATAGCAGACGGGTAAATATATGTCAAGATTATGGGTTAGGATTGGTAGAATCAGTAGGATCGGTAGGATGGTTTAGATAACTATATGAATTTATTGATTTCTTGTAGCACTTATTTTGTTCGTCTTGCTTATTATTTCTATGACGTATTAATAATTTGTGATATAATCAAATTAATATTTTATGTTAGGAAAAAACATTGAATTTTTGAGCAATAAAGCAAAGTGGTATAAACGCAAGTGGCTGGTCTCGCTTGTCTTGCTCGTCTCGCTCGTCGTACTTTCGTTCGTCGGCTTGTTTGCGTATCAATTTTATAAAGTTTATTATGCCATGAAAACCGGTGATTATATAACCGGCGCTGATCTCACGGCCGGAGCGCCCTATCAGATGTCGGATTTTATTGACGAGATGAGCCCGTGGGTTGGAAAGAAGGACGCGAAAGTGGTGATTGTTGAATTTGGTGATTTTAATTGTGCCAAAACAAAAACTGAAGTTCCGATTATCAAAGAAATCATTTCAAAATATCAAAGCAAGGTCAAATTCATTTGGCGGAATTTTCCGGTGGTCGCTGATAATTCGATTGAATTGGCTTTGGCCGCTGTTTGCGCGAATAAGCAAGATAAATTTTGGACTTTTCACAATCAATTGTTCGAACGACAAGGTGAATTCGGCACGAGCGAATCGATTCAGACTTTGGCCGCGTCACTCGGGTTCAAGATGGATGCTTTTAATGAATGTTTGAAAAATAAATTGACGGAGGCGCAGGTGAAAAAAGATTATTACAGTGCGCAAGACGTGGAAGCGGCCGGAACGCCAGCGTTTCTGATTAATGGTTACAAATTGCATGGCACAATATCAGCTGAATCATGGGACGAAACGATTCAAAAATTTTTGAGTTATTATGAAAAAGATAATGGAAATTAGAATTCACGGTCGCGGCGGCCAAGGCTCGGTTACGGCGGCGGAACTTATCGCGGTGGCTGCTTTTTATGATGGCAAATTTTCACAGGCTTTTCCGAATTTTGGCGTGGAACGGCGCGGCGCGCCGGTTATGGCTTATTGCCGCATCGCGGAAACGCCGATACGTTTGCGCGAACAAATTTACAATCCGGAATACGTGATTATTCAAGACAGCAGTTTGATTTCGCAGGATCATCAGCTTAACGCCGGAATCGAGAAGTGCCTTGGTATTCTCATAAACAGCGACAAAGAGGATTGGCCGACCATAAAAAATAAAAATGTTTTGGCTGTGCCGGCGACCAAGATCGCTCTTGAAAAAATCGGCAAACCGTTTATCAATACCGCGCTGGTAGGCGCTTTCAGTGCCATGACGGACGCGATTTCTCTGGCTTCGCTTGAACGGGCGATTAAAGAAAGGTTTGAGGGGAAGGTAGCGGAAGCAAATGTTGCGGCGATGACCGCGGCGCATGAATTTGTGAAACAAAATGCGAAACGTTGAGATTGTTTCGCAAATGTTTAGCATAATTCGCGGCTATTCGCAGATTAGTAATCTTAGGTGTAAGAATTGGTAGCGTTACATACAGTTTAATCTATGGATTCATTGATTATTTCGACAAATAAGTTTATCGCAGTTCTCCGAAGGGTTACTTTTTGACGCCAAAAAGTAACCAAAAAGCGCTGGGGCTCCGAATTCGCGTGGGGACAATTGTTATTCGCGGGAAATGAATGGGCGAACTCCGCCCCAGACCCCGTGAAATGCAGAGTAATCATTTTGAATTTATATAAAGATGATTTATTAAAAAGTATATACAACGCTGTTCAATTTTACATCTTATGAAAATAAATTTAGCCATATCACCCGGCACATCCAAAGAAAACAAGACCGGCAATTGGCGGGTTTTTTATCCGTTGATTGATCATGATCTCTGCACAGCTTGCGGGACATGCGATCGCGTTTGTCCGGAAGGTTGCGTTTTTTTGGTTGGCGACAAAGCCAAAGGTGAGAAGGTTTATTATGAAAAGGATCTTGATTTCTGCAAGGGTTGCGGCATTTGCGCGGAGGAATGCCCGGTTAAATGTATAAAAATGGAAATTGAGGAGAAGTAGGACGTTTAGGATTATTGGGACGTTTAAGATTAAGAGAACAATATGGACGATGTTAAATATAAAAATTCTTTTAGACAATTAATAGTTTGGCAAGAAAGTAAGAAATTGACATTGCTGGTATACGAATTCACAAAGGACTTTCCGCAAGAAGAAAAATTTGCGATGATTTCGCAAATTAGACGAGCGGCTTATTCTATAATGGCGAACATCGCTGAAGGTAATTCAAAAAGGTCATGCAAGGACAGGTGCAATTTTTTCAATATTGCTTTTGGTTCGCTCAGTGAATTAGATTGTTTTGCCGAAATTGCCCATGAACTTAAATATTTGAATGAGGAAGCTTATCGAAAATTATTGGAATTTATTAATAAAGTTGGATATTTGCTTAATAAGTTTGTGCGTTCGCAGAAAACTTTTCCAAAATCTTAACAATCCTAAACGTCCTAATAATCCTAAACGTCTTTATATATATGAAAGAATGCGTAGAAGGTTCCCACGCCATCGCGGAAATCGTGAAATTGTGTCGTCCGGCCGTTGTTTCCGCGTATCCGATAACGCCGCAGACGCATATTGTGGAAGATTTGTCGCAATTCAAAGCTGATGGCGAGGCGGATTTTGAGTTTATTCGTTCTGAAAGCGAGTTTGCCGCGGCTTCAATCGTGCTCGGAGCGAGCGCCTCCGGCGTTCGGACATACACGGCGACAAGCTCGCAGGGATTATTGCTGATGGCGGAAGTTATTTTCACGATTAGCGGTATGAGATTGCCCGTTGTTCTGACTTGCGCCAATCGGGCGGTGTCCGCGCCGATAAATATTTGGAATGATCAGCAGGACGCTATGACGGTCCGCGACAGCGGTTGGATTATGCTTTTTGCCGAGGATAATCAGGAGGCCGTTGATTTTCATTTGCTGGCGTTTAAGCTCGCGGAACATTTGCAAATTCCGGTGATGGTTAATGTGGATGGTTTTATTTTAACTCATACGTTTGAACCGCTGGAAATGCCAAGCGCCGCGCAGGTGAAAAAGTTTTTGCCTGATTACAATCCTTCAAGCGGGCAGTTTTTGGATGTTAAGAATCCGAAAAGTTTAGGTTGTTTTGCCACGCCGGACGATTATTTTGAAATCAGAAAAGATTTGTTTGATGATTTGCAAAATTCAAAAGTAACTATTGTAAAAGAATTGAATAATTTTTCAAAAGCATTTAAGCGCAACAACGCCGAGTTGGTTGAATATTATGGAAAAGAAAACGCGGAAACCGTGTTCGTGGCTATGGGTTCGGTTGGCGGAACAATCAAGGATACGATTGACGAACTGAGCGTTGCGGGCGCGAGTGTTAGTTTGGCGAGAATAAAATGTTTTCGGCCGTTTCCACGCGAAGAAATTTTTAAAAAATTATCGTTCGCGAAGAATGTCGCGGTAATTGATAAGAGTGTTTCGCTTGGACAAGAAGGAATTATCGCCACTGAAGTAAAAGCGGTTTTGCTCGGTACCGGCGTTAAGGTTCAATCATGCGTGGCCGGACTTGGCGGGCGGGATATTACGCGCGAGATGTTGAAAGACGTTTTGAATAAAATTCAAGGTGATAATTCAGCGACGTTATTCGTGGGATTAAAATAAAGAAGCAAACATAAAAACAAGAAAGCATGCAAATTGATGAGATTACTTCACTACATGCGATTTCGTTCGCAATGACAGGCGGGAACGCATCGTCCCATTGTCATTGCGAGCGAAATCGCGTGAAGCGTGGCAATCTGTGATTAGCACCTTGTTAATGTGATCCATCTATGAAGGAGTAATCTATACTAATTTACGTATTTATAGCAAGTTAAAAAACAATGAACAAACAATTAAAAGTATTATTAATAATTTCAGTTATCGGATTTTTTCTGGCAACGCCGGTAGCCGCGGAGTTTAAAATTGAAGAAGCGAAGATCAATATTCCGTTTGGTAATTTACCGGCCACTCTGAATAGTTTTAGTATTGACCCATGTAAGTGCTCTGAAGCGGACAATCCTGTATCATGCGCGAAGAAGGAACAAAACCAATGTGTCAATATTCCGTGGATCGCCATGTATATCGGTGAAGCCTACCGTTATGGCGTGGTTATCGGTTCAGTGTTGTCGGTGATTATGATGATGATCGGCGGGCTGATGTATATTCTCGGCGGATTTAATCAGACCATGATTACCAAAGCCCGCGGTTTTCTCACCGGCGGCGCGATTGGAATTTTTTTACTTCTCGGTTCATATGTTATGTTGCATTTGGTTAATCCGAATTTGGTTGTGTTGAAACCATTGCAGATGGAGGTGGCGAGGGAGGAAATTCCCTTTACCGCCACTTTTTGCGACGAGGCGGGAAAAAATGGTTTTGCAGTGGTTGATTCTGATTGGAATAAAGGAAATGATAATTGTGGAATTGCCTTGCCCATTAAATTGATAAAAGAAACATCATCAGCTACCTCAACCGGACTAACTTGTGTGTCTAATTATTGCCAAGGAAAGAAATCTTGTGTGCAGAGTTTAGAAACAAATAAATGGGGGTGTGCGGATGTGGCAATGCATGGCAGTATTTCATATCCTAGTGATCTGAATGTGTTTTTTTGCGGCTCCGTAACCCAAGCAGCTCTTGGTGCAGGTTTTTATCTTGATAATGTTGAACTTTTTGCGTTAGAGCCTAAAAAAGAAATCCCTGTATCAGTTAGTAGTAATATAAGTGTTGGTAAGGAAAAGCATAGCTATTCAATTAACTATGATGATTTAAATCTTTCCGGGGTAGATGATAGTGCGCAAATATTATTGGAAATTGAAGTAAATGATGCCGGTTGGCCGTTTTTTGCAACTTTTGATGATGTTTTTAAAACCGCGTCGGCGTCGAAATTGATCGGTGATGTTTTGCCGGTGCTGATTTGCGGAGATAATGTAAATGGTTTTGAGCCGTTTGTATATAAGGGTGGTAAGGGCATAATGTATCAGTCGCTAGAAAAATTAACTGTCGGCGACCTGAAGGCAGCAGGCAAGTCAGTCCGATGGAACGTTAATATCACCAAAAATATTTATGATTGTGCTAATGGAGCAACGGTGGATAAAATTGGTTTTTGTAAAAACGCACAGGGTGCTTCCGGCAGTTTGGCTGGAAAGGTCGGAGATACTTGTATCAAGCAGTCTGATTGCGGTGTTGGCTTGAATTGCGGCGATGGTAATATTTGCGTAATTCCTGGGGATGATAGCGCACATTGCAATGGTAATAATGACTGCAAGAGTGGATTCTATTGCAATGATAAATTAGCAAATGGCACGTGTATGGCCAGTACTACTCTAGGTTTCTCTTGCGATCCTGATGTTGCCGGTTCCTGTATCAGTAGTCTTATTTGCGACGATGAGACAGAGAAATGCGTTGACGCTCCACCGGCGTGTACAATAAATATTGAGTGTTCTTCGAGTTCACTAGGCAAATTCCCTGGTTGGAATGGGGACTGTTCTGATAACTTTTGTGATTGCGATAGTGATAGTGGGTGCACGGATGGATATTATTGCGCAGATAATCTCACTGATTCTTTTGGAGGAAATGACTCTTGCGTAAAAAAACAATTATGACTAATCAAATACCCTTCAAATATTTATTGAATCCGGGACATTCGGCTTGCGCGGGCTGCGGAGAAATTTTAGCGATGAGGCACGTTCTTCAGGCGGCTGGAGAAAATTCCATTGTGGTCAATGCCACCGGCTGTTCGGAAGTGACAACTACGCGTTTTCCAACGTCATCATTTAAAGTTCCATGGATTCACGCCAATTTTGAGAATGCTTCGGCCGTGGCTTCGGGAATATTGGCGGCGATGAAAGTTAAAGGCGACAAAAAAACAAAAGTGATGGCTTGGGGCGGAGACGGCGCGACTTTTGATATTGGTTTTGGTTTGATTTCAGGATCATGGGAACGGGGCGAGAATATTTTGTACGTTTGTTTTGATAATGAAGCGTACATGAATACCGGCGTTCAATCGAGTGGGTCAACGCCGTTCGGTGCGAACACCACGACCACGCCGCCGGGAAAAAAATCATCGGGTAATGATTTGAAAAAGAAAGATATGATTGAAATCGCTTTGGCGCATCGATGCGTTTACGTAGCCACGGCCACGGTCGGCAATGTCATTGATCTTGAAAACAAAGTAAAAAAAGCGTTTACTCTTGACGGTCCGAAATATTTGCAAATTCTGGTTACTTGCGTGCCCGGTTGGTACACGGAATCAAAAGATACGATTAAAGTCGCCAAGTTAGCGCAACAAACAGCAGTTTATCCGGTGATTGAATATGTGAATGGCAAGTTGGTTGGCAGCCAGAAATGTCCGAAGGAACGTCCGAAAGTTGAAGAGTATTTAAAACTGCAAGGACGTTACAAACACCTGTTCAAAGCTGATAGCGGAATGAAAGAGATCGCCAAGATTCAGACATGGGCTGATGAAAATGTCAGAAAATTTGGATTATAATAAGATAGTTTGTAATTTGAATATTTACTGGTATAATAAAAATGATTAACAACAATATGAATAACGAATCAACAATCAACGACGTCTTGGAGGCGGTGAACACTTTTTCAACAAAGGTTGACGAGCGATTTGATAAAGTTGACGAGCGATTTGATAAGGTTGAGGGACGACTCGGTTCACTTGAAGGAGATGTCTCGTCGCTAAAAGGAGATGTTGCGCACATCAAAAACGTCATGGTAACAAAGGAGTATTTGGATGATAAATTAGCTGATTTGCGAGGAGACCTGGTTGTGTTGACAAGGAAAGAAGACAACAAGTTGAAAGTTTTGGTGGAAATTTTGAAGACAAAAGAAATATTGACGCCGGAAGACGCGCAACAAGTTTTAAAGATGGAGCCGTTTGCTTTAGTTTAAAAAACGTTCAATATAAAAAAATTGCTTTAGGGCGAATTTTTTTTAATTCTAGCGGTCGTACATACGCTTGACAGGAATAATTTTTTGAGATAATATCAACTGTTGTTCTTTGAAAAGAAAGAGGCCGCCTACGCTAAAAAACTACGGCCTGGCGACGCTGAAGCTGTGCCAAGGCGCGCGAGCCAAGGAGGTGAAAAGTGAAAAGCAGGAGACTGGTTCGTTTTTCCGGTTATGATTATTTTATTGCCGCTGGTTTGGCGGTGTCAATCAGTACTGTGCTCTGGTTCATGTTTGGAAAGGGCATAGAAATTGTTCGACAATTGAGTGTCAGTATTGGACAAGTGTGGCCGGTGATAATGTTTTCTTTATTGATGTTTGTTTTGCGCATGGCCGGGCAGTGGAAAAAGATGGAGGTACATCTCCAAAAGGCGCCGTCTCCGGAAGACAAAAAATGGGGTGTGTTGGTTATTGTAATTTCCGTAAGTTTTATTTTTAGCCTTTTTAGTCTCGGTTTGTATATAACGTACAGATTAAAAATGCTGGATTGGATGACAAGTAAAGATTTTATAATTGGGATTATTCTTATTGTGGTGGGAATCGAATTGCTAAACACGTTTAGACGTTTATGGGTGTGGCGATCGGCAATGTCTATTATTGATTTGGAAGACAGTAAGTTATTGAGAGTTATTGAAACGGTTAATGCCAAAAGCGACGTCAAATGTTTATTTGTAATGTTTGATAATAATAATGCTGATAATATCGGCATGGAACCGATTCGGAAATGTCTTGTGGTCGGCAAAAACAGATTGAAGTATATTAGTGAAGAGGAATTATCAAGCGTTGTTTTGCACGAATATGGTCATCTATCGCTTCGTCGTTGGGAGATGGCCAGAAGATTCTTATCGTATATTTTTCTTGTTAGTAGTCTTTGCTTGCCGTTTGTGTTTCTTAATAACACTTTTTTGGCGATTAATAGTGATAATTTTGATTTGATTTTGATTTTTGCTTTAAGTTTTTCGTCTATTGTCTGGTTTATGGGGACGTTGTTGACTAGTGCCGTGAATCGAAGTTTAGAAAAAAAAGCTGATCTTTTTGCGGTAAAACATGGTGGACGAGACGGACTGATTAGTCATCTTAAACAGTTCGTCGAGTGGCATTGTTGTTTTATCGGATTTTTCGAGTATCTGGAGTGCGATCATCCATTGAACAGTGATCGAGTTGATTATCTTTACAAAGCGTAACATCGCGCACGCCCCGCATATCGTGGGGCGTTTTTTTGTTTCAAAATAATTTAATCCTTTTCCCTTTTAACCCCTTTAACCCTTTTTTCTGTTCGTCCTTTACAATCGTTTTCTTTCTTGCTACAATTGGGCGCAATATTGGCTATCAACTTTTTATCGCATTATGTCAAACAAAATTTGCATTCGCGGAGCCAGGGTCAACAACTTGAAAAACATTAATGTTGATATCCCGAGAAACAAATTGGTGGTGATTACCGGACTGTCCGGTTCGGGCAAATCATCGCTGGCTTTTGATACCATTTACGCCGAAGGACAGAGGCGTTACGTGGAAAGTTTGTCTTCATACGCGCGTCAATTTTTGGAAGTAAAAGAAAAACCGGACGTGGATCAGATTACCGGTTTGTCGCCGGCCATTGCCATTGATCAGAGATACAGCGCGCAGAATCCGCGTTCAACGGTCGGCACGATCACGGAAATTTATGATTTGCTTCGTCTTATGTTCAGCCGCATCGGCCATCCGCATTGTCCGAATTGCGGAGTGGAGGTTTCCCGCCAAACGGTCGAGGAAATCGCGGAGAAAATTTGGAAAATAAATCACAAGGTCAATGTTACGATCATGGCGCCCATCGTACGCGAACAAAAGGGCGGCCTCAGAAAAATTCTTGAAGAAGTGCGCAAAGCGAATTATTATCAAGTGCGTTTTGACGGCATTATTTATAATATTGAAGAGGTTGAACAGCTCGACGTTGATAAACAAAAGAAACACACGCTCGAAGTGGTGGTGGACCGAATTTTGCTTGACGGAGACAAAGACACTCTCGGCCAATTGAAGGAATCAGTGAAAGTTGCGGCTGATCTTGGCAACGGATTGGTGGTAATTCTGCGTTCTGACGAGCCGGGCGATGTTCTGTTCAGCCAATATTATACTTGTCCGAAGTGCGACCTTGATTTACCGGAAATAGAGTTGCGCAGTTTTTCTTTCAATTCGCCGTTCGGCGCGTGTCCGGATTGCGCGGGTCTTGGCGTTAAACAAGAGGTTGATCCTGATCTTGTGATCAGCAATCCGCGATTGACTCTCGCTCAAGGAGCGATCAAGCCATGGACGAAAATTTTTTCCAATCAAACGATTATTTGGCAAGTACTCGCGGCCGTGGCCAAACGCCATCATTTTTCGATTGATGTGCCGGTGGAAAAATTAAGCAAAAAGGCGCTACAAATAGTTCTTCGGGGCACGGGCGATGAGGAATATGAAATTGGCTCAAAGAAGATGATGTTCGAGGGCGTTATCCCCGGATTGGAACAAAAATACAAAGAAACTGATTCTGATTATATTCGAAAAGAAATCGAACGTTATATGCGTCAGCATGTTTGCGCGGCTTGCGAAGGACAAAGATTAAAAAAAGAAAGTCTGGCGGTTACGGTCGGTGGCCGGTCAATCGTTGATTACACCGATGTTTCAGTTGCTAATTT
>Ga0209211_10006280_pt1 | contig 17289 bp, 17 predicted proteins | sample RifGroA2_FD_183992 | JGI IMG/M metagenome (GOLD analysis project Ga0209211, IMG submission 183992) | Groundwater microbial communities from Rifle, Colorado, USA - Groundwater A2 (SPAdes) (version 2) | ecosystem: Environmental > Aquatic > Deep subsurface > Groundwater | place: Rifle, Colorado... | reverse complement strand
TGCAACCCAGCCGCGACGCGCTGTTGCGCGACCTGGCCCTGATGCGCGACCTGGTGACAGACCTGCTGGAGAGCGAACGTTTGGCCAGCCCGCACGCTGCCCTGCACCGCGAGCCAGTGAACCTGGCCACGTTGGTGTGCGAAGTGGTGTGCGAGCTGCAAAGCGCCCACGCGCAGGCGGATGGTTCAGACGCGCCGCAGATCGACACCGCGCTGCCGGCCGCCTTGCCCCTGCTGCCGCTGGACCCCACCCGCGTGCGCCTGCTGGTGCGCAACCTGCTGGACAATGCGCTGCGCCACAGCAGCCAGGCCAGTGCAGCACCGCGTATCGAGGTGCAGCCACTAGCGGACGGCGCCGTGCAGCTCACCGTGCGCGACTTCGGCCCCGGCGTGGCCGACGACCAGATCCCCAACTTGGGCCAACCCTTCTTCCGCCCCGACGCCGCCCGCACCCGCGAAGGCGGCGGCGTGGGCCTGGGGCTGTACCTGTGCCGCCTGGTTGCGCAAGCACATGGCGGCAGCTTCGCCGTGCGCAATGCGCGGCCGGGGTTGGAAATTGTGGTGGTATTGCCTGCGCAGAAAGCGTAAGGCGCTTCTGTTTTGATAGCTGCTTGCGCAATATCTGCCTGGGCCAGAGGCTCGTTTAACATGGAATCCATGAAGACACTCCCAATCCGCCTCACCCCCGGCCAAGACTTGCGCGCCACACTGGAAGCCGCCGTCCAAAGCCAGAACTGCCGCGCGGCTTTTGTGTTGTCGGGCATCGGCAGCCTGTCCACGGCGGGTATCCGTCTCGCGGGGGCGGAGCAGCCCACGCGGCTGACGGAGAGCATGGAGATACTCACGCTGTCGGGCACGGTGGCGGTGGACGGTAACAAGACGTCCTCGCACATGCACATGGCGATTTCCACCGCCACGGGGCAGGTGCTGGGCGGGCATGTGGCGCTGGGTTGCACCGTGCTCACTACGGCCGAAGTGTTGCTGGTCTTGTTGCCCGACTGGCAGTTCACCCGCGAGCCGGACGCGCAAACTGGTTATGACGAGCTGGTGATTCGGGCGCACAGCTGAGTTGGTTGGTTTTGCTAGTGTTTCGATAGCTGCTAGCGCACTATCCACCTGGGCTAGGGCCCGATTTCAATCCCAAAGCACCCGGCGTGCCCATTCGGGCAGGGGCTGCACCAACTCCTGCGTCCAGTCGCCTTTGCAGCTTGCCACGGCGGTGTGCGTGCCGGGCGTAACGTCGGCCGAGTCGTACAGAATGGCGGCGTCTGCCAGGCGCACGGCATGTACCAGATGCGCCAGCGTGCGTGGGTAGCGCGCCAGAATGCGCTCTGGCGGTACCGCGTGGCCGCCCTCGGCAACGCGTTGGGCCACGCGCGCCAGCAGCCGCTCGGGCTGGTCCAGCGCCACCACCAGCAGCATGACGAAGAAGCCGTTGGCTTGCGCCTTTTGGATGAGCGCGAGTTTGGATTCGTGGGAAAACACGGTCTCGCTCACAAACGACTGGCCGGCTTGCAGCAGTTCGGCCCGGCGAGCGTCGGCCCAATACCGGGCTTGCTGGGAGCTTTGTTCCGGGTCGGTGATGTGCTGCAGGTGCGTGGCCTCGTGCAGGTCTGCGTTGACGAATTCGGCCGTGGCCGGGATGGTGCCTGCCAGCACCAGCGCGTGGTACAGGGTGGACTTGCCAGCGCCGTTGGGCCCGGCCAGCAAGTAAAAGACGGGTTTTGCCACCTTACGCGCTGGCAGCGTGGGCTTTGCTCCGGTTGCTGGCGACGACTTCGCGCACCCGTTGCGCCAAGCTGCCATCGTTGTCCACCGCCATGAACTGGGCGAGAAGCGCGTCGGCCTGGTTGACCGGCTCGCTGTTGCCGGGGCTGGCGCGCCGGGCGGCGGCTTCGTAGTTGGCAATGGCGGTTTGCGCCTCTTGCGCGGTGAGGCCACTGTGCTCCACGATGCGGCCCAGCGTGGCCCAGTATTCCACCTGGCCCGCCACCGAGCGGCGCATGGGCTGTGCGGCCTCGCGCGCTTGGTTGACCAACGCGGCGGGCAGTTTGACGGATGCAAAACCGGTAGTAGCTTGGGGCATGGTGTTTCTCCTGAATGGCGCATTTTGCGCCAATTTGTATGAAATATACAGGCTGTAAATTGAAGCTCGCGGTTTCTGGGTACCACCTATCTGCCGGTGTTTCCTGTTGACTCCGCCTGTACATGCCTTGGCAGGAAGCAAAAAATCAATATGCATATTGCGGGTAACTGGCACTAGTCTTATAAATTCTTTAAAAATCAATGCACATGCTATATGCATATTGAATATACTCATGTGCCATGAGTTCTTCAGGCATTAAATCCCGACTCGGTCACGCGCAATGGTCACTCAAACCCCAAGACCTGGCCATGGCGTTCAAATTGGTGTGTTTGGCGGGGCAAAAGTTGCCCTATGTGGCGCTGGCGCAGGCCATGCACATGTCGCAGTTTGAGGCCCACGCGTGCATGGCCCGCTTGAGCGGGGCCCGGTTGCTGGCGGAGGTGAATGACGCCCCGATACCGGTCATGGCGGCCTTTCGGCCCATGGTGTTGAACGGGGCAGCCTATTTCTTCCCTGCGGTGCGGGGGGAGATCACCATGGGGTTTCCCACTGCCTATGGTGTGGAGCCGCTCAAGTCCAAGGTATTGTTTTCTGACGAAACGCCACCGGTGTGGCCGCATGCGGATGGTCCGGTGCGCGGCAGCGCGCTGCTGCCGCTATACCCCAAGCTGCCATTGGCTGCGGCCAAAGACCCGGCTTTGTACGAATTGCTGGCGCTTTTTGACGCGCTGCGCATTGGCCAGGCGCGGGAGCGGGAAATAGCGCGCAAGCTGCTGGAAGAAAGGCTGGGCTAATGGCCGCATTCAACAATCCCAATCTGGCCATTCTGGAGCTGGTGGCGCAGGCCTTGGGCCCAGTTTGTGAGCAAGTGATTTTTGTAGGAGGGTGTGCCACCGGCTTGCTGCTCACACAAGAGCGGCCTGACCGAATCCGCATCACCGAGGACGTGGACATCGTGGCCCAAGCGCTCACTGTGCACGACTACCACGCCATAGAAAAACAAGTTCGCGCCCAGGGGTTTAGCAATGACATGCGCCCCGGTGCTCCCGTTTGCCGATGGGTCTACAAAAATGTGACCCTGGATCTGATGCCCACGGTGAAAGACATCCTGGGGTTCGCCAATCGTTGGTATCCGTTGGCACTAGAGTCTGCACAACCCGTGGTGCTGCCAAATGGCATCAAGATCCAACTGATTGCCGCGCCGGCGTTCATCGGTACTAAGCTGGAAGCATTTAAAGACCGCGGCAAAGATGCCAATGGCAAACCAGACTACCTGGGCAGCCACGACCTGGAAGACATCATCACGGTTGCCGATCGGCGCCCGGAGTTGCTGGCCGAATGCCAGACAGCGGCACCGGAGCTGCGTGCCTATTTCGCGGCAGAATTCATGGCACTGTTTTCTGACCCCGAATTCGAACAAGCCTTGTCCGGCCATCTGCCGGGCGACGCTTTCAGCCAGCAGCGTGCAAAGCCGCTGGCGCACACCTTGCGCGAACTCACCAAACTCTCTTACTAAACCTGCTATTTCCCCATGTCTACATTCGAAATTGAAGGCGGCGTGCCCCTGCGGGGCACCATCCGCGCCTCTGGCAACAAAAACGCCATCTTGCCCATGATTGCGGCCTGCATCCTGACGGATCAGGAAGTGGTGCTGGACAACGTGCCTGACATCATCGACGTGCGCCACATGCTGGACGTGATCGTCGAGATTGGAGGCAAGGTGGAGCGCAGCGGCGAGCGCGTCAGCATCCATGTGGCCAGCGTGCGCACCAACGAAATTGGCCAGGCGCTGTGCAACAAGGTGCGCACCTCCATCCTCTGCGTGGCGGGCCTGCTGCACCGCACCGGCAAGGCGCGCCTGCACCCGCCCGGTGGCGACGTGATTGGCCGCCGCCGGCTGGATACGCATTTTTACGGTCTGCAAAAGCTGGGCGCCAAAGTCACCATCGACGGCACCTACGACTTTGAAGTGGCCGGCGCGTTGACGGGTGCGGAGCTGTTCTTTGACGAACCCTCGGTCACCGGCACCGAACACATTCTCATGGCCGCCGCGGTGAGCCGCGGCCACACGCTGATCCGCAACGCGGCCTGCGAACCGCATGTGCAAGACCTGGCCCACCTGCTCAACGCCATGGGCGCCAAGATCACCGGCATCGGCACCAACCAGCTCAGCGTGGACGGTGTGGAGTCGCTGCGCGGCACCAGCTACACCGTGTGCCACGACCACATCGAGGCCGCGTCGTACCTCGCTTTGGCCGCGGCTACGGGCGGCGAGATCACGGTGGAGGGCACCGACAAACACGCCTACGGCATGTGCCACCGCGTGTTCGAGACCCTGGGCGTGAAGATCGAGCTGCATGACAAACGCATCGTCCTGCCCGCCAACCAGAGCCTGCGCGTGACGCGCGAGTTCGACGGCGCCATGCCCGTCATCGGCGATGGCCCCTGGCCCCAGTTCGCTACCGACCAGATGAGCTGCATGATCACGCTGGCCACGCAGGTGGAGGGCAATGTGCTGTTCTTCGAGAAGATGTTCGAGTCGCGCCTGTACTTTGTGGACAAGCTCATCGCCATGGGCGCCGCCGCCGTGGTGTGCGACCCGCACCGTGTCGTCATCAGCGGGCGCAGCAAGCTGCGCGGCACTCCGCTGCCTTCGCCCGACATTCGCGCGGGCATGGCGCTGCTGGGCGCCGCCCTGTGCGCCAGTGGCAAGTCCACCCTGCAAAATGCCAACATGATCCAGCGCGGCTACGAAAAGCTGGACGAGAAGCTGCTGGCGCTGGGTGCCCGCATCACCCAGAAGGCCTGAGTTTGCTATACAAAACGTAGCTGCTTGCGCAATATCTATAGGGGCTAGAGCCCTATTTGATGCCGAAATGACGCCTAAACCATGAAAACCTTCTACAACCACCTGCACGCCCAGCACCAGGGCAAGGTCGAAATGTTCCGCGGCGCGCTGGTGCCGTGTTTTGAAGTGCCGGCCCGCGCCGACCACGTGCTGGCCGAGCTCAAGCGCCGCCAACTGGGCACGGTGCTGGAGCCGCAGGCGTTTGACGACAGCGCACTCACCGCCATCCACAGCCCGCGTTACCTGAACTTTCTGGCCACGGCCTGGGACCAGTGGGTGGCGCTGGATCCGACCAACGCCGACAAGGACATCCTGCCCTCGGTCTGGCCCACGCGCACCTTCCGCACCGACATTGAACCCGACAACTTTGCCGCCAAGGTGGGGCTGTATTCGTACGACGCCGGTTCGCCTTTCACCAGCGGCACCTGGGTGGCCGCACGCGCTGGTGCCCACTGCGCGCTGAGTGCGGCACAAGCCCTACTGGACGGTGACCGCGCATCCTTTGCGCTGAGCCGCCCGCCGGGTCACCATGCGGGCGCGGACTTCTTTGGCGGCTACTGCTTCCTCAACAACGCCGCACTGGCCGCACAGCACCTGCGCAATGCAGGCATAAAAAGAGCGGCCGTGCTGGACGTGGACTACCACCATGGCAACGGCACGCAGGCCATCTTTTACGACCGACCCGACGTGTTCTTCGCCAGCATCCACGGCGATCCGCGCACCGAATACCCGTTTTACCTGGGCCATGCCGACGAAACAGGGCAGGGCGCGGGGCTGGGTGCCAACCTGAACCTGCCGCTGCCGCGTGGCACCCACTACGCCACCTGGGCGCAGGCGCTGGACACGGCCCTGGCTGCCATCCAGGCTTTTGGTGCCGAGGCGCTGGTGGTGTCGCTGGGCATGGACACCTTTGAGGGCGACCCGATCTCGGGCTTCACGCTCAAGAGCGACGACTACCTGCGCGTGGGCGAGCGGCTGGCCAAGGTGGGCCTGCCCACGGCTTTCATCTTTGAGGGCGGTTATGCGGTGGAAGAGGTGGGTATCAACGCGGTGAACGTGCTGCAGGCTTTTACAAGCGCTTAACAAAATCCTGCGCGCCGGGCAGGCCCGGTGCGGCTAAGCTCCCGCCCCATGACCCGAATTTCTTTGTTGCCGGCGCGCCTGTGCGCCGGGTCCCGCCGCTGGCTGTTGGCCAGCCTGCTGGGCACCCTGATGGCTTGCGCCGGTGTGTCCGCGCTGGCCAATACCGATGATGGTTTCACCGAGCGCCTGGTGACCGAGTTCGCTCCCTGGTTGGGTAGCCCGCAAGAGGCCGAGATACTGGCGCAAAGCCTGCGCAGCGGCCAGCCCGTTGGCAATGGTGCCGCCAGCGTGGCCCCGGCGACCGGTGCGCTGGGGTATGGCGAAGCGCGTTTGGCGCTCAAGCTCGCGCAAGGCACGCTGGCGCAGGAAGGCATTGGCCGGCCCAGTGCTGCGCAATTGCAGGCAGCGCTGCACGGCGGCACGCTGGACACCGCCAATGGCCCCAAACAGCTGCCCGGCGTGTTGCCGCAGCGTGCCCAGGGCCAGAGCTGGGGCGTGATGGCGCAAAGCGTGGGCCTGTCGGTGGAAGACCTGATCCCGCCCAAGTCCGCCGCGCCCAAGAAGGCTCCGGCCTCCAAGGCAGGCAAGGCCAAGAAGAAGTCTGGCAAGGCGTCGGCAGCCAAATCGGGCCGCAAAGCTGCAGCCAAAACGGGTGGCAAAAAGACCACCAAAACGGCCACAGCCCCACGCAAAACCGCCCCCAAAAAGACCAGCAAGTAATGCCGGGCTGCGCTGGGTTTTAAAACGTGCCGCTGCGCCGGGTGCGCAGCAATGCTATCAAACCGATAGCGGCTACCGCAATCAACACCAGCGGAAAGCCCGTATTGGGCGACCAATCGATAAGCGCGCCTGACAGGGCCGATGCCACCAGCCCGCCCAGCGTGTAGTTCAGCACCAGCACGGCGGTGCTGTTGACCAGCGTGATGCCCTGCTCGCGCGCGCCGATGTCCGTCATGCTGAGCGTATAGAGGCTGCTGCCCGCCGCGCCCAACACAAAAACGATGGGCCAAGCCAGCCACTGCAAGCGCGCCACCAACAGCAGCCCGCAGGCGGCTGCCAGTGCGATGGCGACGCACGTGGCCATGAGCGTGCGCCGCCCGCGAACCTTGTCGGTAAAACGATCGGCCACCATGCCCACCGGAATGGCAATCAGCGTGCTGCCCAGGCCGCTGACCGAAATCAGCAGCGCTGCGGCTGCCGCACCCAAGCCCATGGCCAGGCCGTACAGCGGCAGGATGGACGCCAGACCCAGCTCAAAAAAGCCGCCAATGAAGCCTGCCAGCATGATGATGGGGTGGCTGCGCACCGCCTGCCACAGGCCTGCCAGGCCCACGCGCGCGTTGGCCGATTCGGCATGGGGTGGCACCACGGGAATCAGCGCCGTCCAGACCAGGCCCACACTCAGCAGGGCCATCACCAAGCCTAGCGCCGCAGGGCCGTCCGAGCCCACCCAGGCCAGCAGCGTGGGGCCGATGATGAAGGTGGCGCCCACCATGGTGGCGTAGATGCCGATGTAGCGCCCCAGCCGGTCTGACGGGGAGAACTCGGCAATAAACGCTTCGGCCAGCACCCAGCGCAGCCCGCCCGCCACGCCGGCCAGCAGCTCCAGCGCAAACCATACCCACAGCGCATCGGTGGTCAAGAAGCCAACGGCCGCCAGCAGCGGCGCGGCGGACGCAAACCACATGGTGGTGCGCTGGCCCCAACGCTTGGTGAGCGCAGAGGCAAACGGGGTGACGATAAAAATGCCCAGCCAGGTGGTGGCCGCAAACAGGCCCGCCACGGTGGTGGACACCTCGCGCTCTTTCAGCAGCACCAGCATCAGCGGGGAGAGCATGAACACGCCCGACAGCTGGAACAGCGTGGAGCCAAATACGCTGAGCAGCCCGATGGGGGAGCCGACAGAGGTGCGGCGAACGGTGGTGTCCGTCATAGGCCGCGCGCCTGCAGAATGGCCCGCACGACCTCGGCAAAACCTGCGCCGCGCTCTGCTGTCGTCACATAGCCCGGCAGGTGCGCCAGCTGCGGCACAAAACGCGCGATATTGGCCACCCCCACGCTGTGCGTGAAGTGTTCAAACATGGCCTGGTCGTTGCCCGAGTCACCCACAAACACCCAGCGGTCCAACTCGCTGGGCAAGTCGCGCCCCAGCAGTTCGCGCGTGATCCAGCAGGCGCCCGTCCATTTGTTGAAGTCGCCAAAACAGCCGTGGATGTGGATGCTGCTCACCGTGGTCTGCATGCCCGCACGCTGCAGCACGGCCAGCACCTGCTGCACTGTGTCGGGCGAGTGGCGGGCGAACTCTGCGTAGTCAAACGCCAGGTCGGTCTCGCGGCCTGCGCTGTCGCGGCTCAGTTGCACACCGGGCACTTCGGCCATTACCTGCGCGGCGATAGCCTGCATGCGGGCCTGGTTGGCGGCGCGGATGGGAGCGTCCTGCTGGTATCGTTTTGATAGCGTCTCGCGCATACTCCGCGGGCGTTGCAGGCCTGTTTGGCTTGTAATTGTCTCTGCGGGGCCCTGCACAAAGGCCACCGCTCCGTTCTCCGCCACCATGGCGTCCACGGGCCAGGCGGCGCCCTGGGGGCCCGCCATAAACGGCGCACACCAGCCAATGGGCCGCCCGGTGATGGGGATGACGGTGAGGCCCGCCGCCTTCAGGTCGGCCAGCGCCTTCAGTGCATCGGGCGTGATGGCACCCTCGGTGGTCAGGGTGTCGTCAATGTCGGTGAACACGCCCACCAGATGGCGGCGGGCGGCTTCGGGCCAGAGGGTCAGGGCTTGCATGCGGGGCTTGGGTATGCTGCGGCTTTTGCGCACAAAGGCGCCATTGTCCGGGAGTTGGGTATGCCGCGTTGGGTCGTCATGGGGTTGTCATTGTGGCTGCTGGTCGGGGGCACTGTGGCGCAGACCCGCGGCGACCAAGCCTTTACCTGCCAGCGCGCCGCCGCCAAGATCGACGGGCTGATTGAAGACTGGCACGCCATGGTGCTGGAGTACCAGGCCGAGGCCCATAACCCGTCGGTGCTGCAGATGTGGGCCGAGCACCGCAAAGGTCGACTCAAAACCAACTTCCAGAAGCACTGCAATCGCCTGTGGGAAACCCACCAGGCCATTTTCGTGTGCTTCAGCGGCTCGGTTACCGAACTGGGTCTGGCGCTGTGCCACCAGGCGGATACCAATCCCAACGGCTGGCGGTACAAGCCTTAGCCGGCGCGGGCCGGCCGGGGCTTAGCCCGCGCTTTGCAGCGCCAAGCCCGCGTGCTCGCGCAGCGGGTGGAAGTGGATCTTGGGAAAACGCTCTTGCGCCAGGCGCACGTCGTAGGGGCTGGTGCACAGGTAGGCCAAAGTGTCTGCGGCGTCCTTGGCCATGCGTTGCGGGTAGGCGTAGACAAACTCGCGCAGCTCGGCCGGGGTGTCAGCGGTGATCCAGCGCGCGCCGGTGTACTGGCTGCCTTCCAGGCGGATGTCGGCGTCGTACTCGGCCTTCAGGCGGTGCTGCACCACTTCAAACTGCAGCTGGCCCACGGCGCCCAGCAGCATGTTGCCGCCCATCTCGGGGCGGAACACCTGGATAGCACCTTCCTCACCCAGTTGGGCCAGGCCTTGCTGCAGCTGCTTGGTACGCAGCGGGTTTTTCAGCACCACGGTCATGAACATTTCGGGCGCGAAGAAAGGCAGGCCGGTGTACATCAGGCTCACGCTGCCATCGGTGATGGTGTCGCCCAGCTGCACACCGCCGTGGGTGGTAAAGCCCACGATGTCACCCGCGTAGGCCTCTTCCACCGCCTCTCGGCGCTGGCTCATGAAGGTCACCACCGAGGTGGGGCGCAGCTCTTTGCTGGTGCGCATCACCTTGAGCTTCATGCCCGGGGTGTACTTGCCGCTGGCTATGCGCACAAACGCAATGCGGTCGCGGTGGTTGGCGTCCATATTGGCCTGCACCTTGAACACCACGCCGCTGAAGGCCTCGTCGTCGGGCTGCACCTGTTTGATGACCGGTTGTTTGTTGACCACAAAGGAGCTGGTGCGCGGGCCGGGCGAGGGGGCCAGGTCAATCAGCGCGTCCAGCACTTCCATCACCCCGAAGTTGTTGACGCCGGAGCCGAAGAACACCGGAGTTTGTTTGCCGGCCAGAAAAGCCTCGCGGTCAAACGTGGGCGAGGCGCCGGTGGCCAATTCCATGCTTTCAAACGCGGCGTCGATCTCAAAACCAAAACGCTTGGTCAGTTCTTCAGTGTCAGTGACAGGAATGGTTTCAAAGTCCTGCGGGAGGCGTTCCGATCCGGATTCGAACACGCTCATAGTGCGGGTGCGCAGGTTGATGATGCCGCCAAAACTCTTGCCCTGGCCCACCGGCCAAGTCATGGGCACGCAGGGCATGCCCAGTTCGCGCTCCACCTCGTCCAGGATGTCCAGCGGGTCGCGCACTTCGCGGTCCATCTTGTTGACGAAGGTGATGATGGGCGTGTCGCGCTGGCGGCAGACCTCGATCAGGCGGCGCGTTTGCGCTTCCACGCCGTTGGCCGCGTCAATCACCATCAGCGCCGAGTCCACCGCGGTCAACACGCGGTAGGTGTCTTCCGAGAAGTCTTTGTGGCCGGGCGTGTCCAGCAGGTTGACCACATGGTCGCGGTAGGCCATCTGCATGACGGACGATGCGACCGAAATGCCGCGTTGCTTTTCAATCTCCATCCAGTCCGAGGTGGCATGGCGGCTGGCCTTGCGTGCCTTGACCGAACCGGCGATCTGGATCGCGCCCGAGAACAGCAACAGCTTTTCGGTCAGCGTGGTTTTGCCGGCGTCGGGGTGGGAAATGATGGCAAAGGTGCGGCGGCGGCGGGTTTCGGGGGCGTAGGTCACAGGGGGTCCAAGGTCGGGTGTGGGCAGCGCACAGGGGGCGGGCCACCAGAGAGAAGCTCGGTATTTTACAGAGGGCGCCAGCCACCTGCTTGCCCTTACACTCGCGCTCCAACGAGCGAAACAAGCGGAGCAGCGTGTGAGCATCAAGCAACTGGCCAGTGCACTGGGGTTATCCACCTCCACGGTCAGCCGCGCCCTGAATGGCTACACCGATGTGAACGAGCAGACCCGCGAGCGCGTGCAGGCCATGGCCGCCAGCATGGGCTATCGGCCCGATGCGGGCGCGCGCCGCCTGGTGCGTGGCAAGACGGATGCGGTGGGCATTGTGTACTCCGCCGCGGTGGAAAACCTGGGCAACCCGCAGTTTCTGGACATGGCCGATGGCCTGGGCGAGCGCCTGCAAAGCAAACAGCTGGACCTGTTGCTGGCGGTGGCCAAAAACGAAACCGACCTGACCTTTTACGAGCGCCTGTTTGTGGGCGGGCGGGTGGATGCCGTCGTCGTGCCCAACACCCGCGTGCACGACCCCCGTGTGGACTACCTGCGCGAAAAGGGCTACCCCTTTGTGGGTTATGGCCGCACCCATGCGTGCGACGACTATTCCTGGGTGGACTTTGACAACGACATGGGCAGCCGCCTGGCCGTGGACCATTTGCTGGCGCTGGGCCACACCCGGTTTGCCTACGTACATGCACCGCTGGAGCTGAACTTTGCCTTCCAGCGCCACCGCGGCTTTATGGCCGCGCTGCAAGCGCGCAACCTGGATTGCCCGGCCCACTACCGCGTGGGCGACGTGCAAGACCGGCGCAGCGGGTTGCAGGCGGTGCAAGCCCTGCTGGCCATGCACCCGCGGCCTACGGCCGTGCTGGTGGACAACAACCTGGGCGGCGTGGGCGTCATCCGTGGCCTGATGGATGCAGGCTTGCGCGTGGGACAGGACATTTCGGTGGTGGTGCATGGTGACATTCCGCAGGACACCTTGCTCACCGGCATGCCGGTCACCACGGTGACCCAGCCCACGCCGCACACCACGGGCGAGGCGCTGGCGGACATGGTGTTCCGGGTGCTGCACGCGCCCGAGGATGGTCCCTACCATTTGCTGCGCCAGCCCGGGTTGCAGCTGGGTACCACCACCGGTCCGGTTTGATTAACCCCTAAATCTTGCCGCAGTCCGTGGCAACAGGCTAAAATGCGCCACTTCCGAGGAGCGTTGCAGCTCGCCCGGTGCCCCCAGCGGCATGGCGAGTGAGGCTCGGAAAACACGGCGCGCCCTGCGCTGTGCCTCCCAACGGCGCTCACCCACTGGTATGTGTGCGGTGAGTTTTGCCTCTCGAATCCCCGCCCGCCAGTGTTTATTCAAATGAACTTTTGGAGTGAACCATGAGCGCTGTGTTGAAATTTACCAAGACCCCCAAAGCCGCTAAGGCCAGCAAATCCGCCGCACCCAAAGTGGTTGCCAAGGTGGTGCAAGCCGCTGCCGAAGACTTCAAGATTGCAGACATTTCTTTGGCTGCCTGGGGTCGCAAAGAGCTGACCATTGCCGAGACCGAAATGCCCGGCCTGATGGCCATCCGCGAAGAGTTCGCCAAGGCCCAGCCTCTGAAGGGCGCGCGTATCACCGGCTCGCTGCACATGACGATCCAGACCGGTGTGCTGATTGAAACGCTGAAGTCCCTGGGCGCCGATGTGCGTTGGGCTTCGTGCAACATATTCTCCACACAAGACCACGCCGCCGCCGCCATTGCCGCCACCGGCACGCCGGTGTTCGCCGTCAAGGGCGAGACGCTGGAAGACTACTGGGATTACACCCACCGCATTTTTGAATTCAACGGCAAAAAGGGCACCGCGGCTGAAGGCCCCAACATGATCCTGGACGACGGCGGTGATGCCACCTTGCTGATGCACCTGGGCGCCCGCGCCGAGAAGGACATCAAGGTGCTGGCCAAACCCGGCAGCCACGAAGAAATCTGCCTGTTCAACAGCATCAAGGCCAAGCTCAAGGTGGACCCCACCTGGTACAGCCGCCGCCTGAAGAACATCATGGGCGTGACCGAAGAAACCACCACCGGCGTGATGCGCCTGGAAGAAATGTCCGCCAAGGGCACGCTGGCCCTGCGCGCCATCAACGTGAACGACTCGGTGACCAAGAGCAAGTTCGACAACCTGTACGGCTGCCGCGAATCTCTGGTGGACGGCATCAAGCGCGCCACCGATGTGATGATCGCCGGCAAGGTCGCTGTGGTAGCGGGTTACGGCGACGTGGGCAAGGGCTCCGCCCAAGCACTGCGCGCTTTGTCTGCCCAAGTGTGGGTGACCGAGATCGACCCCATCAACGCCCTGCAAGCCGCAATGGAAGGTTACAAGGTCGTGACCATGGAATACGCCGCTGACAAGGCCGACATTTTTGTGACCACCACTGGCAACAAAAACGTCATCACCTACAAACACATGGAGGCCATGAAGGACCAGGCCATCGTGAGCAACATCGGTCACTTTGACAACGAAATCGACGTCGCTTCGCTGGAAAAGCTGAAGTGGGAAGAGATCAAGCCTCAGGTGGACCACGTGATCTTCCCGGCCAAGGGCAAGAAGCCCGCCAAGCGCATCATCCTGTTGGCCAAGGGCCGCCTGGTGAACCTGGGTTGCGGCACTGGCCACCCTAGCTTCGTGATGTCGTCCAGCTTTGCGAACCAGACGATCGCCCAGATCGAACTGTTCACCAAGCCCAAGGAATACAAGGTTGGCAAGGTCTACGTGTTGCCCAAGCACCTGGACGAAAAAGTGGCTCGTTTGCACCTGAAGAAGGTGGGCGCGATGCTGACCGAACTGACCGACGAGCAGGCTTCGTACATCGGCGTCTCCAAAGCCGGTCCGTACAAAAAAGACACTTACCGCTACTAAGCCAAGGACTCCATGCGTATAGACCAACTGCTGGTACAGCGCGGGCTGGCCAGCACCCGCTCGCAGGCCCAACGCCTGATCGCCGATGGCGTGCAATGGCAAAAGATGGAAGTGGGCGGGCAGGTCTGGAAACGTGTGGTCAAAAATGGCGACGATGTGCCCGAGGACGCCGCCATCGAGCTGCTGGACGACTCCGAGGCACGTTATGTGTCGCGCGGCGGCCTGAAGCTGGAGGCGGCCCTCAAACACGTGGGTCTTTCAGTGGAAGGCCTGCGTTGCCTGGACGTGGGGCAGAGTACCGGTGGTTTTACCGACTGCCTGCTGCAAGCCGGTGCTGCCGCGGTGGTGGGGGTGGATGTGGGCAGTGCCCAGTTGCACCCCAGCCTGCGCGAGGATGCGCGTGTCTTGTGTGTGGAAAGTGTCAACGCCCGCACCCTGTCTGCTGCAGATTTGATAGCTGCTTACGCAGACAGTACGGGGGCTGAAGGCCAGTTTGATGTAGAAGAAGACGGTGAGACCTTCGAGGGTTTTGACGGTTCCGACGACAGCCGCGAGGAGGCCGAGCTGGCCACCTTGCCGCCCGAATTTGCACCGCCGTTTGACCTACTGGTCGCTGACCTGTCCTTCATCTCGCAAACGCTGGTCTTACCCGCTGCGGTGCCTCTGCTCAAAGCGGGTGGCACCCTGCTGACTCTGGTGAAGCCGCAGTTTGAACTGCAGCCCGGCCAGGTGGGCAAGGGCGGCATCGTTAAAGATCCGGACATGTACGCCATCGTCGAGCAGCGCCTGCGCGAGGCCTGTGCCGAACTGGACCTGACGGTCACCGCGTGGTTCGACTCGCCCATCGAGGGTGGCGACGGCAACCGCGAATTTTTCATTTGCGCCCGCAAGGCGGGCTGAACACCGCCCCGCCTGGGGGCGTGTGAGACGGAGAAGCTGATGTTGACCAACGACCGAATTCCCCTGAGTCTGGAATTCTTCCCTCCCAAAACACCTGAAGGCGCGGAAAAGCTGCGCGGCGTGCGCCAGCAGCTCTACACGCTCCAACCCGAGTTCTGCTCGGTTACCTTTGGTGCGGGCGGTTCCACGCAAGAGGGCACCTTTGGTGCGGTGCGTGAAATCCTGGCCGAGGGCGTGAGCGCAGCTTCGCACTTCTCGTGCATAGGCGCCACCAAAGACACGGTGCGCGAGCAGCTGGCTATCCTCAAGGCCATGGGCGTGAAGCGTCTGGTGGCCCTGCGGGGAGATCTGCCCAGCGGCTACGGTGCGGGCGGCGAGTTCCATTACGCCAGCGATCTGGTGGCCTTCATTCGCGCCGAGACGGGTGATGACTTCCACATCGAAGTGGCGGCCTACCCCGAGGTACACCCCCAGGCCAAGTCGCCGGCCCATGACCTGCAGGCCTTTGCCGCCAAGGTCAAGGCCGGTGCCAACTCGGCCATCACTCAGTATTTCTATAACTCTGACGCCTACTTTCGTTTTGTGGAAGAGGTGGATGCGCTGGGGCTGGAGGTGCCGGTGGTGCCCGGCATCATGCCCATCACCAGCTCCACGCAGCTGATGCGTTTCTCGGACGCCTCGGGTGCCGAGATCCCACGCTGGATTCGCCTGCGCCTGCAAAGTTATGGCGACGATGTGGCGTCCATCAAGGCCTTTGGGTTGGAAGTGGTCACCGACTTGTGTGAACAACTGCGTGCCGGTGGGGCGCCTGCGTTGCACTTCTACACCATGAACCAGAGCGCTGCCACCTTGGCACTGTGCAAGAACCTGGGGCTGTCAGCTAGCTAAGGTTTGCGTACGCCGCTGGGGCGTATTGCCGGGCGGCTCATACTGCCAAACGCGCAGAAATCGCCGCCCGACAACACGCCCCAGCGGCTGATGGAGTGCGGTTTGTTTGCCAACTTAACCCGCGGAATCCAGCGTAAACGCTGCGTTGTTGTCCTGCCCCAACAATTCCACCATTTGCGGCAAAGCATCTTTGAGTTGCGCTTTCAATGTGTGAGGCGGGTTGATCAGAAACATGCCACTGGCTGGCAGGCCTGGGCGCACCACTTCACCCTGCGCATCCTGCGTGAGCTTGCTGGACTTGACCGTCAGCGTGGCATGTAGCCACGACTTGCCGGCCTTGTTGGCCATGGTTTTCAGGCGTTTGGGCAGGTCGTGCGCCTCGGGCCGCGGAATGATGGGGTACCACACCGCGTAGGTGCCGGTGGAAAAACGCAGCAGCGCGTCCGCCACCATGTCGAGCACACGGCCATAGTCGTTCTTCACTTCGTAGCTGGGGTCGCACAACACCAGCGCGCGACGTGACGGTGGTGGCAGGAACTTCTTGAGCCCTTCAAAACCATCTTCGCGCAGGATGGCCACTTGGCGGCCCGCTTCGAGCTGGGCGATGTTGGCGACCAGCGTCTTGGTGTCGGTGGGGTGCAATTCATACAGCTTGAGCTTGTCGCGATCCCGCAGCAAGCTCTGGATGATGAAGGGGGAGCCGGGGTAGACGCTCCAGTGGTCGGTGCTGTTGAAACCTGCCACCATGTCGACATAGTCCTGCAAAGCGGGGGCAAATGGTTGTTTGGGCTTAGTGGCGACCAGTTTCAAAAAGCCCTCAGCGGCTTCTTCGCTGGTTTTGGCGTAATCACCATCCAGGCGGTACAGGCCTGCGCCTGCATGGGTGTCGAACACATTGAGGGCGGTGTCTTTCTGCGTCATATAGCGCAGAACCGCCAGCAAGACGGTGTGTTTGAGGACGTCGGCATGGTTGCCGGCGTGAAAGGCGTGGCGGTAACTGAACATCCCCTATGATACCCACGCAGGGCACCCACGCCACAGGCGTAATCGTTGGACACAAGGGCCCGCAAGTTCCGCAAGGCCTTGGGCCGCGATCTCTACACAGTTACAGAATGCGTGAAAGTACATCCCCGCCCCGTACGTCTGCCGTGCCTCCTTTGGGGCATGTCGACGCGTTGCCGCCAGGCGCCATGCTGGGCGAGTTTGAGGTGCAGTCGCTGCTGGGCGTGGGCGGATTTGGCATGGTGTACCGCGGCTACGACCATTCGTTGCACCGACCGGTGGCCATCAAGGAATACATGCCGTCTGCCTTGGTGGGACGCGGTGCCAGCCTGGCGTTGACGGCCCGCTCTACGGCGGATGACCAGCCTTTTCATACCGGTTTGCAGTCGTTTATGGACGAAGCGCGCCTGCTGGCGCGTTTTGACCATCCCTCCTTGGTCAAGGTGTACCGCTTCTGGGAAGCGAATAACACCGCCTATATGGCCATGCCCCTCTATGAAGGCATGACACTCAAGGAAGCCCGGCGTCGCATGAGTGGCCCGCCGCCCGAAGCGTGGCTGCACCACGTGTTGTGGTCGGTGCTGGAGGCGCTGCGGGTGCTGCACAGCAATTCCATGCTGCACCGAGATGTTTCGCCCGACAACATCTTCTTGCAAGACGTGGGGCCGCCCGTGCTGCTGGATCTTGGGGCCGCGCGCCGTGCGATTCTGGACAGCAGC
>Ga0209211_10006278_pt1 | contig 17292 bp, 17 predicted proteins | sample RifGroA2_FD_183992 | JGI IMG/M metagenome (GOLD analysis project Ga0209211, IMG submission 183992) | Groundwater microbial communities from Rifle, Colorado, USA - Groundwater A2 (SPAdes) (version 2) | ecosystem: Environmental > Aquatic > Deep subsurface > Groundwater | place: Rifle, Colorado... | reverse complement strand
GGATCCATCGCTCAAGCGCTTTTCTCTGTTCCATTGTTATCGGCAAAGCATCGGTTGGTTTCCACATAACCCCAACCGTAACAGAATAAATTTATGTTGTAAAGATATTACTGATACACTACACTAGCTGCGCGCTCAGTGAACATTGCTTTTACGCCCCCAGATCTTGCTCCGCCAGGAGCAGCTGGAGTTTTTTTTACAGATGACAAGTCGCTGCAGGGAGTCTTAGGTGCTTCCGACTTTGCCACACGAGTGGGATTGAACCAGCAGTCTCAGACTGAATGCCAAAAGTACGGATGCGCGATAATACAGTTTGACGTTCCTAGTCCTCCGCAGGCGCAAGTTCCGATCGCCGCACCGGGGGCGAAGCAGCAAGGCATTACAGTAGGTGGAGCAAGGGAATGGTTGACGCAAGGTAATGTTCAAATTGCTGATACCATGGTGGTCGTTTATACGGACACTACCAGCAGCGGGCCTAGGGATTTTGACCTTCCACTCTAAAAGGAGGCTCAATATGGGGTACTACAATGAGATAATCGATGCGTTGACGGGGGAAACACCGGGACTAAGAGGCATCCCCAAGCAGCGCTTGGACTGGAGTGGCTGCGCTGCAGTGCTAGAACTGTACGACAAAACTTGGGTACGCGGGGATCGAGAAGACTTTATCCGGGATATGGGTCGTGTTATTGAAGATGCTGAGGACAGACTTCCTCTATACGTTGTAGCACAGGCTCTGCATATCGCCACTAGCCTCGAAATCGCTCAGGTCGCGCCAAATGTTCAAAAGCTCTCCTCGAAGGTAACGGGCTCTAAAGAACCCGTCAAGACCGCGATTGGGAACTACCTGTCCTTTCGCCAACTGAGGGGCCTCCCTTAGGGAGACCGAGCGCCTTCCCCTAATCACGCCGATTTTTGTCGTGAGCGGGGCAGGGTCTGGTTTAGCATCGAAGCATCTCACCCGCTTCACAGTCAGGCACGTTTACCATCAGAGGAATTTAAAGGGGTCTTTTCACGTAACCCACAACATGGCCTCGGAGCGCTGTCTATCTCCCGGCGGCCATAAAAGCAGACGGCACTGACGGATCACCAGACAACATTCGGCAAAGCGGATGCGCGACTCGCTCGTGGCTTCTTGGAGATCCACCGCCTGTCCTGAGTAGGCCCGAGGGGCCGTATCGAAGGGGTGAGAATGCGAGACGGCGCGACATGACTCACCGCTTCTATCGTATCGCTGGAATTCCCCTTCGTAACACACCCGACCCTTTATCCCGCTCTCAGTAGGGTTGCTGGTCAGGCGAAACCTTTATATAATTACGCTCGTCATATATTGTCATCATGATTGTCTTTAATTCATCAACGCTGATCCTGCTGGCAAAGGCAGGGATTCTGGACGAGTTTCTCGTTGCGGTCAACCAGAGGGTTGTTATCCCGCGAGAAGTGGAGAGGGAATCTTGCGAAGAAAAGGATTCCATGGACAGCCTGATGATTCGGAAGGCTATCCAAGACAGGAGGATTTCGGTTCGGAGCCTAAAAGACAAGAGGGTTTACACCAAGATCCGTGAGGATTTCCTCCTGGGCCTTGGTGAGGCACAGGGTATCGCTCTGGCTTTATCCGCCAAGGCTAAACTCTTTGCCACAGACGACGGCAGGGCGATACAAACGTGCAAGCTGCTGAAAATCCCCTTTACGACTGCCATCGACATCCTGATTCAGTTGTATGAGGAAGGGATTGTGAGCAAGGACGAGGCACATCTCAAGCTGGTTGCCCTTGTGAGATACGGAAGGTACAAAAGGGGGATTGTCGAAGACGCGATATCAAAACTGGAGGTGAAATAGATATGCCGAAAACCGTAAGCATAAGGATGGATGAAGAAGACTACGCCTTCCTGCATAAATTGGCCAAGGAAGGGAAAGAGGACCTCTCTAAAGCCGTCCGGGAGGTCGTATACAAAGGCCGCGTCATGCTGGCTATAGAGAGATACAAGAAAGGCGAGGTTTCGCTGGGGAAAGCAGCGGAACTCGCAAGCCTGCCCGTAGGCCGGATGATAACCGTACTGGCAGAATACGGGGTGGAAAGCAATCTGGAGGAAGCGGATTATCTCAAAGGCCTGGAGAACCTGCGCAAAGCGTGGTAGGCCGGCACGGGGAGAAGAAAGGGGTCTTCAATTATCTAGCTTCTTCCGGTGGCTTCCAGGTGTTCTACGCGATCCTCAAGACGTCGTACCTGCTCCTTGATAACCCGGAACTCGATATCGAGCGTCTCGTGAAGCTTCATAAATCCATCGACGTGGTTATAGATCTGGTCAAAGCGGCTTTCCATGTGTACAAAGCGGCTTTCCATCTGGGAAAAACCGTCCCGCATCGACCTTATAATCGCCGCGTCGCTCGCTTGGAGTGACTTGATGCCCCGCTCTACTGTTGTCAGACGCGATTCTATGGTTTTCCTCAACCCCATTTATAATTCGCTCTCCAAAATCTCCAGCCCGTCAAACCGGTCGATGAGGAAAAGCAGGCCATCCTCGCGGTGATAGACGTCGTTGCTCTGGACTGTCTTTTGTCCCCTCCCGGGGAAGGGGACGTAAAAGCCGACCTCTGTTGGTAAATAAGGGTTCGAAATATCAATGGCCCTGAGCCCCCCTGAGAACCAGGTGACATAGAGGGTGGCGCTGCGGACCTGTTCGGCGGGCTGGTGGGCGCCAAAGCGGTCGTCCGGGCCTGGCGCGCTGTCATCCGGCAGCATGAAGGTCGAGATGGGGATGGGGCGCGTCTCTTCAGTGATGTCCACTATCCACAAAAAAGCCAGGGGTTTCGGCGCCAGTTTCTGCGCCTCTTCATCGGTCACCACCATGATGTCCCGCTCCATGATCTTCCAAGGCATGGGAAGCGTTGTGTGGGTGGGGGCAGGGTAGGGCGGGCTCCAGTCAAGATGACTTACCAGTTTGGGTTTGCTCATGTCGGAGATATCGAGGATGACGAAGCCGCCATGCCAGTAGCTCACGTAGAGCCGGTTGCCCCTCCTGATCGGGTGGTGGCAGCGGTGCGCTGTTCCTTCCCACGCGGGAGTTTCGCCGCCTCCGATCCATTGTCCGGGCATCCACCAGCGTCCGGCCTCTTGCGGTCTAGCGGGATCTTTGAGGTCCAGGATCATTGCGATATTACCGACGTATCCCTCTATGCACGGAGAGATGTAGGCATACCTTCCGTCAAAGGTGAAGCGGTGGACACCTCTCCCCGCGGCCTTAAAGAAAGCGATTTCGCGCGGCTTGGCCTTGTTGGAAATGTCGAATATCTTTAGTCCTCCCTGAGCCTCTTTATTGGATTTGTACCGCTCGTAGTTGACCAGCATAACGTCTCCGCTGACCCTGACTTTATGAGAGTGGATTCCCTCCGGCACTTCGAGCTGAGAGACGAGCTTGGGGTGTTTAGGATCGCGCACATCGACGATCGAGGTGCCGTAGGGGGGGTCCATGTGGCCCACATAGGCATATCCGTTCTCCACGGCCACCAAGCCGCCGCCCGGAAGATCCATTCTTCCGACCTGTTTGATCTTGAGACCGGTGCCGAACTTGACTTTCCCGCTGGTTGCCATAGTTGCCTCCGCTTAGTTGCTACTTTTTTTAGCGGCCTATCTTCCTTGCGCCTCTTTAATCATTTGCAGCGCCTGCTCCGTCGTGCGCACGCGCGACTGTTTCTACCTCTCTTACTGCCGGTAAACCTGTTCGATAAATCCGGAACGCTCCAGTTCGGCAATGAAGGCATTGTCGATGAATTGATTGGGCTTTGCCGATTTTGCCGCCGGGTGTTGGGAAAAATCGATTAGGGTTTGAATCGCAGCAGTGGATACATAGGGGGATTTTTCCCAGGCCACTAAGAAAGAACGGTAGCTTTCATCGAGATCATCCTGGCTCGTCGTCTTGGTGAACTTGGCGATCACCTTCTTCGTCTTTGCGGGTTCGCTGCGAATAAACTTCAATGCCTCCACATAGGCCTGAAGATAACGCTTTAGGAGATCGGGATGGTTTTTGATGAAGGCCCCTGTGGTCCCCACGCCGGCTTGAATAACCGGAATGTTCTTTTCCGTGATATTGACCAGCTCTTTCAGGCCGGCCTGGCGCGCCTTCAGTGTCGTTGGAGGCGACAGGATCCCGGCAGCCACGGTCCCCTGAATGATGGCGGCGAGAATTTCCGGCACCCCTTTCACGTAAAGGATTTGGCTGTCCTTCCCGGGGATGAGCCCCGCCTCTTTGAGCAGGATCCGTGAGGCAAAGTCGGTCGATGAATTGGGCTGGGTCGCCCCGATGGCTTTTCCCTTGAGATCGGCGAGCTTTTGCAGATCCGGCCTGCTGTAAAGGGAAAAGACAAAGCGGTTGACCATCCCCGCGACATAAAACACGTCGGCGCCCTGCAGGCGGGCGTCAACCAACTCGGGACCGCCGTTGACGATGTCGAGACTTCCCCCAAGCAGGGCCTGCACTTCGGTCGCAGCCCCGATAAGTTTGGGATCCGTTTTGAAGCCGTATTTGGCAAAAAGCCCTTCCTCATGGCCGATCCACACAGGGCTATACGCCGCGCTGACCGCGCCGTAATTGATTTTGAGTTCTACCGGCTCGGCGCCCCACAGATTGTAACCGCACAGCAGAAATAAAAACGCCGCTATAGCAAAAAGCATTTCAGATCGCCTCATGGGTACCTCTCTCTTCTTCGCAGGCCGAGGCAAAGACAGTTTGAAGTTTTATCTAGAGATTCAAGCCTAAAAACTTCTTCGCGTTATCCAGGAGTATCTTCTGCCTGACCTCCGGCTTTATATTGAGTTGCTGAAACTCCTCCATCCAGCGCTCGACACCGATCGCCGGCCAGTCGGAACCGAACATCACCTTGTCCTGAAGGAGCGTGTTGACGTTATGGACCAGCTCGGCGGGGAAATACTTCGGCGCCCAGCCGGAAAGGTCGATGTAATAATTGCTCTTGTGCCGGCAGATGGCGAGGCTTTCCGCTGTCCAGGGCCAGGTCGGATGGGCCGAAATAATCTTGAGTTCGGGAAAATCCGCCGCCACGTCGTCGAGGTGGATCGGCTGGCTGTACTTGAGTTTGGTGCCCATGCCGCCGGGGGTGCCGGCGCCGGCGGCGGCCATGCCGCCGTGGAATAGAATAGGCAGGCCAAGCTTCTGTGCCTCTTCCCAGAGCGGGTAGAAGCGCGTGTCGTTGGGGTAGAAGTGTTGTCTGGCCGGGTTGAGCTCGCCGATGCCATGCAGGCCCAACTCTTCCTTGCAGCGGCGGATTTCGTCCAAGGCAAGCTTGCCCGTCCACGGATCGATGGCGCCATAGGCCAAAAACACATCAGGATACTTGCGCACATATTCGGCAACATGATCGTTAGGCACGGGGGCCATGCCGGTCACGGTCTCGTCCCTGGTGTTCATGATTACGGCCATCATCTTGCGCTGGCGGTATTGGTCGGCCAGCTCGTCCATCGAAACAGGCTTGCGCTCCCTGCCAAAGTAACGCGCCATCTGCTGGACCCGCGCGCCCTTTGCTTTCAGCGTCAGCTCGTCGCAAAGGTGAATGTGCACATCGATAGCAATGACTTCCATGGGGTTACCTCCTTATTTTGGTTACTGGTTACTCGTTACTGGTTATTAGTTAAAAATTACCAATAAACCAGTATCTAATAACTATTAACTTGTTTTTCCAAGGGTGGTTCGACTTAGCTCACCACCCTGAGCTTGTCGAAGGGTAAGCGATAATCCGGATTTTTGCACCTGGATCTGGCTATAGTCTTTTCGCCTGGTCAGCTCCTCAATCAATGTGATCACGGGATGCCTCGCGGTGACGTACTCCTTCGGCGGGCCGGCCAAGCGCATGGCTTCAATCTCCTCTTTGCGCAGCAGCCAGCGCAGCAGCAGCTCATCGTCCGAGACTCCGGCCCCTCCTATTTTGCGCCGCACCTCCTCGATGGATGGCTCCGGGGGCACCCACCTGGCCAGTTCCCTGGCGCGGGAGCGGCTCAGGATCTTGTCCTTGACGTTGGGATCCATCGTAGTGCTTCCTTCTTTGCCCCACAGTCCCAGCGCGTACTGGATGACCTGATCGGTCGCCTCCTTGTAGCGCTCTCCAACGATGACGTTGATAGCGGCCTGGCTGCCGACGAATTGAGAGAGGGGTGTGACCATGATCGGGTAGCCGAATTCAGCGCGCACGCGGCCGGCTTCCTCCAGCGCATCTCCCACCTTCTCCTCCATTCCCACCTTGCGGAGTTGATGGCGGAGATTGGAAACCATCCCTCCAGGCACCTGGTGGAGGTATTGAGAGTAATCGTACTCGACCGGCGCCCCGATCGGAAAGCCTTCCCGTTTGGCAATAAAAGTGAAGTGCTCCGCTACCGGCTTGAGCAGCTCTTCGTCGATGGCCGGCGTGTAGCCCAGGGCGCGTGCGTTCCTGGCCACATTAAAGAGCGAAGGGTTGGAGGAGGCATCGGCAAGAGGCGGGATGGCGGTGTTCACCGTCTTGATCCCGAGCTTGATCGCCTCCAGAGCGCACAGCGACCCGAGGCCCGTGGTGCAGTGCGTATGAAGCTCCACAGGGATGCCTTTGCTATTCTTTAAGATCGAAGGAACGAGCGCCCGCGTGCGCTCCGGCGTCAAGAGCCCTCCCGGGTCCTTCAGGCAGAGCCGGTAAAGAGGCAGGGAGGCGGCTTGACGCGTCCTTTCCGCGAAGTACTCGTCCGTGTGTTTGGGGGAAACCGAATAGATGATATTCACGATAGGGTCCAACCCTATCTCTCGGGAGAACTGCACTTTGCGCTGCCAGCTTGAGAGGTCGTTCCACTCGTCCGATATCCGGGCCTGACGCAACCCGTTTGCGGCCATGCGCTCGAGAAAGAGCCGGTAGACGGAATGCGGCGTGATCTCGAAGGTATTGACCCTGCCGGCGATGAGCCGGAGAGGGGTCTTGGTGACGCGCTTCGCGATGAGCCGGACTCGCTCCCAGGGATCCTCTTTGAGCTCGCGCACGCATTTTTTCAGGTGCGAGCTGGAAATAAGCTCTATCGCTTCGAATCCCGCGTCGTCGATCCGCTTGGCGACGGGCAGCATCATGCCCGTGGTCATATTTTCAGCCCAAAGGCTCTGATGACCGTCGCGCAGCGTGGTGTCGACAAACTTAACCTCACTCATCATTGTTTCTCCCGGTTGGACCTTTATTCAGCTCCTAACTCAAGCAGGGAGGATGTGGCCAGGAACTTTTCCAGCCACTTCGTGTTCACATTTCCTTTTATGTAATCAAGCTGGCATACGAGCAGGCGGAGAAAGGGGATAGTGGTCTCAATGCCGGAGACTACAAAGCTCGCGAGCGCCTCCTGCATCCGCGCGACGGTTTTTACCCGATTCTCCCCTCGGACGATCAGCTTGGCCAGCAGCGAGTCATAGAAGGGAGGGACCGTGTAGCCGGCATAGCCGTGGCTGTCCACGCGCATATCAGCCCCGGAGCTGGGTTGCCACCGGGTGATTTGTCCGGGACAGGGCCGGAATCCGTCTTTGGCCGATTCGGCGGTGATCCGGCATTCGATCGCATGCCCGCTGAATTGCACCTGGGACTGGGAAAGAGTCAGCGCATGGCCGTTGGCGATCCGGATCTGCTCCTGCACCAGGTCGATACCGGTGATCGCCTCGGTGACCGGGTGCTCGACCTGGATCCGGGTGTTCATCTCGAGGAAGTAAAACCGTTCCTGGTCCTGGTCCAGAATGAATTCCACGGTGCCGGCATTTTCGTACTTCATGTTTTTAGCGATGATGACGCCGGCCGCGCGGATCTCCTCCCTGAGCGCATCAGAAATGGAATAGGCGGGAGCCTCTTCGATGACTTTTTGATGGCGGCGCTGCAATGAACAGTCGCGCTCGCCGGCGTGAATCACATTTCCAAAGCGATCGCCGAGCACCTGGACCTCGATATGCCTGGCGTTAGGGATGTAGCGCTCGATGTAGAGCGTCTCATCGCCGAAAGCCGCGCGCGCTTCCGCAGCGGCCGTTTCAAAGGCCCCCTGGAGCTCCCCGTTCTCCGTGACGATCTTAATTCCCCGTCCACCGCCGCCCGCAGCGGCCTTGATCAAAATTGGCAAGCCTATCTCTTTTGCGATTTGCAGGCCCTCTTGAAAGCTATGGACCTTTTCCGAGCCCGGGATTATCGGAATGCCGTAGCCGCGGACGATCTCCCGGGCCAGCAGTTTATTGCCCATCTTAAGGATGCTCTCGGGGCGCGGCCCGATGAACTGCACCTTGTTCTGCTCGCAGGCTCGAGCCAGCTCAGGCCTCTCGGCGAGAAAGCCGTATCCCGGGTGGATGGCATCCGAGCCGGTCCCCAGGGCGGCGGCGATGAGGGCCTCTACCTTCAAATAGCTGTCCGCGGCGCGCGCCGGGCCGATGCACACAACGCGATCCGCTTCCTTCGCAGGCAGGCTCTCACGGTCGGCTGCCGAGACCGCCAGGACCGATTCTATCCCCAAGGCCCGGCACGCCTTGATGACGCGCAGCGCGATCTCTCCTCGGTTGGCCACTAGGACGCGCGAGATGGCCATGCGGATTTACCCTTTGCCTTTTGGTTTTACGAGCATGATGGTCTGACCGTATTCGACAAACTGCCCGCCCTGGATACAGATCTCCTCAACGACCCCTCGGACGCCGGACCTTATAGCATTGAAGACCTTCATCACCTCGATAAGACCGACGGTCGTATCCTCGTCGATGTTACCGCCCACCTCGACGAAAGGAGGTGCCCCCGGCTCCGGCGTGATATAGAACGTCCCCACCATCGGCGCATTGATAGGCACGGTCCCATCCCGGACAACGGCCTTGGCTTTCGGCTGAGGCTGTTCCGCTTGGGTCTTCACCTCCGCTTCCCTGGCTTTAGGCGCAGGTTCGCTGGCAACCGCGGGACCGGCTGCAGGTTGGGGATCACTGAAGACGGCCACAGGCGCGCTGCCCATGTATCCCCCCTTACTCACAACCAGCTTCAGGTCCCCCATCTGCAATTGGAGGAAGTCAAAGCTCGATTTTTCTATGAGATTTAAGATCTCAAGCACATCATCTTCGGTTAAATCCATAGCTTCTCCTCTTATCTGATTTTTAATCCTTTTCTCTGTTTTTCTTCTACCACCTTCCACCCCTCTGCCGCGTACCATTCAATCTGACGAAACAGACCGTTCAATATGCCCACGTCTCTCTCTTCCAGGCCCGCCCGGCCCAAGAGACGTCGCAGGGCCAAGAGAATATGTTCCGGGTTCTGCGGATCCAGGAAACCGATCTTTAGCAGGGAGGAGCGCATTCTGTCAAAGAGGCGCTCGATGTTTTCTGCGCAAGCGCGGGAAATCATTTCCTGCGGGACCTTTTCCAGCGCGGCCAGGGAAAGCTCATACAGGCAGATCATCACGGCCTGGGCCACATTCAGAGAAGAGTAGTCCGGGTGGGTCGGGATGGTGACGAGCCACTGGCAATATTTCAAGTCCCGGTTGCTGAGTCCGTGATCCTCCGGACCGAAGATAAGGGCGCACTTGGCGCTGCGGGCTGAAGAGAGGATCGACTGCGACACTTCCCGCGGCGAGCGGCTGTGGCCGCGGTAAAGGCCGCTGCGGCAGGTGGTTCCAACCACCAGGCCGCAGTCCGCCACCGCCTCGCGCAACGTGCCGAAGCGGCGGGCCTCCTGCAGGATATCCTTGGCGTGGACCGCCATTGCCCGGGCCCAAAAGCTCTTAGTGCGTCCGCCGCCGACGATAGCCAGATCCTTTAGCCCCATATTTTTCATCGCCCTGGCAACCGAGCCGATGTTGCCGGAGCCTTTCGGCTCAACCAGAACGATGCGGATGTTTTCCAGCATAAAACAGTTCCCTCGCGGAGCGCGCCTTCGGCTGCGGCCGATGGAGCAGTGCTTTAACCAAACCTTTTCGTCTCTACGTCCGCAGCCTCATTCGCGCTCCCCTCGCTCGCTTTCGACTCCTCCGTCCCTCAGAAAGGCATCCAGACCTCTTCCATCTCCGGGACCTTCCTGTCCCCGTAGCGAAGATCGGCTCGGAGGCGTTGGAACTCTCTGCGAAGCCGAGGATAAGCGGCATCGATGTCTGAGCCCGTTTTTGTCCTTTGGGCGAGTTTCGATGCTGCCCGAGGCAAGCAGTTAGAGTTTCAGCCGACGAGACGCCGAAGCCGAGGGGATAGGGAGGTCCCTTTTTCCCCATTGCTTTCGGCGCGAGAGGTAGGCCCCCGAACGGAGCTTCCGGACGAGGAGGCGCTATCCTCCCTTTCCAAACGGGCAAAATTTATTTTTAAAAATGACCGCGCGGTTCTTCTTATCGAATTCCGTCCGATAATCAAAATTCTCATTCATAATAGAGCCTATGTCCTGAATGTGTTCGGCGCCGAAGATATGCCCCAGCTCGTGGATCAGCGCTACCACGTCCATCTCAGGCTCCACATTGGGCCCGCGGTAGTAAAACGGTCCTGACACGGAGCTTACCAGATAATTTCCCAGTCCCTGCCGGCAGTCCCCGATGCGGTCGACGCGCGCCCTGCCGCCGACATAGACATTCACCCGCTCTCCGGTAAAGACGATGACAAGATCGTAACTCCCCCCGGGATCTTTCAAAGGGACCTCTGCTTTGACGCGGCTCATAAGAGCCGGCGTCGATGGAATTCTGTCTTTAAGCGGCCAGGGAGCGACGGTTTGCGTAACAAAGCGAATGCCGAATTCTCTTTCAAAATAGTCCGAGGCCGCCTCGATGAGTCCCCGCACCTCTTCGACCCATCGCGGATTTTCCTCTCTGAGCTTGAGATCTCCCAGGGCCTTTACTTGCACGACTCTTTGCGGGGTTCCAGAGTCAGTCAGCGTACAGGAAGACAGCAGCAGGAGACTAAGGATGGAGCAGGTTATCTGTCGGGGCGTAATCATCGGTAAGCACGGGGACGTCGTTATCGTCCAGCTTGGAGTCGTGGTATGAGGCCGCAATATCTCTCAAGGAATTGGGGAAGAGGTCCCGGCCCAGAGAAGCGGCGCGTTTCGTGATCTCGCGGATGTCGAGCCTCTGGCGTTCTTTGGCGGCTATGACAATGACGTTCTGGATGGTGTCAAGGCTCACGCCGCTCGTCCCGCGGGTAGGAAAGATATAGATCTGCGGAAAGATCTCGCGCAGGGTTTTGACCACCGAGCGGGTGATCCTGCCTCCCGGCCCGGTGACGGCCCCGATGATATTCGCCACTACGATCCCGTTAGGCGCGAGTTTTCGCTCCGCCACCTGGAAGAACTCGCGCGTGGTAAGATGGAAGGGGATAGCATCGGTATAGTAGGCGTCCAGTAGAATCAGGTCATAGCGCTGCGCGGTCCGGGTTAGAAAAAGCCTCCCATCCTGGGCGTGGACGCGCAGGTTCTTTCCTTCCTTCAAAGAGAAATATTTTCTGGCGACCTGAATCACCTCGGGATCGATCTCGGCGACATCGATCTCCATCGCGGGAAACTCTTTATTATATTTTTTCGGTATGGAGCCGCCCCCCAGGCCGATGATCAGCGCCTTTTTCGCATCCGGTCTGAAGGCTAATCCGAGCGAAGCATAACGCGAATAGAGCAGGCGCAGTGTCGTAGGGTCGTTCAGATTCATGGCGCTCTGCAGGGTGCGGTCGAAGTAGAGATAGCGGGCGTCCTCGTCCTCTTCGACGCGGATGTGGTGATAGAAGGTATCCTTCTCCAGGAGAATCTTTACTCTTGCCCAGACCGCAGGGGCAAAGGTCGCGGAGAGGGCTGCCAGCAGCAAAAGAGTTGCGGTCGTCTTGGCGACCGTGGCCGCCTTTTCGACGTTATCGAGGCGAAAGCGCGCCAGCGGCCACAAAAGGAGCGCGAGGAGCACGAGCGCCATCCCGAGCGAGTGAATAATATTGATTACCCCGATGGCAGGAATGAGATAGAAAGCGGTGAGCAGGGTTCCGAAGATGCTGCCGCAGGTGGATAGCGCGTAGAGACTCCCGGCGGTGCTCCCGACTGTGGCGAGGGTCGTCGCGGCCAGGCGGATGGCATAAGGCGTTACGGTACCCAGAAAGATCCCTGGAAGGAGAAAGAAGATCGTGCTGGCAATGAGGGGGTTGAGGCGGCTGCCGAAATCCACTTCAGCGATGGAGAAATTGATCGAGGGATAAATGAAAGGGAGAAAAAAGATCAAGACGCCCGGGACGAGAAGCAGCACCAGCAGCCGGCCAAAAGAGGGGCTGCGCTCGGAGAGCCATCCGCCCCAGTAGTAGCCGACGCTTAAGGCCGCCAGGACCACGGAGATCAGGCTTCCCCAAACAAATATGGAGCTGCCGAAGTAGGGGGCGAGCATCCGGCTGCCGACGATTTCCAGCGCCATGAGCACTGCCCCGCTGATAAAGACGACGATATTCAGCAAAAAACGGATCATTTTAGCTTCCCCAGCCCCGCTCCTCTTCCTCATCCACCAGGGTTACCGGCTCCAGCATCTCTTCGGGGATTCCCTCGATGAACTGGGATGGGCGGGAGAGAACCGTGCGCAGCCCGCGATCGAAAATCTTGACCGGATAAGTAATGAAAAGGTTTTCTTTAGCCCGAGTGGCCGCCACGTAGAGGAGTCTTCTCTCTTCCTCCAGCTCCTCCTCGGTGTCGATATTGTAATAGGAAGGAAACCTTCCCTCCAAAGCCCAGATGATGAAGACCGAATGCCACTCCAATCCCTTAGCCGAATGGATCGTGGAAAGCACCAGCGGGCCTTCGTCCGGATCCACCGCCAGAACCCCATCGACGCTCTCCGTAGGCGGCTCCAGGGCCATGTCGCTCAGCAGCCGCTCGAGGTTGCGGTAGCGCTCGGTCATCCCTTGAAAGTGTTCCATGTCCCTCAACCGCTTCGGATAATCCTCCGGATATTTTCGTTTGAGGATCGGCACGTAATACTGCATCAGGTACTGGGCCTTCTCCGCCGGCCGCTCTCCCTCTCTACAGACCTCCAAAACCTGGGCCAGCGTTCTTAAACCATGCGCGACCTTACCCTTCGCTTCGAACGAGCGCAACCTCTCGGTAGGGTTCGAACCTTCGAGGAGCCAGTGGATGATCTTTTGGCTTTGCTGCGCCCCCACGCCTTCCAGAAGCAGCAGCGCCCGGCTCCAAGAGATGGCGTCCTGCGGATTCGAAAGGATCCTCAGATGGGCGAGGAGATCTTTGATGTGGGCGCTTTGTATGAACTGAAAGCCGCCGCGCTTCACAAACGGGATGTTGTGGCGCGCGAGCTCTATTTCCAGATCGAAAGAATGGAAGCTCGAGCGGAAGAGAACGGCGATATCCCAGAGCGGCACCCCTTCTTCTCTTAGCTCCAATATCTTCTGGCAGACAAAGCGGGATTGCGCCTGCTCGCTTTCCGCCTGGACAAGCAGCGGGGTATCGCCGTCTTGCTTGCGGGTAAACAGGCTCTTCTCGTATCTCTCCCTGGCGCGCCGGATAATTTCGTTGGTGAAACTCAGGATCGGCTGGGTGCTGCGGTAGTTCTCTTCGAGGGATATGATCCTCGTGCCGGCAAACTCTTTGGGAAAGTCCATGATGTTGCGGAAATTGGCGCCGCGAAAGGAATAGATACTCTGGGCGTCGTCGCCGACGACCATGACGTTGTCATGGGTTGCGGCCAGAAGGCGGACGATCTCGGCTTGAAGCCGGTTGGTATCCTGGAATTCATCCACCATGATGAAGCGGTAGGTGTCGGAGAGGCGGCGGCGAATTTCCTCGTGGCCTGCCAGCAGATTCCTGAGCCTGATCAGAAGGTCGTCGTAGTCGAGCAGGGACTTACCCTTCTTGTAATCCACGTAGCGTTCGTAAAGGCGGAGCAGCTCCTCGAGCGAGTCGGTGAGATGGGGATAGTCCCGCTCGATCAATTCCGGAATGGTCCACTGTTTATTGAGGGCCATGCTGTAAATTTCCCCCACGGTCTGCTTGCGGGGGAAACGCCGCTCTTTGGTGTTCAGCCCCATCTCCGCGCGCAGAAGCTGGATCACGTCCTCGCTGTCCGGCCGGTCCATGATGGTGAAGGCAGGGGAGAGATCGATTTTCCGTCCGTACTGGCGCAGGATAGAGTTGGCGAAGGAATGGAAGGTGCCGCCCGATACCCTGGCGCAGCGGTTGTCGATCAGCAGGCTCGCCCGCCGGAGCATCTCCTCGGCGGCCCTGCGGGTGAAGGTCAGGAGCAGGATCGAGCGCGGATCGACGCCGATCTCCACCAGATGGGCCACCCGGAAGACCAGCGTGCGCGTCTTGCCGGTCCCGGCGCCGGCGATGACCAGGAGCGGCCCTTCGGTCGCCGTCACCGCCTCATACTGGGCCTGGTTCAGCTCTTTTTGGTAATCGATCCCCGCAGGGCTGCGCTCAGGCAGGCCGCTCGGTTTTAAAAAATATTTCCGCGCCAAATGAAAATCTCCGGTAAGATCTCACCCTACTAATTTTCCTCGGTTGGAGCAAGGGATTTATCCGCCTGGCGGTTGCTTGTTGCTTTGGATTGCTATTAAAAGGTCGGTAGTTAAGGCGGAAGCGGGCAAAAAAGAATGGACATCTCCGTTGTATTCACGGCGCACATGAAGAGACGGTTGACCCGTCGGGCGCTGGCCATGCTGGAGCTTGCCTTGCGGCAGTTTCCGGAATTGGACGGGAAAGGCATCACCATCGGCCATACCAAGGTCCACCTCGGCAGCGCGGTGCTGCCGCGTTATCCCACGCCCGAATCCAAGTTGACGATTCGACTTAAAGTCCGCAAACTGACCTACAATACTATCGGCCATGAACTGACCCATTTGCTACAGGGCCTCTCAAGACAATCGGCGCTCACGACCCGGATCCCCGCAGGCGAGAAACAGTGCGACGTCTGGACGATCGCGCGCAGCGGCCTGTTTTGCGACGATGCGCCGGGTTATTTGAGGCTGCCGCGCGTCGTGAGAGAAAAGTGGCCGGAGTATGCTCTTTCGGTCCGCTCCCTCTGCATCGCGGCAATAGAAAAACGCAGAACGTACCGCCTTTATCTCCGCTGGCTCGAAGCCGAGATCAAGCAGCTCGCCCGCAGGCCCTTGAAAAAAGCCAGGGATGCCACGCAACTGTCCCTGCCCATTTGATTTTTTTCTTTCCTGCCGCCTCGCGCCGAGTCATTCCGCGTCAATTGCACAGGCTGATGCATCCCTGATAAGGCATGGGCGTGGAATCGATGGAAGGGGCAGGGGGCCGTCCTAAGAAGCGGCAGTTCTTCTACGGCTGGTACATCGTGGCTGTGGGTTTTCTCGCCAACGTCGCCTCGACGTTCACTCTGGCAAGCACGTTAAGCGTTTTTCTCAAACCGCTCACGGAAGATCTGGGAGTCTCCCGCGGGGTCTTCTCCCTGCTCCGCTCGGGCGAGAGCCTGATCGGCGCTGGCCTGGCCCCCGTGGTCGGCTCTCTGGTGGACCGCCACGGCGGCCGGCTGCTTATGACTTTTGGCGCTCTGGTGGTGGGCGCCGGTTTCATTCTTCTCAGCCAGGTTGATGAGTTCTGGCAGTTCGCGCTCGTGCGCTGGAGCGTGGTGAGCGTCGGCGATGCCTTCATAGGCTCCATGGTCACCAACGTAACCATCGCTCGCTGGTTCATTCGCAGGCGCGGACGCGCCATTGCCATTTCCAGCATGGGAATAGGCTTTGGCAAAGTCGGAATGCCGATATTTGCCGCTTCGCTTCTTGTCTGGCTCGGATGGCGGCTGACCTGGGCGGTATTTGGTCTGCTTACTTTAGCTCTGGTGGTGGGGCCGGCCTTTAGTTATATGCGGCGGCGCCCCGAGGATATGGGTCTCCATCCTGACGGGGAATCCAGCCCTCCTTTCGAGAGTCTCTCCTCTGAAAAGAAGCGACCGGGAACATCCGGCCAGGCCGCGTCGGAGGAAGTCGTCTGGAGCCGGAGAGAAGCGATGCGTACCGCCTCCTTTTGGCTCATGGTCGTTATCATTGGCATCGCCAGCGTGGGGATCACCGGGTTAAACCTGCATATCTTTTCCTATGTCACGGACATCGGCCATCCGGCGGTCGTCGCCGCCACCGTCATGAGCGTGATCGCTTTTATGCAGCTCACCTCGCCGCTGTTTTGGGGTCTTCTCTCGGAGCGCATCAATGTTCGCAAAGCGGTCATGCTGCAGTTTTTGCTTCAGGCCGCGGGACTTTCCCTGGCGATCACGACGAGCCACGTCGTCCCGCTCTACCTGGGATTTTTCCTCTACGGCGCCGGTCTTGGCGGAAACCTGGTGCTGCCCGATATCATCTGGGCCAGCTACTTCGGGCGGCTGTCCCTCGGGACCGTGCGCGGTTTGGGCATCCTTCTGATTCATAGCTTTGCCGCCATCGGCCCGCCTTTTTTCGGCTTCCTCTTCGATATCACCGGGAGCTACCTCCTCTCCTTCAGCCTCTTCATCATGGCGCTGGTGAGCTCGGCCTTGCTGAGCCTCCTGCTCCGTCCGCCGCAGAAGCAAGGCGCACGATTCACGGCTACCAACACGAAATCTCCTTGATGCCGGCGGCCGCCTTGGACTAAGATACGGCAGCTCATTTCCCCGACAGGCAAAGCTCGGCCATTTGAGCGGAACCGGAGGTATTATGAAGTCACCTCTCGAAATCACCGGCATCGATCACGTCGTCCTCCATGTCAAAGACCTGGCCCGCGCCAAAAAGTTCTATGTGGACTTTCTGGGCATGGAGGTAGAGCGCGAAAGCTCCTGGCAGCTCTTCCTCAAATGCGGCAGCCAGGGCGTGGCGCTCTTCGAGGTGGAAGAGGAAGAAAGGATACACGGCGGCAGCGAGATGAACCACATGGCCCTGCGTTTAAAGTCCGGTGAATATGAGAAAGTAAAGGCCTTGTTGGAGGAGAGCGGTTGTAAAGTCAGCGGCCGCAGAGGCGATCCCCGCTGTATCTATTTCTCCGACCCCGACGGCCACCGCCTCCAGCTTTTGACACCGGCGGAGCGGTGAGCTTAAATTTTGTCTCTGGATCGTTTGCTCCAGTCGCGTCTTCGATTCGTCTTATATTAGCCGGGACTGGCACTTCCCAGCCGGGCTTTTTTGGCGGCTAGTGAAATTAAAAATCGAAAGACCCCTCTCTGCCAATATGGATGAGACACTTACCCGCCTTGAGTTTAGTGTAGAATAGGGGGCGAGTAAGGAGTGGATAATGGGTACGATGGATGGGGTGGTGTTATCCTCGTCGGAGGTGGAAGTGATGGCCAAGCCCGTGCGGCGTCGATTTACGGGGGAGTACAAGCTTAAGATTTTG
>Ga0209211_10006277_pt1 | contig 17293 bp, 14 predicted proteins | sample RifGroA2_FD_183992 | JGI IMG/M metagenome (GOLD analysis project Ga0209211, IMG submission 183992) | Groundwater microbial communities from Rifle, Colorado, USA - Groundwater A2 (SPAdes) (version 2) | ecosystem: Environmental > Aquatic > Deep subsurface > Groundwater | place: Rifle, Colorado... | reverse complement strand
GTTCGACTTTGGCGCGAAACTCGTCGTACAAGAAGCGCAGGCTTTCGAACTCCTTCTCGAGTTCGAGAATCTTCGGATGCTGGCGTTCGTAAACGTCCACGAACGCGTCATCCCCGTTTTCGATCTGGGGATGCGCATCCAAAATGTACCCAAGCCGCTCCACAGCGTTAAAGAAGCGCCCTTCAAGCGACTTCGCGTCCACGATTGCGTAAGCGTCTTGAAGGACTGCCCGGGCCTCTTCAGGAATCCGCTGAAAAATCGCTACGACTTCCTCGCGCTCGATCTGCCCGAGCAGCTCACGTACGCGCGGGTCGTTCTTCACCGCATACTTCACGTCGCCGCATGTGCCCTCCCCAAGGTCATGGATAAGCGCGGCAACAAGCAAGCGCTTATGGTTCAGCTTGCCCTTGAAACGACCAAACTTCTCCTCAAGCTCCAGCATGTACAGCGTGAGGAAAAACGTGTGGACACTATGCTCGAGCGTCGTTTCCCTGATGGAATCCGGAAGCGTGGCGTACGTTTCAAAATGTCCCCAGCGAAAATTCCGGCGCAACCGCCGAGCCACGTTCACGAACGTGGTGAACAATCTCTGCGCACGCATGCATCCTCCTTTGGGAAAGAGACCGCGGATATTTTGCATTAAACCGAACCAGATGTCAAAAACCTACAGGAATGATAACGTGTTCACCAAAATAACCCATAAAGTTTCTTACTTTATCAACGCGGGAAACGGCGGAAAATTGGCAGGATCAATCGTGCGCTCAAAACAGGCGCGGCCGGCCTTATGCATCCAATTCTGGCCAAACGGACCAAAATCGCGGTATGCCGCAATCGGGGCTGAATAAGGAGATGAAGTTCCCTTCCCGACAGATTCAGCTGCAAACGTCGCGCAAAGATCAAATGAAAGAGGGCTCTTGATGATATACTCGTATCCCTGCCCTGTAACAGGATCAGCCGGTACGGCAAAGCCGCTTAACGAGTCATTCAAATCCTTAACCGCCGCGGGCAACACGCGCTTGTTGGTGTAGAACACGGTGATTTGATTTTGAATCATGGACAAATCATTCACGCGCTGGTCGTCAAACCGCACGGCGCGCTGTCTGGCCGGCGATCCGACGAAAACAAACCCAAGAATAATGCTCGCGAGCAGGACGAAAGACGCAGCCGCTGCCGCGTATTTCGGCACGCGGCTCTTTGAGATGCTCTCGCTGCGCAAATCCCAAAGGTAGTATCCAAACACCGCCGCGGCCACAACCAGTACCACGCCGACTTTAAGAATGAACCGCGCACTCATTTCGCCGTTCAAGAAAAAATTCACGAGTGTCACAAGGTCGGCCATGATGGCAATAGCCGTGACAAATAATGTCAAATAGAGAAGCCACTTGCGAATGCTGATTTCGCGCTTTTCAGGATGGGCCTTGGCATTTTTGTTGATCGCCCAAGACAACAGGATAAATGCGGGCCACACGACAATGAGCGATGCCATTGCCTGGCGGATCGTATCCAAAGCGCCGACATAATAAAACTGGAGCGAGTCTGGAAACTTCACGTCTACATATTGAAAGGACAGGACAATGGCGTTCACGACCGAAAAAAACAGCGTTCCAAAGGCGAGCAGGTGAGAAAAAACGTCCCTGGCCTTTGATTGCGGAAGCGGTTTCATAAAAATAAGAAGATAAGATTAAGATCAGCATATCAGATTCTGCCGCTGTTGACGAAACACCCGCAACCTGCAAAACTGCTGTTTAGCCATTTTCCAAGGAGGAATACATGGAAGCGCCGAAGCCGCGCCTCACGCGCAATGCCATCAGAACGGCTTTTATTGACCACGTCCAGACCCATTACGAAGACCGCGACGGAAAAATCGTCTGCAAAATTTGCCGCAGCGAGATCGAGCAAGACATCTGCCACGCCTCTCTTCATCTTGCGCTGTTCGGCGACGAATGTGCGGGAACGGGAGAAGTGATGCAGGTTCCGCTCCCCTATTGCCCGAGGTGCGAAGGAAAGCCGAAAATCACAACGACCTGCGTTCACGTCTAGGCGCAGCGCCTCTCGCACGCCCACCATCCGGGCGTGCATTTTTTTTCGAAATATGGTATATTTTTGCCTCTTCTATGGCAGAAAACAACGTTGTCGCTAGATTCGAAGGAGTTTCCTTTGGTTATAATAAAGAAAATCCTCTTTTGGATGAGGCGAGTTTTTCGATTCGCGAAAATACAAAAATCACCTTGATGGGCCAGAATGGCGCCGGCAAAAGCACTATTTTCAAGCTGATCACCGGCGATCTGAAGCCTGACCGCGGAACGATTCACCTGTCGCTCGGCGCGACGGTTGCCACAGCAAAACAGGTCATGGCCCGCGAAAATCTTTCAAAATCCGTCCGTGATTACTTTGCACAGGCGTTTAGTGATGTTCCATACAACCTCGACGGCCGCATCCGCACAGTCCTCGAAGCCGTCAACCTCTCTGCCCGGCTTGAAAAGCTGGTTGGGGAATTTTCCGGCGGACAGCAGGCGCGGCTGCTCCTCGCTTATGCGCTCATCCAAGAGCCGGATATCCTCCTGCTTGATGAGCCGACGAATAACCTCGACAGCGACGGCATCGGCCACCTCACGGCCTTTCTCATCATGTATCCGAAAACCGTCCTTGTTATTTCGCACGACGCCGACTTTTTAAACAGCTTTGCCGAAGGCGTGCTGAATCTCGACGTCTATACCGGCAAGGTGGAAAAATACGATGGAAATTATTCCGATGTGGTGATCGAGATTGCGGCCCGCGTTGAGCGCGACCGCATGAAAAATGCCCAGCTTTTGCGCACCATCCAAGACCGCAAGGATAAGGTGAACTTTTTTGCGCATAAGGGAGGAAAAATGCGCGCGCTTGCAGCCAAGCTTAAGGAGGAGGTGGCCGAGGCCGAAGAGAACATGGTCGATGTGCGGCGCGATGATCGCACCATCGACGCCTTTGAGATTCCGGCCCAGCCGTTTTCTGATGTGATTGTGCGCATCAATTCCGTAAAAGTCATTCAAAACCACGAACCAATAAAGATTGAGACTCACATCAAACTGCGCAAGCATCAGCATCTGCTTATTTCTGGACCGAACGGCATCGGCAAATCAACGCTGCTCCGCACGCTTGCCGAAGGCAAAGATCCGGATGTCGCGATCGCCTCTGAAGTGAAAGTTGGATACTACAAGCAAGATTTCTCCGGCCTCGATTTTGCGCAGACAGCCTACGCTTCGCTCGAATCCGTGATGGCAAAGCCTGATAACGAAACCATCCGGCACACAGCCGCGCGGTTCCTGCTCGATGGCGAAGCCTTGGCCACCCCTGTCGGCATGCTAAGCGAAGGGCAAAAAGGCCTGCTCTGCTTTGCGAGGTTCGTGCTTCAAGCCCCCGGGCTCCTCATGTTTGACGAGCCGACCAACCACATCAACTTCCGCCACCTGCCAGTGATTGCCCGAGCGCTGAATGAGTACGAGGGATGCCTCATCGTGGTAAGCCACGCCGAAGAATTTGTCCGGCAGATCCGGTTCGACGAGACTCTCGACCTCGCTTCGCTCGTCAAATAAAAATATGTACAACAAAATGGAACGGCCTCAAGCCGCTCCCTATGACTTCGTCGTCATGAAATTATACCAAGGATGGTGTTCCGACAAAACATCGCCGTTTTTAGCATCAGCAGTTATGGTCCTCTGCCTGTTGAATGGGATGAGCCCAAAGAGCTTCCGGCGTTCATCAATCTTCAAATCATAAACCGCTTTCTCATCTTCCTCTCTTAATTCAACAGCCTTCGGCGCAAGATCAAGCTTCTCCGCCACCTCGCTTGCCGACATTTTTACGTCAACGCCGCCGACGCTCAAGATGTTTTCCTTGATCATTATTTCATCCGCATTCACTTCCAATCCTTGATCCCGAATAAGCACTTGCTTTGCGGTGGGCTCGACGCTCACCGGCCTGTCTCCGATATTGAGGAGTATTTTCTTCTCTGTCGTCTTCACGGATATCTCATCGGCTCTGATCTCTCCGCGGCTCACTTTTACTTCTTTTACTAATGTATTGAGCTCGCTGACCTCAAGCTCCTTCCTGCTTTTTATAAGAGTGGAGATGAGCCCGTCTATTTCATCCCTCAACGCTTTAAGTTCCTGGATTTGTTTTTCTTCTCCTCTTAAAGAAGTGGCCTTTTCAATTCTGGCTTTATAGTAATCGCCAATCTCTTGCCCTGACTCAACAACCACAGGTTTCACTGTTTCTGCAATAGACGCGGATCCTGTGATCGTGGTCATTCTCGGCATGGGAGGTGTGTTTTCCCGGCCGTCACACTGCCCTCTTACTTTTTCAATACCGAGCGAAAGTTCCTGTAGGATTTTGTCGATTTCTTCCCGTGAAAAACCGCTTTTCTTCAAATCATCGTTGCTTAACCCGCTTATTTTTTTATAATAAGCAATCTTCGTTTCCCATTGCGCGACCTCATTGCAATGATTGATGGATACGGCAACCGGGATGTTTATCTCTACTGGCTGGGACGTTGGCATTGATTGCGGAGCTGGTGCTGGCGCCGGCCGTGAACCTATTTCCGGGGTTGGTTGTGGAACATTCCGAACACATTCATTTTGTTGGGCTGTAATCTGCTGTTTCAGCGCGATTATTTCTTTCGTGATGAGTTCTGTCCTCGTTTTATCTGATTCTGTTTTTTGCAACTCAACAATAAGTAGATTATATTTTTGCATGAGATTGTCGCCGATATAACACACGGGGGTTGCCTTCGGAATTTCTACCGGTTTTGTCGTGACGGGCGGAAGAGGGGTTAGGATACTGCCGCTTCCCCCGCCATCTTCGACACAAACAATTGGACCCGCTGTAAGATCTGACCACCCACCCCATCCTCCGCTTGTGCAGAGATTTACGCACGCCTCGTTTGCATATTGATTCCACAGATCAATAGGTTTGCACGAACTTGCTGACCCCATCGTAATTTCAGAACCATCATTACATTTAACAAAAACATTTTTGTACACACCGGCACCGCATTCATTACAAAACTTCGTCGTACTAAATCCGCATTTTGTTACCGCTGTTGTTAGTGTAGGTGCGGGAGAAACCGTTCCAACACCTCCTCCAGTAGTACCACCAAAAGTAGTTGGTGCTGATGTTATTGTAGGTTGTAAACAATCTTTCGGACAATTGTCGGATGTATCAGTACCGCTACAAATTCCATCCCCGCAAACCCATGGATATCCGCAATCAATCGGACAACCTCTTTGATTCTCATCTGATTGACAGATTTTATCTCCGCAATAAACAGAAGGGGCTTCAGGTTTAGGACAATCTTGCGGACAATTCCAGTCTGTTTCCGTACCGCCGCAAATTCCATCACCGCAAACCCATGGATATCCGCAATCAACCGAGCAACTGCTTTTACTCTCTGTCGTTTGGCAGATTTTATCTCCGCATGTATCCAATCGTATATTTGTTGTTTGAGGACAATCCTTTTCACAACTAGAGGTTGTCTCGCCCATGACACTATCGCATTTACCGTCACCGCAATAATATTGTGTATTTGGATTAACGGTTACGGGAGTAGGGGATACGGTCGTAGGCGGTTCAGTTGGCGAAACAGGGGTTTCTGAAGTTTGCGCCAGCCCAATAATAGGAAACGTTATGAAGGCAATAAATAGAATTATTATCATTTTCATATGATCTTTATTGTACACGTTAAATCTATTTTGGGTATAACAAAATCCCGGCATTTCTACTGAGATCATGTTGGCTCCGCGTCGTGGACGGCGTTAGAACCGCGATTTCTTCGTATCCAGAGTACATTTCCATCCCCGCCCTGGCAGTGTCAGATTTGGTTTATTGAAGATCCAAAAGAAAAAGCCCCCATGTTTGAGGGCGTGTTACCTAAAGCGAGTTTGACGCGTCAAGGCCGAGACCGTATCCAACGCTTGTGAAGACATCTTGTCCGCAGATCTTTGCAGCACCGAATTGACGCTGGAACATCTGACGAACAAACGGGATGTTAGAAGTGCCACCGGTCAGGAAAACCCGATCAATATTCTTCGGCTTGAACGAGGCCTTCCGAAGAACTTCGTCTACACACCGTTCGATCTGATCACAACTATTCTGTATGGTCGCCTCGAATTCTCCGCGCGTAACCGGCTCGCACAGGCCTTCGAAGTGAATTTCCGACGTCTGCTTGTCCGTCAGGTCGAACTTGGTCTGCTCGACCGAACGGAACAGGACGATACCCGAGTTATCATCAACGAGGCGTTCCAAATTAGCAACCAGTGCCGGATTATCCGCCGTCTTCTTGATGTCCCGAATGGACTCCCGGGTCTTTCGCTCACGCAGTTGCGAGATGAGATGCCATTGCCGGAGCTGATTCAGGATATTGGCCGGCATGTCATGCCAACGTCCTTCCATACTTCGAAAACGGACACCGCGACCAAGATGTCTAGCCATTTTCTCCCACATGAGCAGCGAGTCAAAACTATCACCGCCCACATAAAGTCCACCGAGCGACAGAATGTCGTCTCGACGATTTTTTTGTTTGGCTCGATCTCCGCCGACACGCATGATAACGAAGTCTGATGTCCCTCCGCCGAAATCTCCCACCATCACAGTTTGCTCTTCCCGCGACGGGAAGAACCGCTCAAACACAAGGGCTGCTGCGACCGGCTCATACTGAAGACGAATGTCCTTGAACCCAGCTTTCTGCGCAGCGGACAGAAGCCGCTCTTCGGCCAAACGATCGGTTTCCGTATCCTCCGAAAAAATCACCGGACGACCGATCACGACCGCGTCGCACGCTTCTCCGATGCACGCTTCGCCACGTTCCTTGATGGCTCTCATGACCTCTCCGGCGAGATCGTCCGCCTGATACGTCTTCGAACAAATGGTTGTCCCGGTAAAACTTCTACTCGGCAAAAGTGTCTTGACCGAGCGCATGAAGCGTCCGGCTGTGAAATCAGCGATATATGCTTGAATCGCCGACTCTCCGACGAGAATTCCGCCTTCATTTTCAAAAAAGACCACCGAACGGAGAATCTTTTTTGCCATCCCCTCGCTCACATCCACATCCAATACGGATGTATCGCCGCCGGACGAAGACAGAGAAAGGGTCGAGTTCGTCGTTCCAAAGTCAAGACCAAAAATCCGCATTTTGCACCTCCAACGGGTTGGTGATGACGAGGCTAACACTAATCTCTTTTTATGCCTACTGTCAAGCTTTGCGGGCAAAATTACGAGGCAAATGTGCCTTGAATCATTGGAAAACAAATCGGCGACGTATTTTGCGCTGTCAATTCCGAGACATCGACAAATTCCGCTCCATTGGAATCCTGGCCGTCCGGAGCCGTTTTCAGATCATCAACCTTCAAATCAACCGTATAGTAGATCCCTAAATGATGAAAATCCTTCAATGTTCCGTCTTCTTTCCTGTATTGACACTGATATTCGTTAACACCAGCTAACTCACGACTCAACACCTTCGTGTTTGTTTCTTCCATCAATTCTCGATCGAGACACTGGCCAACTGTTTCCTCAAAATTTAGTCCACCCCCTGGCAAATCGTACAACCCCATATAAGGCCCTCGTGCTTTTTTAATGACAAGCACGCGATCCCCTGTTCGAAAAATGCCATAAACACCGATATAGACTTTCTTTTTTTCAGGTTCCATACATCGTCAAGAAATGATGAGTAAATTTTTTGGGAGAATCCTCGAATTGTACACGAATCTTTTTTATCACATTTCTACGAAAAAGATTATACTCCTTCTGGCCCATCGTGGAAGCCCTATTCAAAACCCGTTTCAGGACCGATTTGTTTTTGAAAAACAAACATTCCTGCTCATTCGTAACAAGATCGCGGTGTGCGGGGATGTCCGAGAGAATCGGAACAACCCCCGCATTCATCGCCTCGATGACGGAAAACGGCAACCCTTCAATTAGACTATTGGAAACGATGAATTTTGTCTCCGACAACAAAGAATGCACAAGATTATTATCGATGTTGCCGAAAAAACAAACTTCGGGATAGATGCATTTAAGTCGCGCGAGTTTTGTTCCGTCTCCGACGACTATAAACTCGTCAAGGATACCCAATTGTTTTGCCACCTCTAAAATCGTTCCCACCCGTTTATCACGACTGACCCTTCCCAAGATAATGAAGGTGGATTTTTTGGTCACACGCGTCTTTGCCCGGTGTCCTGAAATATAATTCGGAATCGTCAAAATCTTTTTGGTATCGACGCCAAATTCGTCTCTCAAATTTTTCTGTTCGTTGTAACTGCAGGCAATATAATATGTGACATACTTTTTCAAGAACCATTCAAACCACCGTTCGATCGGTTGCTGCCAGAGAGGACGACGGATAATATCGATGCACTGCGGAACATGGTAGAGAATACGAATTTTATGCTCCCGATACAGGAGCCGACACAGTTTGCCCGCATATCCTGTGTAACTGAAAACAATATCGGGCGAAAGCGCATCTAATCGTTTCCCCAAGTCATTTTTATCCCCCAAAATGTCACAATATTTTCTTCGAAGTGGAGATCTCAGCACTTCACCGTATTCTTCCAATAAGGCGATATTGCGTTTCAAATGTTCTCCGTATCTGTCCCGAGGCGTCGCAGGAAAAACAAAATATATTTTGAAGCCCATCTGATGCAACAGTTTTGTATGTTCGATGATCGCGCGCAAAATCCCGGAGTAAGGACACTCCGTAACAATAGCAACGGACCGTTCCTTACTTATTTTCGTCATAGACGGCCCTGAGGAAATAAAGATCCTTTAAAATTTCCGCGGCGTAGCCATCTGGTTTTCGATTCATCAACGACATGGAACGTTCCAGTGGAATAATAGGGAGAAATACCCGAACATGTTCTTCAAATTCGTCTCGAGAAACCCCTCGCATGTGCGCATAGGCATCAATAACCCGCTTAGTCACTTCAGTTCGCTCCAATCCATGCGTGGTCGCATCATAAATGATTTTCGCGACATCTTGTGCTGGATCACTCACGTTAGAAAATTCCCAGTCGACGAGAATCGGCTTTTGGGAATCAGTGGGAAACATGAGGTGTCTCGTACGCATATCACGGTGCGTAATTCCGAAATAATCTGTTTTCAATTTTTCAATTTGACCCAAAATCCAACGAACCATATCTTGCGGGAGTTCAAACTCAGTCCCCACAAATCGATCGATACGTTTCTTGGTATATTCGCCGAGAAAAGTCTTATATTCGCTTTTGGAAACGGGAACTCGTAATTTGGGATGTTCGGCTTTGATAAGCGAATGTAATTCGGCTGCCGCAGAAACAAGATAGTCGACCACGCGTTCCGGTGTGAATCCTCCTTCCTGTTGCTCGATGAAACCCATTTTTACATATCCACCTTCGACCGACGCTTCTTTGATTTCGGGGACACCGAACTGTTTACACGACATAATCATCATCGAAAGCAACCAACTGATTTCGTTTCGAATTTCATAACTCCCCGGTTCGTACTTTTTTACGAAATACACCAATCCTTTTTCTTCCACGCGTCCGGTCTCATGCCATTGAGTTAAAAAATTCTCACCTGTATTCATAGTGGTTAATAATATGAAAAGTGAAAACGGCGGAACAACCAATCGTAAAGACAAATACCAAAAGAGTATATCAGTTCGAACCCCATTCTGGGTAGCCCAAAATCTATAACAAAATCCCAGCATTTCTGCTGAGATTTCGTTGGCTCGACGGCTGGGTACTGAACTAGGTTTTTGGCAACCTTTAAGGGCGCTTTGAACGGGTCGAATGGGACACGTGGGTCTCATCTTAATGTTACGGAATGTTACAAATTTTGCAGAGGTAAAAAATGGTCATTTGAAGGGCTTAAATCGTTTGCCAATTACCTTCTAAAAGGCTAAAACAGTTGGTGTGTAACTACACCTATGGCTCAGGTTCTATCGATACAAGCGGTCAAAGAATACTTACCCGCCCTGTGCACGATCTGCGCTTCGCTTGAAATTGAACTGATGAAATATCACGACGAGCTCGAAAAACGTAACAGTTTTGACGTCGTCTATCTTAGGCAAAAAATGGGCAGTCAAAATCTATATGAAGGGATGGATGTAATCTCTATTCTCCTAAACGGTACTCCCTACCGTGTACAAGAGCTGACTTTTTCTAGAACCGACGCGATAGCGAAATGGTGGGACATGCTCCAGTTCCTCAAAGGAAAAATTGCCGAATGCTATAACGATGCACCTGTCATTGAACTCACCTTATCCAATTCCGGCCGTATAACACGATCGGTGGGTGGCGTGACTTTGACTCACGACTTCGAAGGCGAGAGTTCGAGACTTGATTTTATTCGTCTGCTTACGGACCATGTTGGATACACCGCGACTGAGGAACTGATGAAGAGCCTGGGATTTAAAACGGAAAAGGCACTGAGCGGGGCCAAGAAAACCGTGAATGATATTTTGCAAAACAAATTACAACTTCCCCATGGTAAGGAGTTGATAGACTCGAAACGAAATTCCGGTTATCGGATCAACCCGATGTACAACATTGTGCGAATACCTTAGTCCAGTGCATCTCCGAATTTGGTGAGACAAAAAAGCCCATAGAATGTGGCTTTTTTGTTACTGACGATGGGGATGAGATGGATGTAAAGGGTTGACTGATTCTGCAATGATTACTCAGTAATCATTAGCCATTTATTTTATGGACACGTCTCATCCGAAGCAAAAGACGAACACCGAATCAAGGATCGAAGTCACATACGCCCCCGTCGCCTCTCTTCGCGCGGCCGAATACAATCCGCGCAAGCATGATGAAACGCAAGCGAAACAACTCAAGGCAAGTATTAAGATCCACGGGTTCGTCGATCCTTTGATCGTGAACTCTGCGCCGGAACGTAACGGGATAGTTATCGGTGGAAGTTTCCGCCTAGAAGTTGCCAAAGAACTCGGCATGACTGACGTCCCCGTCGTTTACTTGAATATCCCAGACATCAGCAAGGAAAAGGAATTAAATTTGCGTCTTCATAAAAACACGGGCGAGTTCGATTGGGATTTATTGGCAGAATTTGATGAATCATTTCTCGCGGAGATTGGTTTCGAAAGCGGCGAGCTGGATATGATCTTTGAAGGCGATGAGACACCGGAAACATTTGACCTGAAAAAAGAATTAGCCAAACTCGACATCACCACGGTCGAAATCCAAAAGGGTGACGTTTGGCTCCTCGGCGAATCAAAAATGATGTGTGGCGACTCCACTATCGAGGCTGACATGCTGAAGCTCATGAACGGCGAGAAAGCCGACATGTGCTTCACCGACCCTCCGTACATCCTCGACTACCTAAAAGGCAAACGTAAAGGCGATCCAACGACTGGGTTTGGCGCAAAGAAAAATCGACGCTACCTTGAAACCGAATCTCTCCCTGACGACTTCACCGAACTCTGGATGGCGAACGTGGCCAAGGTCGCCAAACCCGACTTCGCAATCATCGTCTACGAGAACTGGAAGAATATCCGGACGATTTGGGATGGAATGGAGAAGCACTGGAAAGTGAAGAACATGATCGTCTGGCATTTGGCGAACCGCCACCAGGGATTCTCGGCCAAGGGTAAATTCTTCTCCAAGCACGACATTGCCATGGTCGGCGCTTCTGACACGGTGCCGTACAACCTCGAGGACGAGGAGGAATCTCTCCAGGAGGAATATGAAACTGCCCTATACGCCATCAGTGGTCACCCGCACTGGGAGGCGTACGAGAAAGGTAGCAAGAACTGTCCGACTGACTTTATTGAGTTCCGCGCGTCCGACGAAAAGCACTCCGGCCAGGGCGTCATCTTCGGCACCAAGCCGACCGAGATCCTCGTCCCGTACATCAAAGTACTCACCAAGCGTGCTGACCTCATCCTAGAGCCCTATGGGGGCAGCGGCAGTACCCTGATCGCGGCGACTAAGATGCACCGCCGTTGTTTCCTTATGGAAAAATCTCCGGTTTATGCCGAGGTAATCCGCAAGCGTTGGGAAAATCTAACCGGACTCAAGGCGGAGAAAATCACGGCCTAGGCCGATCACCTATGTCGACCAATAACCGGGACGGTCCGAAGATGCCGAAGATAAAGAGGAAAAAGCGTTCCTTTTCCACAAAAATAGCGCAGGAGAAGATGATTGAGTGCGTTACGAAGGGCATGACCATCACCGCTACGTGCAAAGAAGCCGGTATTTCGCGGATGACACATACACGATGGGAGGACGATTATGAGGATTACGCCATCTGCTTTAAGGCAGCCGAGTACTTGCGCGAAGACCTGCTCGATGACCTGACCGAAGGCAAGCTGATCGAGATGATTCGGGATAAATCTTGGCCCGCCATCAAATACAGGTTGGACAAGCGGCACCCAAAGTACAAACAGCGCTCCGTGTCGCATCCACCCGCGCGGTCTGGGTATAGCCCTCCGCATCCGTGATGGTCCGAACAGGATGGGAGGCAATTTTGAATGGCAACAACAAAACGTCACCGTGCGAGTGACGTTTTGTGACTTCTTACCCTTACTTTACCAACACGCATTCACGAACCAATACGCTGCCGAGTTTGCCGCTTACTCGACCACGGAGCGTGACCTTTGTGCCTTTCGCCAAGGCGCTGGCTTCGGCAATAGCACTATCGTCGAGCATGCACTGGACTCCAAAAAGATCGCTTGTTTTAAGACTGACATACGGGCTGTCGAGAATATCCTTGCCGATGTTATCGACCGTCCCACTCACCTCAATAAGCTTGCCTTTGTACGTGTTGTCAGCCGCGATCTCGTTGGCCTGATAATCCGCGTAAAGTTTCGTGGCGGTCACGGGAATGGCCTGCTCTTGCTGCTTGGCCGTATCGGTCTGGCTCGTCGAGCCTGAATTTGATCCGGACTGATTTTCGCCCCCCGCGCTGGCGATAACCATTACAACGATGATGGCAAGAAACCAAAACCACCACTTTTTATAAATCGGCTTCTTGGGCTTCGGCGTTGCGTCGCTCATATATCCTTGTGGTTAAGGATGAATTATTCGAATTGCCGCGTGGGTGTGCTTAAAATCAAAAGGACACCCCTGAGGTGTCTAGACCCAAACAACAGACACAAGGTCATGCTGCTTGTTTTATCAGGAGTGCCCGTTCGAGCGCACCATGACCTGATAAAGCCAAAAAGATTTGGCCTGTGAGGCTGTTACTTGGGTCTAGACAGACCTAGAGTAGCTTACAGATGACCCGAAGTAAAGCGTTTATCGATTTCTAAGGATTTTAAAGCATTAATGATTAACACGTGTTAACTTGACAGGATTCGGCCTATGGACTACTTTACATGTGTTAACCATATTCATCGCCTATGGCCATCGATAAATCCCAATTCCTCACCCCCGCCCAATTAGCCAAACGATTGGGAATTTCGCGTGTTGCCATCCATCAGAAGATTAAAAAGGGTGATATTAAAGCTGAAAATGTTGGGGACGCATCGAAACCAACATGGCTAATCCCCTTGGCCTCCCTCTCAGAGGATCTTCAGGCCAGAATCGTGAACGAGCAGAAAAAGAACACAGAAAACGTCGTGGGCAAGAAGAACCAGCACCACGACCTTGGGTTTGAAAAAGAGCTTTGGGCAGCCGCCGACAAGCTCCGAGGGAACATCGACGTGTCCGAGTACAAGAACATCGTCCTTGGTCTCCTCTTTTTGAAATATATTTCTGACTCCTTCTACAAGCGCCGCGAGGTGCTTGCGGAAAAGACCCGCGACCCCAAGAACGAGGACTTCTACGTTTCGAACGAGGAAGCCCGCAAGCATATCCTCGAGACTAAGGATTTCTACACTGCCGAAGGCGTGTTCTACGTTCCCGAGCATTCGCGCTGGGAGTACCTTCAGACAAAGACGATGAGTGCAGACCTGGGAAAGGTCTTGGACGATGCGATGACACTTATCGAAAAGGACAACCCGGCCCAGCTCGAAAATGTCCTTCCCCGCGTCTACACCAAAACGAATCTTGACCACTCGGTGCTCGGAGAATTGGTAAACATCTTTTCGCGCATCTCCTTCGATCACAATTTTGACCGCGAGAAGGATATCCTTGGCCGCATCTACGAATACTTTCTCGGACAGTTCGCGTCCGCCGAAGGCAAACGTGGCGGAGAGTTCTTCACGCCTCGTTCCATCGTCTCGCTCCTCGTCGAGGTTCTCGAGCCATACGAAAACGCGCGTGTCTTTGACCCGGCGTGCGGAAGCGGTGGCATGTTCGTATCGATGGGAAAGTTTCTCCGTGAACACGGCCAAGACCCATCGAAACTTTCCATCAGCTGTCAGGAGAGCAATCAGACGACGCTTCGCCTTGCGAAGATGAACCTGGCGATTCGTGGCCTTTCGGGAAAGATTGAACTCGGAAACTCCTACTACAACGACATGTTTCCGCATCTCCAGGCGGATTTCGTGATCGCTAATCCGCCGTTCAACGCAGAATGGGAACCGTCCAAGCTCTCGGATAATGACCCTCGCATCATCCTCGGCCTTCCGCCGTCCGGGAACGCCAACTTCATGTGGGTACAGCACTTCGCCCATCACCTTGCCCCTAATGGCAACGCTGGTTTCGTTATGCCAAACGGCGCACTGGCCGTATCTGGCAAGGAAGGCGACCTTCGACAAAAGCTGGTCGAAACCGATCTCGTGGACATCATTATCTCCTGTCCCTCCAAACTCTTCTACAACGTCGGACTTCCCGTATCGCTCTGGTTCCTTTCAAAGAACAAGGGGGGTGACCGTTTCCGTAACCGCAAAGGAGAAACACTCTTCATCGATGCGCGGGAATTGTTTGAACAGATTTCCCGCAAACAGGTTGTGTTCAACACGGAGCACATTAAAAAGATTACTGACACTGTTCGGGCGTGGCGTGGGGAATCCGGAGCCGGTGCGTACGAAGATGTCGCCGGGTATTGCAAGTCTGCGGCCCTTGAAGAGATAAAGAAAAACGGTTACGTCCTCACTCCTGGACGATACGTCGGCCTTTCCGAAGTAGAGGGTGACGGCATCTCGTTTGAAGAGAAGATGAAAAAACTTTCGAGCGAACTACGTTCCTCGTTTACCCGCGGACACGAGCTGGAAACCGTGATTGAGAACAACCTGAAGGAGCTTGGATTCTAAAATATGAACAAGAACACCAACGAAATCATCTGCCCTAAATGTCATGAGTCGATTTCCATCGACGAGGTTTTGACGCACCAAATCGAAAACAAACTGAAGAAGGATTTTGAAGAAAAGGAACGTGTTCTCAAGGCATCAATCGAAGAGGAAAACGAAAAGAAGCTTCAGGTGCTGGCCACCGACCTCACCGCACGCCTCAAAGCTGACGTTCTTAAGGCTGGTGAATCCGAGCGGAAGTTCTTGGAGGAACAGCTGAAGGACAAGGATCTCAAACTCAAAGAGTCTGCAGAAAAAGAGCTGGAGCTTCGTCGCCAGGCGGTGAAACTGAAGGAAGACAAGGATCGGTTTGAGTTGGATAAGCAACGTCAGATGGACGCGGAGCGAAAGAGTATCGAGGAGAATGCTTCGAAAAAAGCGACAGAGGCGAAGCAGGCTGAAATTGATCAACTCAATAAAAATCTCTCGAATACTCAAAAAGCGCTTGATGAAGCACAGCGCAAAGCGGCGCAGGGTTCGCAGCAAACTCAAGGTGAGGTGCAGGAGATGATCCTCGAGGAAATGCTCAAAAGCGAATTTATCTACGACGACATCGTTCCTGTTCCCAAGGGCGTCACCGGTGCTGACGTGATTCAGATCGTAAAAAACCAGAATGGCGTTGAGTGCGGAAAAATCATCTGGGAATCTAAGAAGACCAAGGCATGGACCGAGGGTTGGATTCAAAAGCTCAAGGATGACCAGCGGACGGTGAAGGCGGATCTTGCGGTTATCGTTGCCTCCACTCTCCCGAGCGGTGCAGATGCTATCTCAGACCGGGACGGCGTGTGGGTCTGCGACATGAAGCTCGCCGTCTCCATCGCTACGATTCTGCGTGAGCAGCTTCTTCTGGTCGCTCGTGAAAAAGCCAGCTCCGTTGGAAAGAACGAGAAGATGGAAATCATCTACGGCTACCTTTCTGGCGTTGAATTCCGCCAGCGTATTGAAGCAATAGTCGAGGCCTTCCAAGGAATGCATGCTTCCTTGCAGAAGGAGCGTCTTGCGTACGAGAAAATCTGGACTGAACGCGAGAAACAAATCCAAAAGGTTATCAAAAACACCGTTGGCATCTACGGAGATATCAGCGGGGTTGTTCAACTGCAAAAGATTGATGCATTGGAGCTTCCCGCGCCGGAAGAACTTGAATAAACCCTATGGAAACAATCTTCGAAAAACTGAAGTCGGAAAAACGGACACATGCCCGCTTGTCTGACTTCATAAAAATCAAACACGGATACGCGTTCAAGGGAGAACACTTCTCCGCTCAACGAACGAAGGATGTACTAGTGACGCCGGGCAATTTTGCCATCGGCGGAGGATTTAAGGCGGAGAAGTTCAAATATTATTCAGGACCGATTCCGGAGGACTATGTGTTGGGCGCTAATAATCTCGTAGTTACGATGACGGACTTGAGTGTAAACGCTGATACTCTCGGCTATTCAGCACTGGTTCCAAAAAGTGACGACTTGAGATTTCTGCACAATCAACGAGTCGGTCTGGTACAGAAAATCAATGATGGCGTCGACATAGGTTTTCTCTATTATCTCATGCGGACTAGAGATTATCAGTCTTACGTTGTTGGCGGCGCTTCTGGCTCGACTGTAAAACACACGTCACCGGATCGTATTGCTTCCTACGAATACGAATTTCCAACACTTCCGACACAACGAAGCATTGCAAGAATACTAACGGCGTATGATGCGAAGATTGAAAATAATAATCTGACCATCATCAGACTTGAGGCTCTGGCTACGGAATTTTTCGAGGAATGGTTTATCAAACTCCGCTTTCCGGGGCACGAAGACGTTAGTTGGGTTGAAAGTGACGTGGAAAAAATTCCTACTGGGTGGACAGTGGGGACAATATCAAAAATTGCAGAAATAAATCCCCGTACAGAATTTGTGGCTCCAGTTGCTCCGTTCGTTGAGATGAGAGATTTGCCAGAAAACGGCATGTCATTTGTCTATGAACAAAAACGAGAGGTGGCAAATGGTTCAAAGTTTAAAAATCATGACACGTTGTTGGCCCGTATTACCCCCTGTCTAGAAAATGGAAAGACAGGCTACGTTAGTTGTCTTAGTGAAGACGAGGCTG
>Ga0209211_10006275_pt1 | contig 17296 bp, 21 predicted proteins | sample RifGroA2_FD_183992 | JGI IMG/M metagenome (GOLD analysis project Ga0209211, IMG submission 183992) | Groundwater microbial communities from Rifle, Colorado, USA - Groundwater A2 (SPAdes) (version 2) | ecosystem: Environmental > Aquatic > Deep subsurface > Groundwater | place: Rifle, Colorado... | reverse complement strand
TTTGACGGTCAGGGGCGAGCCGGCGGCGAGGACGGATTCCAGGCCGAAGGTTTCGGGAACGCCTTCGGGGTCCTGTCGCGCTCTACCCCGCTCCGACGTCCTCGCCCACACGCTTGACAGCTGCGGTCGCTCCCGCCTGCAGGCGCCTGGAGCGCCAGCGACTGGCGGGCAGGCGAGCGGGGGCCCTTCGCGCGCCACCCCTGTTGCATTCCCCATACATAGGTGATGAGGGTGAGGCCGATGGCGGCGAGAGCCGAGGGGAGACGATAAGCAAGTTCCGTTTCTCCGAAGATGTATAAAAATGGTTGAGTCAGCCAATATTGTAGCGGCGGCTTGTCAAAGAAATACCGGCCGTTCCAGATTGGCGTCAGGAAATGGTCGCGGCGGAACATGAAGCGGGAGGCGTCGGCGTACCAGGCCTCGTCCCAATCGGCCAAGGAGTTTGCACCTAGACGAAAGAGAAAGAGCGATGACGCGGTAATTAAAACTACCAGAAATGGAATGGAAGATTTTATTTTTGGTATCATAAAAACATTAAAACATTAAAGCATTAAAACAATTGGGTTTTTTTGTGTTTTAATGTTCTTGTGTTCTAGTGTTTTAATGAATTAGATGATAATTCATATTTTAACAATCTTTCCGGAAATGGTGAGAGCGGTTTTTGAGTACGGCGTTATCGGGAGAGCGATTAAGAAGGGAATTTTGAATATTAATCCGGTGGATTTGCGGGATTTCGCGGTTGATAAGCATCGCAGCGTTGATGATAAGCCGTTTGGAGGGGGACCGGGGATGGTGATGCGGGTCGATGTTATTGATCGCGCTTTGAGCGCGATCAAAAGGAAGAGGGAAGAAGGAAGAGGGAAGAAGGTAGTTTTACTGTCTCCACAAGGAAAATTGTTTAATCAGCGCATAGCAGAGGAATATTCGAAACTCGACCATTTAATCTTGATTAGCGGGAGATATGAGGGAGTGGATGGTCGGGTGAGGGAACATTTAGCGGACGAGGAGTTGTCGATAGGGGAATATGTATTGTCGGGAGGAGAAATTCCGGCGATGGCGGTGGCAGACGCGGTGGCGAGGTTGCTGCCCGGAGTGGTGGGAGATCCGGAGTCATTGTTAAGCGAGTCTTTTTCGTCGGCGGGTCCTGGAAATTTGGATTTTCCGCAATATACCCAGCCGGCGGAATATAAAGGGTGGAGGGTGCCTGCGGTGTTGAGGTCGGGGGACCATGGGAAGATTAAGAGATGGCGAGAGAAACAAATTAACCGTTTTTGAGTTGCCAGAAGTCGGGGCCGAATAAATCGTAAGGCAGGCGGTGTTCGTCGGGATGGCCGGGGTCAAATTGGCGGTCGGTGAAATAAGTCATGGAGGTGGGTTCTGTCCAGGGATTGGCGGCGCCGTGGGCGACGCCGGGAGGGATAACCAAGAGCTGGGCGACGCCGGCGCCGAGGATAAACCGCATGGTTTTATCGGCGGTTTTTGAATTTTTGCGAGTATCTAACAATCCTACCAGCAGCCGATCATATGGCGAGACGTACCAGGCGTCGGTTTGGTTAAAATGTAAATGAAAAGCTTTGACGGCATTTGGTAATAACAGAGAATAGCTTATTTGAGCGATTTTAAAACCGGTAACACTTTGCAGAATTCCGTTGTCGACTCTGCCAAGTTCGGAAAATTCACCGGTATCGTCTTTATAGTATGAAAGCGGAATAAATTTCACTCCTTCTATCGGTTGATTTTCCCCATACATTTGGGCGGTCACTAATTTGGCGTATTTGTCGCTTAAACTATTTTTGTCCATATTGTTTTTGGTAGTATTCCTGGTATTCGCCGGATTTGACGCGGCGCCACCAAGTTTGATTGTTTGTATACCATTCTATTGTTTTTTGCAACCATTGTTTAAAATCGTGAGCCGGTTTCCAGCCGAGTTCGGTTTTGATTTTTGACCAGTCAACGCTGTAGCGGCGGTCATGTCCGGGACGATCCTTGACAAATTCAACAGATTGATCAAAATTTTTATTCATTATTTCACATATCATTTTCACTACCTCAATATTGCTAATATCATTGGTCATACCGCCAATTAAATATGTTTCCCCCAATTTTCCTTTATTTAAAATTGTGTCAATGGCGCGGCAGTGGTCAAGGACATACAGCCAATCGCGGACGTATTTGCCGTCGCCGTAAATCGGAATTTTTTTGTTTTCCAAAAGATTGGTAATCGCCAGAGGAATAAGTTTCTCCGGATGTTCGTAGGGGCCGAAGTTGTTGCTGCAATTGGTGATGGTAACGGGAAGCTTATAGGTGTGCCAGTAAGCCCGGACCAAGTGGTCGGCGGCGGCTTTGGTGGCGGAGTAGGGGCTGCGGGGATCGTAGGGAGATTTTGGGGAAAATTTTGTTTTGGTATCAAGCGAAAGCGCGCCGAAGACTTCGTCGGTGGACACATGGTGAAATCGCTTGACTTGGTGTTCGGCGGCGGCGTCAAGAAGAACTTGGGTTCCTAAAACATTGGTTTTGACAAACGCGGCGGGGCCGAGAATTGACCGGTCGACATGAGTCTCACCGGCAAAATGGACGACTGTGTTAACGCCGGAGATGGCGACGCGGACGTCATCGGGGTCGGCGATGTCGCCTTTGACGAATTTGTAACGGGGACTGGTTTCAACTGTTTTAAGATTTTCCAGATTGCCGGCATATGTCAACTTATCCAGGTTGACGATTTCATCATCGGGATGTTCTTTCATCCAGTAAAGAATGAAATTGCTACCGATAAATCCGGCTCCGCCGGTGACTAGGAGCTTCATGGGTTTGATTGTAGCAAATATAATGATTATAGAAGTTATAAAGGTTATAATCTTATCGAAGTGAGAAAAAGTTGGGTTGAGAGATACCAAGGATTGATATTAATCGTTTTAGGATTAATAGTCTTGCGGATACCGTCTTTGTTTGAGCCGTATTGGTACGGCGACGAGGGGATTTATTTAACTTTGGGGATGGCTTTGCGCAAGGGCTTGGTTTTTTACCGCGACATCCATGATAATAAGCCGCCGCTTTTATATTTGGCAGCGGCGGTGGCGCAAACCCAGTTTTGGTTCAGGTTTATTTTGTTATGGTGGCAGGCGGCGACAACGGTGGCGGTTTATAAGTTGGCGGAATTGATTTTTACGAGATTGCCACGCCCCGCAAAAGGTGGGGCTCTGCCAGAGGCGGACAGGCGCAATGACGCGAAGGGCAAACGAGCTCTATTGGTGACGATATTATTCGTGGCGCTGGTGACGGTTTTTGAGGGAAATATCGCCAACGGGGAGATATTTATGATATTACCGGCGACGGTGGGAATGTTGATAATAGTTACAGGTTACAGGTTGCAGGTTACAGGTTGGAAGTATTTTTTGGCGGGATTGTTGTTCGCGGCGGGGTTTTTGTTTAAGGTGCCGGCGGGATTTGATTTTTTGGCGGCGGCGGCGTTTTTAGTGATAGGGGAAATCAGGGGGATCAGGGGGATCAGGGGTGTGTGGGGAAAAATATGGAGCAGGGAATTATGGTTAATGGCGGCGGGGTTTGTTTTGCCGATACTAATTTCCGTAGTTTATTACACGAAAGCGGGGGCGTTTCAGCCATATGTCAGATCTGCCCTGCTGCAAAATGTCGGCTACCTGCAATCTTGGAAAACGGGGGACAATTCATCAGGGGGATTTGCCAGTGAGTCGGGGTTGGCGCGAAGAGCGGCCGGGCTGGTTTTGGGGACGGCGGCAATTTGGTGGGCAGGAAAAAGACTAAAAGTTGATTGGCAGTCGCAGTTTGCGGGATTGTGGTTTTTATATTCGCTGTTTGGAGCCTTACTATCGGAGCGGCCATATCCGCATTATTTGATTCAAGCAACGGTGCCGGCGGCCTTAGTGGCGGGACTGGTGATATACGGGAGGCAGAAGGCGGCCAGAGCCGGGCTAGTGGGGTTGGGAACAGCCGGAGTAATGGCCTATTTTTCAATCGGATTTTGGGGTTATCCAATTTTTCCTTATTACCAAAACTTTTTGGATTTCAGCTTGATGAAGAAAACCAGGGATGAGTATTTTTCATATTTTGGGAACCGGGTGCCGGACAATTATAGATTGGCGGGATATTTGCGGGCGGCGACTGATGAGGGGGAACGGATATTTGTGTGGGGAGACGAGCCGTTTATTTATCCGCTGGCGGGGAGATTGCCGGCGGGAAGATACACCACGGCTTACCACGTGGTTGATTTTGGCGGATATGAAGAAACCATTAAGGCGATTGAAGAGACCAAGGCGGCGGCGATAGTAAAATATCCAATGGAGCAGAGAGAATTTCCACAGTTGGAAACAATACTGCGAGACGACTATATTAAGGGACCGAAATTTGGAGACGCGGAGGTTTATCACAGATTAGAGGTCAGAGGTCAGAAATAAGTGAAAACGGAGAAATTATGTGGAGAGAGCTAACTAAAGAAGATTTATTTATTAGGAGGGGGATACGGGTGACTTTAGGATTGGTTTTGGCGATAGCGGCGTCGGTATGGTGGATAGAGAGCCGGGTGCCGCCCGAGATTCCCCTACTGTATTCCCGGCCGTGGGGGGAAGGGCAATTGGCCGGGAGGCAGGCATTGTGGCGGCTGGCGGGGGGGCTGGCAGGGGCGGGAGTTTTGGGTTTGATTTTGGGAGTGAAGATGGCGGCCGGGCAAAAAACGGCGGCCAGAATAATTGTGTGGACGGCAGTTTTAATAGAAGCGTTGGGGTTTTTGGCAGTGTGGAATGTGTGGTGGCGGGTGGGAGTATGATAGCTTTTCTTTTACCGGCATTGGTGTCTTTCCTGGTGACTCCGGCGGTGATTTGGGGATATAAAAGGATGGGGGCGCTGGGGAGAGCGAAGCGGCGGGAGATGGATACCCATGAAAAGCAAGTGCCCCGCGGCGGCGGGATTCCGATTTACCTGGGGATATTGATAGGAGCAGTGGCGTTTTTGCCTTTAGATCAACACTTGATTGGAATTTTAGTGGGGGGATTGGTGGGGTTGGCGGTTGGGGTGGCGGACGATTGGCTGGATTTAAATCCGTATTTTCGGTTAGGGCTATTGTTTTTGGCGGCGGGGGCGGTGGTGGCTGCCGGAGTGGGAATAGCTTATATAAATTTGCCGTTTTTGGGGATTGTCAATTTGGACCAGCCGAGAATCAATTTTTGGTTTTTGGGAGAACAAAGAAGCATTTGGGTATTGTCGGATTTATTCGCGCTGGTGTTTATCGTCGCGGTAATGAATTTTGTCAACTGGTCCAAGGGGCTGGACGGACAGCTGCCGGGGATAGTGGTGATCGCGGCTGTGACTATCGGAGTTTTATCGCTTAAGTTTTCCGGCGACGTGACTCAATGGCCGGTTTTGATTTTGGCATTGATTTTGGCCGGAGCTTACGCGGGATTTTTGCCGTGGAATTTTTATCCCCAGAAAATTATGCCCGGATACGCCGGCGGGATACTGGGCGGGTATTTTTTGGCGGTGCTGGCAATTTTATCAACGACTAAAGTGGGGACGCTGCTGGTGGTTTTGGGGGTGCCGGTGGTGGACGCGGGGATAATCATTGGAAGAAGAATTTTGGCGGGAAAATCGCCGGTTTGGGGCGACCGGGGACACTGGCATCATTATTTATTGGATAAAGCCGGATGGTCAAAAAGAAAAATCGCCTTATTTTATTGGGGAGTGACCGGGTTTTTGGGAATGGTGGCATTAAAATTGAATAGCCGGCAAAAGTTATATACAATACTGGGAGTAGTATTAGTAATAGGAGGGAGTTATTGGTGGTACCAACATTTTGGGCGATTCTCAAAACGGCTCGGCCGCAGCGGTGGGTAAGAAATTTGTCGCTGTTTGCGGCGATAGTCTTTAGCGGACAATTGTTTGATCCGGCGGTTTTTTGGCGGGTGGCATGGGGGGTGGTGGTATTTTCGCTGGTATCTTCGACGGTATATTTTTTTAACGATTTGGTGGACGCGCCGCTGGACCGGATGCATCCGTTCAAGAAAAAGAGGCCGATAGCGGCGGGAAATCTGCCCGAGCCGGTGGCGATATTTTTGACGGTGGTGGGATTTTTCTTATCGCTGTTTTTGGCGCTGAAACTGCAGTATTTCTTTTTCCTAGCGGTTTTGGCGTACTTTTTACTGCAGATAATGTATTCGTTGAAATTGAAACAGGTGGCGATAATTGATTTATTGGTAATCGCCACCGGATTTATTTTACGGGTGTATAGCGGAGCGCTGGTAGCGGATATCCATTTGTCGGTATGGTTTTTGCTGTGCGTAATCGCGGCCTCTTTGCTTTTGGCAGTGGGAAAGAGGCGGGCGGAATTGTCGCTGCTTTCGGACCGGGCGGCGGCGGTGCGGGCGACTTTGGCAGGTTATCCGGAGCGGCTGTTGGACGTGTGGGTGGCAATGTTCGCGATAATGTCGATTTTTTCTTACATTTTGTTTACGTTCCAGCAGCCGGCGGTGGTTCCCAGCTACCGGTTGGTGCCTTTGCTTTTGGTGTTGCCGCGGGCTTTATCGGTGGAGAAGTGGCTGATGTTGTCGATACCGGTGGTGATTTATGGAGTGATGCGGTATTTGCAGTTGATTTATAAAGAGAATCAAGGCGAGTCGCCGGAGAGAATTTTGTTGACGGACGCGCCGCTGTTAACTAGCGTGGTGTTGTGGGGAGTTTTGGTTATCGGGGTGCTGTACGGGATCGGCTAACGGAACAGTTTGGCGTATTGGCCGGAGATCCAGCCGGTTTTAGCGTCCGGCAGTTCGATTTGGTACCAGCCGGCGTCGGTAGAGTCAAGGAATTTGTAAGTTTCGCCGGCGTAAACGTACGTTAGGACTTCGGAGGATTGATTGGCTTGCTCACGGACGCGGAGCCAGTCGTTTTTGGGAGCTTCTTTGATGGCGGTGGTTCCGGTTTTGAGAATTTCGACGTAAGGACGGGCTGGGGCGACTGACGGAGTTGGAGTTGTTTTAGGTTTGGTTGCAGGTGTGGGAGTAGGGGTAGTTTTGGCGGCGGTTTTGCCGGGCGTAGTGGTGGGGGTTAGGTTTTCTTCCGGTTGGGCAGAGTCGGAGGCCTCAGGAGTTGGAGACGGAAGCAGGGCCGCCCGGGCCAGTTGAACAGTAATTAGTAGGCGATGGTTGTCAAGAATTAAGACGGGAATTTTTTTCTCTTGGTAGCCGGCGGAAGAGACGGTAACTTCGTAAGTTCCGGCGGGAGTGACGGAAGTGGTGACCGGGGAAAAACCCTTGGGTTGGCCGTTGAGGCGGACGATGGCGCGGTCGGGGATGGTGACGATGGAAAGCTGGGACTGGGAGGCAGGAGTTTTTTCCAGGAATAAAACAAAATCTTCGGACTGGGAATCGGAAGCGCCAAACCGGCGGTCGACAACAGTTTGGAGTTTTTCATTAAGGGTGATTTCGGTTTCCCAAGAGGCGGCGCCGCTGGTCGGGGATAAAACCAGGCGGTGTTTTCCGGGAGCGAGTCCGTCTTTTTCCAGCGGAGTGGTTCCGAGCTGCTGGCCGTCAAGAATAACCGTAGATTCCGGAGAGGAGGTGACTTTCAGACCGGAGTTTTTTTTTGACAGGAAAGGAATAGAACAGCCGGAGAGAAGAAGGGCGACGATAGCGGGGATAAGGATGCGTTTCATGGCAGAGATAAGTATATCACCGGAGGCGCGTGCCGGAGTTGAACCGGCGCATAGCTGTTTTGCAGACAGCCGCGTTACCGCTTCGCCAACGCGCCATTTGCTTATATTTTAACAGAGGGTAAGAAGGATTAGAGGGACGAGAGGGAATAGAGGAGATTTAAAGGAATTTAAGGGGAGTTAAGGGGAGTTAAGGGTGGAAGAAGAAGAGAGCGTTTTTCCGATGGCGAGGGCTTGGTCTATGAGGCGGTGGCAATAGCCGTATTCGTTGTCGTACCAACATAAAACTTTGACCAGATTGCCGGCGACGACTTGGGTGAGGGATAAGTCGACGATAGCCGACTCGGGGCGGCCGATGATATCGGAGCTGACCAGGGGTTCGTCGGTGACGGCCAGAATTCCCCGCCAGCGGGGAGTTTTTGAGGCCTCAATAAAGGCCTGATTGGCTTCTTGTTTGGTGAGGGATTTTTTTAATAGACAGGTGATATCGGAGAGAGAGCCGGTGATAATCGGAGCCCGGACGGCGATGCCGTCAAATAATCCCTTAAGCTCGGGGATGGTTTCGGTGGTGGAAATGGCAGCGCCGGTGGTGGTGGGGACCAAATTTTGGGCGGCGGCGCGGGCGCGGCGGAGGTCGCGGTGGGAGTTGTCTTGAAGATTTTGGTCGTCGGTGTAGCCGTGAATAGTGAGAAGAGCGGCTTTTTCAATGCCGAATTTGGAATGTAACACCGCCGCTACCGGGGCGACGCAGTTGGTGGTGCAGGAGGCGTTGGAGATAATTTCTCCGGATTGATATTCGTTGGCTCCAAGAACAAAAGTTCCAATGCCGCCGCCCTTTGGCGGCGCCGAAATCAGCACCCGTTTAGCTCCGGCGACGAGATGGAGTTTGGCTTTGTCCTCTGATGTAAAAACACCGGTGGATTCAATCACAATATCAACGCGGTAATCTTTCCAAGGGAGTTTGGCTGGGTGTTTTTGGGCTAAGACCATGACCGGAGCCGGCAGGCCTTCGATCATTAGTTGACCGATGACGGGATCGTTATCGGCGGCGTCTTTGGCGTCTTTTAGATGAATTACTTTGATGTCATGGGAAAATTTCCCGTAAGCGGTGTCGTATTTTAACAGGTGGGCCCAGCCCTCGATTTCCATTGAGCCGGAGGTATTAATGGCGACCAGTTCCAGGTCAGGAAGCTGTTTTTCCACCAGGACGCGGACGGCGGTGCGGCCGATGCGGCCAAAGCCATTGACGGCGAGACGAATCATATAGATATAGATAAAGTAACACAAGTAGCACAAGTAGCGCAAGTAGCGCAAGAATTTTGGGTATTGACGTTTCGGGTGTTTTATTGCTAATAATGAAAGAAGATTACAAAAACTAAACACGAATATAAAAAGGCCCGGCCTTGCCGCGGCAAGGCCGGGCCTTATCAAACTATGAATAGGATTATTTTGCATGTTGATTTTAATTCGTATTTTGCCAGCGTGGAACAGCAGAAAAATCCGCAGCTGCGGGGGAAGCCGGTGGGGGTGATCAAGGCCGAGGGGCGGACGGTGATAATCGCGGCGTCGGTGGAGGCAAAACGCCGGGGGGTAAAAACCGGGACGTTGGTGTGGCAGGCGAAACTGTTGTGCCCGGAAATAATTTTGGTTCCCGCGGATTTTGACAGTTATGACAAGATGACGCGGCGGTTTGCCCGGATTTGCCAGAGGTTTAGCGACAGAGTGGAGCTTTTTTCGCTGGACGAAGTATTTTTGGACGCGACGGAAACGGGACGCTTATTTGGAGGAAGCCGTAAACTGGCACTTCATTTGAAGAAAGTGGTCAGAGAAAAATTGGGAGAATGGATGAAGGTCAGCATCGGAATCGCTAAAAATAGATTATTGGCGAAATTGGCGTCGGATATGGAAAAACCCGACGGACTGGTGGAAATTAGCGACGAAAACCAGGATGTTTATTTGGGGAAAGCTAGTTTTGACCAAATTTGCGGCATCGGGAGACGGCTGGAAGAGCGGCTGAAGGAGATAGGGATAACTCAACTGCTGCAAATCAGGCGGATGCCGCAAGGGTGTTTGGCGGCAAGCTTCGGGCCGTATTGGGCGAAGGAACTTACCAGAATGGCTTGGGGACAAGATGGGACTTCTGTAGTCACAGGACGGGAGCTGCCGCTGCCGAAATCGGTGTCGCGGACGTATACTTTGCGGCGAGAAATTTGGGACAAAGAAGAAATTTTGGCAGTGGTAAGAAACCTAGTCGAAGAAGCGGCGGAGAAATTGAGAAGGGCGCGGATGGCGGGGCGGCAATTCGGGCTGATGATACGGGGTGGAGGCTCTGCGGATCATCTTGGGGTGAGAGATGTTTTGTTTATTACACGAAAGTGTTATACAAACGATTCTTTTGATATCTTTCATGAATTAAAGTATTTATATGAGCGACGACAGTGGGACAGCTCGGTACGTTTTTTAGGAGTGTGGATCGGGTTTTTGGTCGAAGAGCGAAATTTGGGTGAGTGCTTTTTACCGCAGGTTATAAAACGACGGTTAATTCTTGAGGCGCAAGACAGGATCAATGCAAAATTCGGGAATTACACGGTGTTTCCGGCGAGTTTATTGAGGACAAAAATAATCATGCCGGAAGTGAATGGGTATTTGGGGGATGAGAGGATTAGGCAGAGAATTTCGGGTTTTGTTTAGGAGCGGTGGTATAATTGGGGCGTGAAGATTGCGTGGAAGTATTGGTATATTATTGTTGTTTTGCTGGCTGTCGGCGGAGGGATCTGGTGGCGGATAAGGCCGAAAGCGGTGAAGTATGAAGAATACATTGTCAGCAAGGGAGATATTCGGGAGGAGTTGACGGTTTCGGGAGAAGTGAAAGCGGAAAAACAGGCGGATTTGAAATTTCAGGCCGGCGGCAGATTGGCTTGGGTGGGAGTTAAACAGGGAGATCGGGTGAAAAAATGGCAGGGAGTTGCCAGTTTGGATAGGCGGAGTATTGAGAAAAATCTGCAAAAAGAGTTAAACGATTACATGAACGAGAGATGGAACTTTGAAGGCGATCGGGAGATTTACCACATTACTACTGACGATTTGGATAAATATACCTTGACGCCGGCGGCACGGCGGGTGGTGGAGAAGGCGCAGTTTGACTTGAATAATACGGTTTTGGACGTTGAAATTCAGGCGGTGGCTAAGGAATTTGCATCGATAACGGCGCCGTTTGAGGGTTTAATCAGCGATTTGAAGTTTCCCGATCCGGGAATAAACGTGTCAGGGACCGATGTCATCGCGGTTATAGTTGATCCGGCGACGGTATATTTTGAGGCGGAAGTGGACGAGGTGGAGATTGGCAAGATATTTGCCGGCCAGGAAGCGGAAGTGGTTTTTGACGCTTATCCGGAAGAGACGGTAGTTTCGCGGGTGAGCGAAGTGGGATTTTCGCCGGTGACTTTGTCGGGCGGAGGCAAAGGATACAGGGTAAAATTGTGGTTGCCGGGCGGAAATCGAGACTTGAAATATAAATTGGGAATGAGCGGCGACGCTAGATTGGTGGTGGCGGAGAAAACGGGAGTTTTAACCTTGCCGGCGGCAGCGGTGAGCGAGAAAGAGGGGAAGAAACTGGTGAAACAGAAACAAGGTAAACAAGTGGCAGAGAAAGAAATTACAGTGGGGTTGGAAACGGAGGAGAGGGTGGAGATATTGGCGGGAGCGGGGGAAGGAGAGAAAGTGGTAGTAGAAATAAGAGCGAATTAAAGATATTAAAGTTTTCAATACGCGATCGCTTAATGTTTTCTTTAATATCTTTTTAATAAAGTTTTTTAGAAACGGGGCAATGAAATGAAAAATGAATTAATCCGATTGGAGAAGGTGGCGAAGGCGTATCAGCTGGATGGGGTAAGGGTGGAGGCGCTGAAACAGACGGATTTGGTGATTAGGGAGGGGGAATATATTTCAATAATGGGACCCAGCGGGTCGGGGAAGTCAACGTTGATGCATATATTGGGACTGCTGGATAATCCCTCCGGGGGGAAATTAATTTTTGGCGGCCGGGAGGCGACAAATTTGTCGGAGGGGGAGACGGCCCGGATTAGAAATAAAGAAATAGGGTTTGTGTTTCAGCAATTTAATTTGTTGCCCAAAACCGAAGCGTGGAAAAACGCGGGTCTGCCGCTAATTTACTCCGGAGTATCCCGGCCGGAAAGGCAGCGGCGGGCGGTGGAGCTGTTGTTAAAATTGGGATTGGGGGAGCGGATTGACCATACTCCCAGCCAGCTTTCGGGAGGACAGCAGCAGCGAGTGGCGATTGCCCGGGCGCTGGTGAACAACCCGAGAGTGATTTTTGCCGACGAGCCGACGGGAAACCTGGACAGTAAAACCGGGAAAGAGATAATGGAGATTTTTGACGGGTTGAATCAAGAGGGGAAGACGGTGATTTTGGTGACGCATGAAAAAGAAGTGGCGCGGCACGCCAAGAGACATTTGCGGATTCTTGACGGAGTGGTAAGGGAATAACAAATGGATATAATAAGTCTTTTTAGGGTGGCGGCCAGTTCGCTACTACTGAATAAATCGCGGTCGTTTTTGACAATTTTAGGGATTGTTATAGGGGTGGCGGCGGTGATAACCTTGGTGGTTATCGGCGACGGGCTAAAGGAATACGTTTCGGGGCAGTTTGAGGGTTTGGGGTCAAATGTAGTTACGGTGCTGCCGGTTAATTTAGTAGACGAGCGGGGCCGGCCGGTGGGGTTTTCCGGCGGTCCGCCGGTAGGAGGAAAAATATTCAGCGCCCGCGATGTTCGAAATATTAAGCGTTTGGATCCGGCTATCACTCAAGCAATTCCGTTGTCAAATAAACGGTTAAAGGCGGAGACTTCCGGTCAGCAACGGACGCTAGATGTGACCGGTTCAACTTATGAATATATGGCGGTTAGATCAATAACAATGGTATCGGGCAGATTTTACGATGAGATTGATGTGGGCAGGTCGAAGAAAGTGGCGGTATTGGGTCCGACTACGGGAGAAAGACTTTTTCCCAACGGGAATTATTTGGGCAAAGAGGTGGTGATTTCGTCAGTTCCGTTTAAAGTGATTGGAATGACAAATAGACGGGGCGCCGGAGGAAGTTTTGGTGACCTTGATGATAATATTTATGTCCCGATTACCAGTTTACAGAAGCTAGTTGATTCAGACGGGTTTGACTTAATTGTGGTAAAAGTGGTCAACCAGGAGAAGATTTTAGAAGTAATTGACAGTATAAAAAAATATTTGGAAAAAGAACGGAAACCCGATACTTTTAGCGTGGTTGATCAGCGACAATTATTGGGAACGTTTGAGGCGGTGATTGGGACTTTGACTATCGGTTTGTCGGGAATAGCGGCGATTTCGCTTTTAGTCGGCGGTATCGGAGTAATGAATATGATGCTGGTGACGGTAACCGAGCGGACGAGGGAAATAGGACTGCGGAAAGCGGTGGGGGCGACGCCGCGGGTGATCTTGGGGCAATTTTTGGCGGAATCGGTATTATTATCGTTAACAGGCGGTCTGATTGGAATTTTGATCGGAGCGGGAGGCAGTTTGATAATCAACCGATTTTTTCCGGCCCGGATTTCGGGGGCGGCGGTTTTATTGGCGTTCGGGGTGTCGGCCGGGGTGGGAATAATTTTCGGAATTCTGCCTGCTAGGAGAGCGGCGAAGATGTCACCGGTGGAGGCGCTTCGATACGAATAGAAGGAAAAGAGGAAACAGAGGGATAAGAAGGACAATAGGGGAGATTTAAGGGATTTTAAGGGAATTTAAGGGAGATTAGGGGAATTTTACCTCTTGGGACTTTGCTTTTTGGCCCTGGCTTTGTGGGCCAGGCCGGGCTTGCGGCGTTCTTTCATCCGGGGGTCGCGGGTAAGAAGATGGCGTTTTTTCAGGATAGGACGGAATTTTTCGGAACTTGATTTAGTTAAGGCGCGGGAGACGGCATGGACGAAAGCGCCCAGTTGGCCGGATTTGCCGCCGCCGCGGATGGTGACGTTGGCGGTGAAAACGTTGAAGGTATTAGTGGTGCGGAACGGTTCTTGCCAAATGTTTTTGGCCGATTCTCCGGGAAAATACTGCTCAATTGGTTTACCGTTGACGGTGATAGGTTGGTCGGTTTGCTTGGCTTTCAGGAGTTTGACCACCGCGACTCCGGTTTTGCGGCGGCCGACGGCGTAAATATATGACTTGGTTTTAGTTGCGATATTAGGTTTTTGCATAGTTTTAATTTGTGTTGTTGTGTATAAATCTAATGAAAAATTTAAAATGAAAAATGAAAAACGATAAAGAAAAATTAATAAAGCTTTTTACATTTTAGTTTGTAATTTTTCATTTTTCACTTTTCATTTTCAATTTGTCTTCATAGGGGTGGGTGGGGCCGGGGAAAACTTTGAGGCGTTTCAGTCGCAAGGGGCGGAGGGTGTTTTTTGGAAGCATCCGGGAAACCGCCGCGGTAATGATCCGGTCGGGATGAAGTTCCATCTGTTTTTTGAAAGGGCGCTCCCGAAACCCGCCGGGATAGCCGGTATGCCAGCGGTACATCTTTTGCTCGGATTTATTGCCGGTGACCTTAACTTTGGCGGCATTGATAATAATTACGTAGTCGCCGCAATCAAGATGGGGAGAAAAATCCGGCTTATGCTTGCCTATCAGCAGGCCGGCAATTTTGGTGGCGGCGCGGCCCAAGATTTGGCCGTTGAGATCGACGAGATGCCAGCGGCGGACAATGGTTTTGGGGGTGGCGACGAAAGTTTTAGGTTTCATGGGAAGGTTTATGGGTCGAATGGGTCTTATGGGCGGAGATTTTAGAGGATTTTAGAGGATTTTGAAGGATTTTATGGGAGGGGGAAGTTGGGGAGGGGGCGGGATCGTCCGAATCTACCCATTCGAGGCGGGAGAGGCGGGCTCGATCGCCGCGGCGGATACCGGTATGGATCAGGCGGGTGAATCCGGAAGAACGGGAAGAGCCGGCAACATGGTCAAATAATTTATTGACAATATGCTTGTCTTGGAAAAACCCCAAGAGTTGTTTGTGGGAAACCATGGCGCGATTTTTGGCCAACCGAGCCAGTTTTTCGATAATCGGCCGGATCATTTTGGCTTTGGCGGTGGTGGTTTCGATCTTTCCGTGGGTTGTAAAAGCGGAAACCAGAGATTTAATCAATGCCCGGCGTTGGAGGGTAGAACGGTTGAGTTTTTTCAAACATTAATTCCTTTTTGTTTCAACTGGGAGATGATTTCGTCAACTGATTTGGCGCCGATGTTTTTGACTTTGGCGATATCGACGGCGGAGACGTTGGCCAGGTCGCCGAGAGTTTTATAGCCGCCGCGGCGGAGGGAATTGGCGACCCGGGTGGGCAGGTCAAGCTCTTCGACGGTTAACAGGGCGATTCTTTGGGCCGCCGGGGAAGAAGCGGCCAGTGACAGGCTGTCGGCGGCCACGGGAGTAACAATCTGCTGGAAATGATCGACCAGAATTTGGGCGGCTTGAGTGACGGCTTGGGAGGGGGTGATGCTGCCGTCGGTATGAATTTTTAAAACCAGACTGTCAAAGTCGGTCCGGCGGCCGACGCGGGTAGCCTGGATAGTATAGGAAACTTGAGTAACAGGTGAAAAAGCGGCATCCAACGGGATAACACCAAGTTTTTGTTTTCCCTGGTCTTCGTTTAGAGAATATCCGGCTCCCGACTCAACGGCCAGCTCCAGAGACAACTTGGATTTTTTGTCCGCCAAGGTGGCCAGCACCAAATCCGGATTGACAACTTTAACCGTGGCCGGCCCTTTGAGGCCGGCGGCGGTGACTTGGCCGGGACCGACGGCTTCCAGCTTTAGGGTTTCCGGAGTTTCTCCTTGATAGCCGACACGAACTTTTTTCAGATTTAGGACTAATTCAACAATATCTTCCCTCATTCCTTTAAGGGTGGTGAATTGGTGGGTGACTCCTTTGATTTTGACTCTGACCGGAGCGGCGCCGGCGAGATGGGTCATCATCACCCGGCGGAGAGCGTTCCCCAGAGTATGGCCGAAGCCCTGGCGGAGAGGCTCGAGAACAATTATCCCCTCGGTGGGGGTTTCGGATTTGGTGATGATTTGGAAGGGGTGGTCCATAAGATATTTATCGTGAATAGAATTCGACGATTAGTTGATCGTTGACGCCGGAGTCAATGTCGGAAATTCCGGGCAACCGGTGTATTTTACCAGCTAAAGCCTTTTTTTGCATCCATTTGGGAATTTCAATGTCTTTTTGCTGCAATCTTTTGAGGACGTCGGGAATATTGGCGGCGGTTTGGCCTAAGATAATGACGTCGTTGATATTGATCTGATAAGAGGGAATGGTAACTTTTTTATTATTGACCGAGACGTGGCCGTGGGTGACAAGCTGGCGGGCCATGGCCCTGGTGGGAGCGAAGTTAAGACGGAAAACCGCGTTGTCAAGGCGCCGTTCCAGCAGCCGGAGAAGTTCTTCGCCGGTGGCCTGGGGATTGAGCTTGGCTTTTTTAACATATTTGGCGAATTGTTTTTCCAGAATTCCATAAATAAATTTAACTTTTTGCTTTTCGGCCAGCTGCTGGCCGTATTCGGAAGGTCGGCGGCCGCGGCGCTTTTTTTGGCCGTGCTGGCCGGGGGGAATAGTGAGGCGACGGGCCACCTTTTGGGAATTTTGCTTGTGGCCGAGGTCGACGCCGAAGCGGCGGGATTTCTTGATGGAAGGGGATAAGTTTCTGGCCATAATTGTTATATTTTTAACCCCTTCTTTGTTTGCGGGGGCGGGCGCCGTTATGAGGCAGGGGGGTAGTGTCGGCGATTTTGGTGATTTTGAAAGGCGAAGTCCTCAAAGACCTTAAGGCGCTGTCGCGGCCGGAGCCGGGGCCCTTGAGATAAAGTTCCAGAGTTTTGACGCCGAGAGGTTTCATTTTTTGGATTAAACTATCAAGCGCCACGGAGGAAGCGTAAGGAGTGGCTTTGCGGGAACCCTTAAAACCGGCGGTGCCGGTGGTGCTCCAAGCGATAGTATGGCCTTCGGCATCGGTAAAAGTAAACAGAGTGTTATTAAGAGTGGCGGTGACGTAAAGCCGGCCATGGGGGATTATCTTTGGTTTTGTCATACGGTTGTTGGCGGTTTCTTTGATTGGTCGAGTTTGGCGGCTTCTTCTTTCTTGAGGGCGCCGATGGTGACCCTTTTACCCCGTTTGGTCCGGGCGTTGGTGCGGGTACGCTGGCCGCGGACCGGGAGGTTGTGGGAATGGCGGCTGCCCCGATAAGAGCCGATATGCTTGAGGCGTTCTATATTATCACGAATTTGTTTTTTAAGGTCGCCTTCGCTGGGAAATTTGGCGATTTCTTGGGCGAGTTTTTGAATTTCTTCGCTGGTTAAGTCTTTGGCGCGCTTGTCGGGATTAACCCCGGTGGCGGATATAACCTGTTTGGCTCTGGTGGGGCCGACGCCGTAAATATAAGTTAAGGCGACCTCGGTTCGTTTTTGGCTGGGAATGTCAACTCCGGAGATTCTTGGCATGTTGTTAATGCGTTGATGCGTTAATGCGTTGATGCGTTAATGGATTAACGTATTAACGTATTAACGAATTAACTTATTTTTTTCATCCC
>Ga0209211_10006272_pt1 | contig 17300 bp, 8 predicted proteins | sample RifGroA2_FD_183992 | JGI IMG/M metagenome (GOLD analysis project Ga0209211, IMG submission 183992) | Groundwater microbial communities from Rifle, Colorado, USA - Groundwater A2 (SPAdes) (version 2) | ecosystem: Environmental > Aquatic > Deep subsurface > Groundwater | place: Rifle, Colorado... | reverse complement strand
AAGAATCTCAAACCGGCTGCCGTCCGTGATCAAGCCCAGGGCAATGCCCGCCACAGGCGATTTTAAGGGAACGCCCGCGTCCATAAGCGCCAAGGTACCTCCGCAAACCGTTGCCATGGAACTGGATCCGTTAGATTCGAGAATATCGGAAACCAGACGAACCGTATAAGGAAACTGCTCCTGGCTGGGCAGCATCGGCGAAAGGGCCTTTTCAGCCAAAGCGCCGTGCCCTATTTCCCTACGGCCCGGGCCGCGATTGGGGCCTGTCTCGCCCACGCTGAAAGGCGGAAAGTTGTAATGCAGCATGAAGCGCTTGTACGACTCCCCTTCCAGCGCGTCAATCACCTGCTCATCGGCGCTGGTGCCCAGGGTGGTGACAGCCAAACTCTGGGTTTGCCCGCGCGTAAAAAGAGCGGAGCCATGCGTGCGAGGAAGCACGGAAATTTCGCAATTGATGTCGCGCAAATCCCGGAAAGAGCGGCCGTCCGGTCTCTGGTGCTTGCCCAGAATCATTTCGCGGACATATTTCTTTTCGTATTCGTCAAAGTTGGCCTTGATGAGCTTTTCATCATACCCTTCCGCGACCGGGTCAAAAGTGGCCACGAGTTCTTTGTATAAATTGCGCGTGGCTTCTTCGCGAGCCTCTTTGCTTGACTTTTGGAAAATCAGAGAAAATCGGTCTTTCAAATAAGTCTCAACCTTGGTCGTGACATCGGCCGCCGATTTTTTTTCAGGGACCGGCCACTTCACGGGAGACACTTGTTTGGCAAGATCTTCCTGGACTTTAATCACCTCCAGAATCTCTTTCATGCCGAATTCAATCGCCTGACGCATCCTGTCCTCGGATATTTCCTTGGCCCCGGATTCAATCATCACCACTTTATCGCGCGTGGCGACGAGAACGAGCTCAAGCTCGCTCAGTTCCATATCGGCGTTGGTGGGATTCACCACAAAATTTCCGTCAATCAATCCCACGCGCACCGCTCCCACCGGCCCTTCAAAAGGCACGGGGGAAATGCACAGAGCCGCGGAGGCCCCAATCACGCTCAAGGTATCCGGATTATTCTCTCCGTCAACAGAAAGCACGGTGATCATTATTTGAACTTCATTCAGAAAAGTTTCAGGAAAAAGCGGGCGAATCGGCCGGTCGACCAGGCGGGAATTCAAAATTTCACGCTCCGTAGGCCTTCCCTCGCGTTTGAAATAACCGCCCGGTATTTTACCGGCAGCGTAGGTTCTTTCGCGGTAGTCCACCATTAAGGGAAAATAATCTTTTCCCTGATCGGGCTCGCTGGCTCCGACCACTGTGGCCAATATAACCGTCCCGCCATATTGGACCGTGACGGCTCCATGGGCCTGTTTGGCCATTTTTCCCGTTTCAATAATAAGTTCATTTTTTCCAGTGATTGTTTTTGCAGTTTTCATAATGGTACCTTTGGGTTTGTTTAATGAATGGGTTGAAAGGATGAATTACTTCCGAAGATCAAGTTCTTCGAGAATCTTGGTGTAGCGTTTGCGGTCCGTTTCGGCCAGATAATTGAGCAACCGTCTGCGCTGCCCCACCATCTTGATTAACCCATAACGGGAATGGCGATCCTTGGCGTGTGTCTTGCAATGCTCCGTCAGCTCATTGATACGCTGCGTCAATAGAGCGATCTGAACGTCACAGGAACCCGTGTCGTCCGTTTTCTTCTGAAATTTTTTGATGATGGCGCCTTTTTTATCTTTGGTCAATGGCATTTGAACTCCTCGTCTTCATTCTAACTTATTGTCTTATCGTATGTTAAGCTTCAATGGTTATATAAGTATACGATAACCAGACCGCAAAGTAAAGATTAAAAATACCGCTCGGCCTCACGGATATCGCGCAGGATTTGTGCCTGAAGCCCCTCAGGCGTGGAAAATTTTATTTCCGGTCTTAGCCGGGTCAAAAAATCAACTTCCAGGGTCTTTCCGTATAAATCCCCTCGAAATTTCAATATATGGGCCTCGGGCACGCGAACCTTGGCGCCGGCGTGAAAAGTGGGCCGGGTTCCCAGATTCATGATGGCCGGCCATGAAAAATCAGGCTTTTGCACTGAAAATCTTTTAAAACCCCGCCTTGAGCCCGTGATTTGAAACTCAACAGACCTAATGCGGGTTGCATAAACCCCGTCTGGTGGCAGCACTCCGCTGTGGGGATTCAAATTGGCCGTAGGAAACCCAAGTTTACGCCCTCTGCCGCTGCCCCTCACGACTGAGGCTACCACGGAACAATCCCGCCCTAGAAGCTGCTTGGCCTGGGTCAAATCCCCTTCCGTGATGAGTTTTCGAATCCGCGTGCTGGATACCGTGCCTCCGGCCACTTTAAGGGCCGGTACGGTCACCAGCTTAAATTTAAATTTACGGGCAAATTCAGCCATGAGCCGGGCATCTCCTTCCCGGTGATGCCCAAAATGGGAATCATGTCCCAAAACCACAGTTTTCACCCTTAATTTGCGAAGAAGAATCCGCTGCACAAACTCCTCGGCCGACAACCTGGAAAAAGCCTCGCTAAAACGCAAAGCGATACATAAATCCATCCCCTCCTTTTCAATCAGGGCCAATTTATGCCAAAAAGAAGTCAAGAGAGGTGTTTTCCTCTTCGGAGTTAAAACATTTTGTGGATGTTCCCGAAAGGTAAGGACAGCGGTAGCAGTTTTACTCCCGAGCTTCCGGGCTTCATCGCGAACCTTTTTCAAAATGGCGTGGTGGCCGCAATGCAAGCCGTCAAACACGCCCACGGCGAGCACAAGATTTTGAAAGCGTTTTGCGGGAAAACCCGTGAGGTCAGTGGCTAAAATCATTCCCGGGTCAATGCTTGGGCAGCCGAAGCGCTTTCAGCGTGCGGCAAATAACGCAAATAAGGCTTCAACTCTTCCTTGAATTTTAATGCTTTCAGATGTTCGATCGTAACGCTGTCTTCTATCTTAAAACCGCCGCTGGCCGTGCGCCGGAGAACTTTGAGAAAGGCATGCGTGCCCAAAGCTTCGCCGATGTCATTGGCTAGAGTACGCACATAAGTTCCTTTCGAGACACGACAGTAAAATTCAATGCGCGGCAATTCGATGCGGCGGATATTAAGGTCATAGATATTGACCATTTTTGTAGGCCGGTCAATTTCCCTCCCCTGGCGGGCCAGCTTGTAAAGACGCACGCCGCCCAATTTAACCGCCGAAGCCATGGGGGGGAGCTGTTCCCTTTCCCCCCGGAAACTCTTCATCACAGAGCGGACCGTAGATTCACCAACGTGGTCCCAGGAGGAAGATTGAAGAATGTCGCCGGCGGCGTCATGCGTAGAAGTTTTGGCGCCCAATTCCATCACCCCCTCGTATTCCTTGGCTTCATTCAAAAATCGGGCGGAAAGTTTGGTGTACGCCCCCAGAAGGACGACCAGCACCCCAGTGGCGGTACGGTCCAGAATACCCGCGTGACCGACTTTGGGAATGGAAAATTTTTTGCGGACGAACTGGCAAACGTCATGCGAAGTCCAGTCTCCCGGTTTATCAACAATTAAAACGCCGTTTATAAAGCCAATGGGATTTTTTCCTGCGTTCATGATTAACGCACCGGCCTGGAAAAGGTGGGCTTCCTTAGATATTTACGAATCACCGAAAGAATTTGCTTTGACGACTCGGCCAGACTGCCTTCAATGGTGCAGCCAGCCGATTTGCGGTGCCCGCCGCCGTCCAGGCACTCGGCAATGCGGTTCACGTCATTACGGCCCTTGGCGCGGAAAGAAACCTGATACTTATTGCGGCCCGTTTCAATCATCATAAACGACACTTCAGCGCCGTCTACGGCACGGAGATAGTCCACAAATCCTTCTGTATCCTCAAAGACCGTTCCGGATTTATCCATCATTTTTCCGGTGATGACCGCCCAGACAACGCGGCCGTCGAACTCGACGTTGATTTTGCGCAAAATTTCAGAGAGAAGGCTCACGCGGTGGCAGGATGACCTTTCATAGAGCCGCTCATTGATACTTTCCGAATCAAGACCGGACTGGATCAACTCGGCAATGATGCGGTGCGTTTTAGCGGAAGTATGGCTGTACCGGAATGAACCGGTGTCGGTTGAAATGGACACATAAATAGGAAGGGCCGCTTCCTTGGTGATGGGCACTCGCAATTCCTTGTAAAGGTCATAAATAATTTCGCCGCAGGCCGATGCCCGGTCATTGACCAGATTGTAGTCGCCAAATTTGATATTGCTGACATGGTGGTCAATGTTGATGATTTCGGTTTCCGGCCCTATCCATTCGTTGAGTTTGCCCATCCGGTGCATATTGGGGCAGTCCACCACGATACAGGCATCAAACCGGGGTTGTTTGGCCAATTGCTTCATGTCTTCCAAAGTATGCCAACCTTTTTGAGGCATGATATCAAGGCGTTTTGGGAATGGGTCCGGGCTGACAATCCAGGGTTCTTTCCCGAGTTTTTCGAGCAAATACTTGAGAGCCAGCAGGCTGCCGATGGAATCCCCTTCGGGTCTTATATGAGCGGCCAAAAGAAAGTTTTTATGCTTTCTCAAGGCCTTCGCGACTTGCGAAACGGTGGACAGTTTATTCGTCTTTCTGTTTGTCGTCATTGGAATGTATCTGCCTGATAATGGCTTCAATTTGCATGCTGTGATCGACCGAATGGTCCAATTCAAAACTAAGCACGGGTGTGAGCCTCAATTTTAACGCGGCCGAAAGCTCATGCTGTAAAAACCCCCGGGCACTTTCCAAGGCCTCGGCCGTTTTGGATTGGCCGCCATCCGCGGTTTGACCCGAACGGCCCGGGCCTGCCGCCGGGGCCGTTTTGGATTGGCCGCCATCCGCGGCCTGCTGCCCCGATTGTCCGGCGCTTGCCTGAGGCTTCAGCACACTGTACCACACCCTGGCATGGCGTAAATCCGGACTTACTTCGACGCGGGTGATGGTGACAAATCCAAGCCGGGGGTCTTTCAGTTTCATCAAGATCAGAGTCCCCAACTCGACCCTAATCAATTCGGCCACTCTTTCCGTCCGTTTACCCCCGAGCATAAAGCCCCCTAAAAAAACTTAACCTATGAAGACGAACCTGAAGCACTCCGATAATCACTGACTAAAGTTTCGTGGCTATTTTTTCTATTTTGTAGGCTTCGACAATATCCCGCGGCTGGATGTCATTATGGCCTTCAAGCGCGACACCGCATTCAAACCCTTCCTGAACTTCTTTCACGTCATCTTTGAAACGTTTAAGAGACGCAAGCTTGCCGTCAAAAACAACGATTTTATTGCGAATGAGCCGTACCCGGTGCGTACGGGACACCCGTCCCTGGGTGACCACGGCACCGCCGATATTACCGGCTTTGGATGATTTAAAAATCTGGCGTATTTCAGCCCGGCCCTGAACCACTTCTTTCTGGGTAGGTTCCAGCATGCCTTCCATGGCCTTTTTGACTTCCTCGACCGCCTCATAGATGATGTTGTAATACCGCAAATCAACACCCTCTTTTTCCGCCATGGCTTCGGCCTTGCTTTCGGCCTGGACGTGAAAACCGATAATAATGGCGTCCGATGCGGCGGCAAGCACCACATCCGAATCGTTGATTCCGCCCACGCCGGCATGAATAATCCGGAGCTGAATCTTCGTGCTGCTGATTTTTTGAAGCAAGTCCGATAGAGCCTCGATTGAGCCTTGCACATCCGCCTTAAGAATAATCTTGAGTTCCTTCAGAGCGCCTTCATTGATTTGGCTGAACAAGCCTTCCAGAGACACGTGCTTTTTCATAGCCCCCTGCAACGCCCTTTCCCGGAGCTCCAGGATTCTTTTTTCGGCGATTTTGCGCGCCTTCTTATCGTCTTCAACAACGGCAAAAATCTCTCCCGCGTCGGGCGCTCCGGAAAGCCCTAAAATTTCCACGGCATAAGAAGGGGCGGCTTCTTTGACGCTTTTTCCCCGGTCATTATGCATGGCGCGTATTTTTCCGTAAAAAGGACCGCAAACCAACACATCGCCCACATGCAAAGTGCCTTTTTGAACCAAAACCGTGGCAACATTGCCGTGACTTCGGGTGAGTTTGCTCTCAAGTACCGTGCCTTCGGCCGGCCGATTAGGATTGGCTTTCAATTCGAGAATTTCGGATTCCAGCAGGAGCATTTCAAGAAGTTCAGGTATGCCCTTTTGCGTTTTAGCGGAAACTTCGACGCATATGGTTTTGCCGCCCCACTCTTCGGGTGTCAAATCCAGTTTTTGCAATTCCTTTTTAACGCGCATGGGATTGGCGTTGGGCAGATCCACTTTGTTGATGGCCACCACCAGAGGCACGCCTGCAGCGCGCGCGTGGTCAATCGCCTCAATCGTCTGAGGCATGATGCCGTCATCGGCGGCCACAACGAGAACCACCACATCCGTAACATTGGCTCCGCGTGCCCGCATCGCCGTGAAAGCCGCATGACCGGGCGTGTCCAAAAAGCAAACATGGCCTTTACCCGGGATATTAACCCCGTAAGCGCCTATATGCTGGGTGATTTTTCCCGCTTCCTTGTCCGCCACATTGGTTTTCCGGATCGCGTCCAAAAGTGATGTCTTTCCATGGTCGACATGCCCCATCATGGTCACCACGGGGGAACGCAGCGACAAACTTTTGGGATCTTCATCCGTGACCATACGAGTCAGCGTTTCGTCTTCTTCGATTTTTTCAACCGCGAGGCCGATTTTTTCCGCCACCTTGAAAACAACGGCGTCACTGAGAAGCTGGTTCACATTGGCAAAAATACCCAATTCAATCAGATGCTTGATCATTTCGGAAGGCCGGAGCTTGAGCACGGCTGCCAGTGAGCCCACGGTGATGGGCATGGCCACGCGGATAGCTGATTGCGTCACAGCCACGGCTGGCTGGGAAACTACCGGCGCAACAGGCTTTGGTATCTCAGGTTGGGGTATCTCGGCCGGAACGGGTTTTGCGGGCGCCGGCGCAGGAGCCGCGGCAGGCTTGACCTCCGGCGTTTCCACGACCGGAATCGCCTGTTTCTTGGCCTTTCCCGAAAGTTCGTCTTCCACCAATTGAGCGACATCATCCTCAAGAACGCTCATATGGCTTTTGGCGTCTACCTTGAAATTTTTAAGCTTCTCAAGCAAATCCTTGCTCGAAATGCCCAATTTTTTTGCCAGCTCATGAACACGCATAGATGTTAAACGTCCTTGTGTCTATTTCCCGAAGCGCCGCCTTCAAGAATTGCTTTTTGCGCAGAGGCCACTATCTTTTCCGCGGTTTGCGGACCGATTCCCGGTATTTGGCATAATTCTTCCGGCGTGGCTTTTAAGATATCCTTGATATTATGAATTCCCGCTTCCTTCAAAGCTTCCTCGACTTTCTCACCCACTCCGTCAAGCGAACCAAGCGGTATCCGCTGGGTCAAACTGCGGATATCAAGTTTCCAGCCGGTAAGTTTGCTCGCCAGCCTGAGATTCTGTTCGCGCTTGCCGATAGCCAAGGCTAGCTGGTCATCACTGGCAATGATTTCGGCCCGCTGTTCCGACGTGATAAGGTTGATTTGAGAAAGCTCGGCCGGACTGAGCGCACTGCGGATAAAGGTTTCCGGATCAGGACTCCACCGGACAATATCGATTTTTTCACCGCCCAGCTCATTGACGATATTTTTAACGCGTTGTCCGCGAACGCCGACGCACGAGCCCACGCAGTCCACCTTGTCATCGTGCGAAGTGACCGCGATTTTTGACCGCGAACCGGCTTCCCTCGCCACGGATTTGATTTCGACAATACCGTCATGAATTTCAGGGACTTCAAGCTCAAAAAGTTTTTTAACGAGATTCGGATGAACGCGGGAAAGAATGATTTCTGGTCCGCGTGCGGTTTTTTTCACTTCCAGCACATAGGCGCGTATCGAATCGCCCTGGCGGTAAGTGTCTTTGCTGAACTGCTCACGGGCCGGCAGAATGGCTTCGGTCTTGCCGAGATCAACAATAATGGCTTTCTTGTCCACGGTGTGCACGGCACCGGTGATAATGTCGCCTTCCTTTTTGTAAAAATCATTAAAAATGGATTCCCTTTCGGCTTCGCGGATTTTCTGAATAATGACTTGCTTGGCGGTTTGAGCGGCGATGCGGCCGAACTCGGCGTGGTGAATTTCTTTGCCCTTTTCCAGCACCCTTATCCTAAACGTCGCGGGGTCAACTTCAATGTCAAAGTCATCAGGATTGGGAAAAGTTTTGCGGCAGGCGGATACCAGAGCCGTTTTAAGCGCATCCAAAAGCACTTGCCGGCTTATATTCTTTTCCTTCTCTATGTATTCAATGCTTGCTGCCAAGTCATTATTCATGAAAACTCCCATTCCTGCCCTTGAAACAAAAAAGTGGGCCTCGCGCCCACTTTGTCACTGCTACATTTCGTAATCGCAATAATATCAGGATGTTACAAATTTGTCAATAAGAGTTCTGTCTCCGTTAGATTTGATCCAAGTTTTTGCGGGCTTCAAGAATGGCTCGTTTGGCTTCATCGCTTAATTTATCAAGGGAAATTTTATCCAGCGAACCCGAAATTTCTTTGGCGATCATCTTCTTTTGCCTTAAGGACTTGAAAAGGACGTTAAATTCAGAGGCCACTTCGCTGAAATAGTCGTTTTGGCGTAAACGGATGTCTGCGGGGATTTCGCCCGAGCCCAAACGGTTGAGCAGCATCCGGAACCGGTACACAGGACCGGCCACACGATGGAGAAAAAAAACACCGACCACGGTAAAGACGACGGTAGCAATCAGAAAAACAAGACTCACGCGCATCACGAGCTGTTGAGTCATGTCCGAAAGCAATTCATACGGACTCACAGACCCCATGCGATAAGGATTGCCAAACAGCGCCGTTTTCATGGTCCAATGAATGACCGAAACCACGATAAGCACGGTGGCCATCATCATCCCTATCATCAGCAGCGTGTATTGCTTCTGCAGGGGCTTGTGGATGATGATATTGCGAAGTTGTCTGCGGTGAGAGGATTGCTGTGCTGTCTCTGCCATGGGATTAAACCTTTAGATTATATCGGCAAAGATAAAAAAATGTAAATGAAAAACATTGGACATAAAAAGAGCCGGGCGGCTCTTACGCGGCCCGCTCAAGAAGCCTTTTGGCTTCAAGATCAGCTTTGAGCACCTTGTCAATAAATTGCTGCAGGGTCGTCCTGTCAAAATGAACAACACGTGAGCCAGGAATAGTCATATCCAAATCTTCTTCCTGACGCAAAACCGCGGCGGCATCAATTCCAAACAGAGCCAGCTTGCCGCCCAATGCTACTGCAAACTGCTTGGCGGATTCACTCGAAGCCAGCATAGGATCGGATGAATCGTATTTCAATTCAAAGACATTCTGACCCAATTTAGTGAAGGTTTGCTCCGCAGCCGCCTGACTGGAATATAAAACGGCAATATTGGCCGCATCCGGCGAATACTGTTTTGCAAGATCACGCACCCTATCCTCTGAAGATTCCGAGGTCAAGAGGATCAATTCCTGATAGGGCTGCGGCACATATTGCCTGATGGCTACGGCTGCGCTTTCCGAAAGACCTGTCAATATAACGGTTTGTCCCATAAATTGGTCGACGACGGCCTGCAAAGACACCGCCATTTTCTGCGCATAATCAGGTTCGGCAAGTCTTTCATCAGTCATGTCAAACATCATGCCGGCTTTATCAACAATCAAAAATGCACGGGCATTGGACAAAGCGGCGTTAAATATCAACTGGTCAAGTTTGGAAACCCGGGTTGCGTTTAAGCCGGCGACAGCGGCCAAACGCATTTCCATCTGGTCGGCCTTGAGAACTTCCAACGCACGGCCTATATTTTGTTCCAGGCCCAGAGAGGCCGCATCCGCGACTTCTCTCAGCGATTGTTCATATTCTGCGCGCGTGAACTGAACTGCTCCCCCGGCAGTCTCCAAGGTTTCGAGTATTTGCCGCGCCTCAGCTGGATGATTTCTTAGATATTCAATGCTGTCATTTGCGGTCACGGCGCTGGCATCGCCTGTGGCGTGCCGGAAGATGTCGTCCACAAAAGCCTGAAAAGCGGCCGTCTTCGCGGATCCAGCCGCAAAATTAGGCGCCAATTGCGTCAACCCCTCATCCAGCAGCACCTGATGACTTAATGGATCAAAAACCCCAACAGGTCTATTTTCTCTTGGCTCTAACCGGTATTGACCTTTATAAGGGGCCAAATATTTTTTAAGATTGGCTTGGGCTGAAGCAATAGCAGTCAACTCGCGGTTGACACGCAAGACCAAAGGATAGGAAAAATATTTGTCAACCTGAGCATCCGAGGTCACAAAATCCCGCAACTCCTCAGCCATCTCAAGCGTGTTGCCTCCCTGCATGGCCTCCGCGATAGCATCCCGAGTGATACGCTCGACCCGAGCGAGATCTGCTTCATCCAGCGTAGAGTTAGGATTCATACGGCGATATTGCTCCAGCCAGTCCAGAAAATTCTCCCAGCGCCCCAAGGCTGTTTGAAGATTGGAATATTCCGGCGAGTCGCTCCACATAATTGACGCTTCGTCAAAAGTGGCTCCAGCGCGAATGGCCAGTTCGATAAGCTCGGTGTCAAAGCTGAAACGTCTCTCGACCGCACGCGGAAGAATTTCTTCCAGAACCGACCGGGGATAGGCTCGAAGGCCTATTTGTGAATCCCGGATTCCTTGTCTTGCCAGAGAAGGATGAAGGAAAGGTTCAACCACGTATTTACGCGTAACAACTTTGACATGGTCCGACTCCGCATCCGGCAAGGGGTCAATCCCGCCCGGCAGGGCAATGTCCTCAAAACCCTCAGCGCTGAAAAGATTCCTTTTGGTTGCAGAGGAATATCGTGATCCGGATGCCACGACACGGCTGGTGATCTTGCCGTGCTCGTCAATTTTTAAAAAGCCGTCATCCCCCAATACCATAGGGCCCAAAAGCAATCCAAGCTGCCTCAGGTCAATGGTGATATCCGCATCCGTGTAAACCGCGATATCGGCCGGATCAAATCCGTCATGTTTTTGAATGACATCCTTCAGCCCTGCCACCACCTGGCTTCCTTTCCCCAGCGTGGGATCCAATTGGGCAAGATCGATCACACGTACCTGCTGTTTGTATCTATTCAGGTCCCCTTCCTCAAGGAGGGCTGCGACACTCTCCCCGCTCCTCTCCGGGTCGGTTGCGTTGCGGGACACATAGACTATTTCCCAATTGATATTGGTATCCCGGAAAATATCCTCTAGCTGCTGAATCTTAATCCGCAGAGAGTCTTCACCGCTTGGGTTGTCCGTCGACGCAGGCCTTAACCGCGCTGACTCGCGGTAGAGACCGATCACAACCGAAACCCTGAGGTGACGATTTTGACTTTTCAAAGCCGCATCAATCTGCTGCACATTTTCCACAGATTTATGAAAATAATCCCGAATACGCGCCACCTCTTTAAGCGTGATGGGCCAAATCGTATCGACAGGATGCTGGAATGACAGACCCCGGTTCAAAGCTTCAAATCGCTTAAAATAAGGGTGCTCAGGCATATTCTTTTTTAAGGCTTTCAGCGGATTACTCATTTTGAGCACTCTGATATAATGTTCGCCGGCTGTCTCGGAAGGCGGATTTTTAATGCCCCGTAATTTTCTCAATCCGGGAATGCTGCGATAGTTCGAACCGGTCAGCATATCCAAAAGAACAAGAAAATTCTCGGGATTGTCCGCAAAGGATGCCGCCCTTTCCCGCCATACCTCCCACCTGGTTTTACCGCTTTGATAGGCCCGGGCATGCTGAAAGATATCATCCACCAGAGATTGAAAAGCGGCATTGAGGGCTTCTCCGTCCCCGTCACGGGGCGCCATCAAGGCCAATCCATTGTCAAGAACCAAGATTTGGTTTCCTCCATCAGAAACAGCCAGGGAAAGTCCGGATCGGTCGGCCAGTGTGTAGCGAACTCCGTATTTTTGTCCGGCTTGATTCAGGAAATGCCTGAACCGCTGAAGCGCTTCAGGCGATATTTTTTTCCTTTCCTCAGCGCCGAACTGCAGTACAAACGGATAATCTGTGGCCGCGTATTTTTCCAAATTCTCCGCATAATCCGCACCCTCCGTGGAAATGCCGAATTCACGAATGGCCTGTTTGAAGGCCTCGAGTTCGGACGGATACAAGTGGAAGTGCCTGTAAATGGAAAGATGGGAATTATTGGTGGTGCCGTGCCGCATGAATACGGCAATATGACGGGCGATTTGATTGATCAAAACCTGGAAACGTCTGGAATTCGCATCGCTGGGGTTATAAAGCGGGGCCCGGAAAGCCAGCCCTTGATCGATAAGGAGTTCTTCACTGGTGCGATTAAAAGCCGCCAGAAACAAGCCGGAACGATCTTCAAGCCGGTAAGAAGTCAGACGCGTTAATTTTGACTGATCGATATACCGTTTCAAATTCTCTATTTGATCAGAAGTGATAGAAGCCCTCTCGGAAGGTGAAAGCGGCAGATGCATTTCCACGGAATAGACATCCGGACCTTCTTTGCCCAGGGAGGCGCCGCTGAGTTCCATGAGACGGTTCTCATCCTGCTCCCAGAACACGACCTCGCCCTTGCTGGCCTGCACACTCTCAACCATGGGCCGCATGTATTCCCGAACTTCTCCGCCCTGCTTCTCAAAAAAATCATTCATGGTCTGAATCACGGAATCGCCACGGCTCGATTTTTGCTCCTCCTTCGGACGCGTATCCCTCTCTTTCCGCCGGCCGAGCCGGATCTTGTCATCACCCAGCACAACAGGAATCAGCAAATCAACCTCCTGCAGAACCTTCGGATCCAGCCCGTAAATCGTCAAATCCAAAATCAAAACCTGCAGCTGATTCGGGTCAATCTCGCGCCGGCCCTGCAGCACATTCTCCGTGTACGTTGTCACGGACGTTGTCTTGCTCGGCGCATGCTCGTCCTTTTTGGCAATAATCGTCCGCCCATCCCTCAAATCCCTCAAATCGCGGCCAAACCTCTGCATGTCATAAATCGGCTGGTCCTCTATCCTCACCCACCGCATGCCCTCGGGCGTCTGCTCATACCGCATGCCTTTCCCCGGCTTCAAATAAGAATCCGAACTGATATAATCCACCCCCTGCTGCCCGTAGATATTCACCAGATAATCCACCAGAATATCCGTGAATGTCGTTTTACCTGTGCCCGCACCTCCATAAATCCCCACCACCACGTTCGCCGAATCCCGCTTCCCTCTCAGCTCATTCCGTTCCCGCTGGACCTGCTCCACCTCTTGCCGCATGCGCACAATTTCACGCATTTCTGCCTCAGGCAGAGGGCTAAGCTGTTCCTCGGCACGGGCTTCTCTGAGCGGCATCAGCGAGGACAGCCCCTGCGGGATATAAACCGTTTCCCCTTCATACTCATCCTTGAACAAATACTGGTTATTCTCAGGATCAAGATTCTTCTCAATCACCCCCACCTCGTCCGCCCCAAGCAATCCCGCATCTTGTTTCAGTCTCGTCTCATAAACCGCATCCTCCTCCAAAAGCCGCGACAGCTTCTTCAATCTCTCCTCCGGCGGATACGCCCGGATCTTTTCATCGTACATGAATCCTATGTAAATCAGCATGTCCTTTTCGTCGCGGATTCCCCTTAACAGAGCTTCAGGGTTGTGCTGGTAAAGCTCCCGGAACCGCCGATATATCGCCCGCTTCAAATTCCCCATCACATCCCGGCTCCCGCGGTAATGCCACAAACGGCTGTATAAATACGAAACCTCTTCGGTCCTTACCGCCTCATCCAGCACAAACAAATCCAGGTCATTCAGCCAGCTTCTCTTCGCATTCTCTGTCCCAAACCGGAGCGCGCTTATCCCCGCCCACGCATTCGGCGTCATTCCCGTCACATTCGGCAGATAATTCTGCACATACATGTACACCAGGATTTGACTCAGAATCTTGTCGCTGTCCTTGACAAGTCCTTCACCTCTGTCCTTCTCTCTAAACCGTTCAAGCAAGGCGCGCGAGATATGAACCTCCACCTGCTCCCCGCCGGAAGGCATCTGAGTCCGCGCAATGAAAAACAACACTCCGTCCAGCTTCCCGCCCTCACGGCCGGGACGCGGATAGAACACCTGGTCCGCGCCACTGGCATCCTTCACTTCATCCACCCGGAAAACAATCCGCCCGCGGTCAATCAGCTGCAGCAACGGGTCATACACCGTCCCCACTTTGTTTTCTCGAATCCAACGTTGGCTCCCCAGCGGTACCGTCATCTCCACACCCTGACCGACATACTTCTCTTCAAACCCATGCCGCTCTCGCCAGCTCGGATACTCTGTCCCCGCCACTTGCTTCAAATGCAATTCACGCTTTAATCCTATCCCGGGACGGACTTTCACTTTCTCAATATCAGTGATCGGAGGCGGTGTGCCGGCCGCTTCCCAATAGGCTATCCACGCCTTTTTCAGCGCTTCATAAAAACCGCCCACCGTCGGGTCCTGGCTAGGCCGGTAATCCCGGATAAGCCGCTCCAGATACGCCGCATTGCCGTTCCGCAAATACCACAAATTCAAATCGCTCACACCCGCCTCCTGCGCCTCGGGGCTCAAAAGAAACATCTCCAGAATCCCGGCCAGACGGTGCGGGGTCATTTGCTCCGGTGTTCCCAGCAAACTCTCCACCACCTCATGCATGATCAATTGCGCCAGAAAATACGGGTTGCGGCCTTCTCCTGCCTTCGGCCACATCTCTTCCCACACCGCTTTCGGGATATGGATGAGAATATCCGGGTCGCCTTTCTCGTCTTTTCCATAACTCTGGAAACTCAGCACCCCCATCGGATTCACGCCGCGGTCAAACCGCGGATAAAACTTCGGGTCCACCTCCTCTAACCGTTCATGAAACTCCAGCGCCACGGTTTGAACAATCTCTTTTTGCCCAAGATCATCAATCGCTAACCTCAGTTTTCCTTCCTTCAAGAGCATCTGCAAACGCCCCCGGAAACTTGCCGGCGATATTTCATGCGCCAGCATTCTCTCCAGCTTGTCTTCGCCTACGGGGAATACCTCCATCAGCTTGGCCACTATCTCCTCTGGAACAGATAGCACCTGCGTGTGCCCGCCTCTCATCAACCGGTCACTCAATTGCCGGTAAAAATCTTCTTCCGTGTTCGTGATTTCATTGGTCCCGGGCGCTTTCTTGGTCACAATATCCACAACCTCAGGCGGTGCGCGGGGAGCTGATGCTGATTGTCCGGGTGCCAGTGGGATTGCAGGCGCCTCAGGCTTCAAGGCCGGCTGTTCAACCAGCTCCGGCAGGGAAACTTTTCCTCCTTCGCCAAGGGAGGCGGCCCTGATTTCAACAACCGTCTTAAGCCATGTTTTTTCCGCTTCATCAAGGCTCAAATCTTCAATATACTGCTGATCATTTTTATCCAGCTGAAGCGTGGCACGGGTTTGCTGGATAATAGCCTCGGCCTTATCCTGCCCGCCCATCATATCGGATAGTTCGGTCAAATCCAGGGAAGCCCCAACCTGACTCCGGTCAAGCAAACCTTGAACCGCCGCATAAAGCGCTTCGCTTCCCTGCATCCGGGTTGATACAAGCGCCAGCGCAAGCGGAAAATTCGGGTTTTCAGTTAAATTGACTTGATAGGAAAGAACAGCCTGCCGGATGGCATCAAGGCGGGCTTGCGGATTAGTATCGGCGTTCTGGAAAACCCATTTGGAGAAGGCGGCGGCAGCTTTTAATTCATTCTGCAGATTTTGAAGGTTAGCCCCTTCAAGGCTGATCCGGCGGTAGCCTTCTCTGATTTCCGGGGCCTGAATGCTTTCGAAAGATTCTCGCAAGAAAACTTCCAGTTCCGTAATTCTCAGCTTTTCTTCTGGAGACACTTGCTCTCCGCTGCGTTCTTTATCCTTGAGCAATTTGCGGACATTGAACCAGGCGAGATCAATACCTCTCTGTTTGGCATAGGCCGTGTTTAAAAGCTCGCCGCCTGTCATCAGAATATCGCCCAGCAACTCATAGCCTGAATACGACTGGCCGAAAAATCCCAGCGGCAGGGGCGGCCTTGGAATAAGATAAATTGCGCGATTCCGGACCACAACACTGTGCGGCATGTTGCGGTTATTCAAATTCTCAATCAGACCGTTTACCAGCACAGACAAGCGATCCAGCGTTTCCGGTGAATCTGATTCATACGAAATCATATAGCCGGACACAGGCATATTCTCATTAGCCCGGATCATGCCGGCCTTGATGCCGTCAGCATCCATCAACGGATCCATTTCCAGCCCGTCAATGGGCAGGGGCTGATTGGGTAAAAATTGACTATGCGGGTGCCCGGCCGAGGCGTTGGCGCCTATCGAATTAAACCAGAATGAGGATTCGGGCATGTCTTTGGCAATATCCAGCATCAATCTCAAGAAACGAATGCCCAAACGCTGACGCTCGTTCCTGGCCGAGGTGATCATGCCATGACCGCGCATATTGGCAAAAGCGTTGACTGTCACATAGGCTTTTTCGGGAATGCCGAAAACCGGCCTTTCCACTTCCAGAATCACTTTATTGGGCTGCTGCTCAGCCATGTTGCCAAGCGGGTCGCCGATGACGCCGTAAGGATAATTGATGCTGTTGCGAAGCTGTTTTGAGGCTGCCCCACCCGGCCGGGCATCACGCGGAGGAATGTACCGGACCAGGTAATCGGCCGGTAAGTTTTCCGCCTGCCGAACGGTGTTATTGTCGGGATGGAGGGGATCATAAAACATCGGTATTTCATTCAGCTTGCCGATGCCATGCTCGCGCAAAATATTGCTGACCTCCCGCAAGTCGTCCCAGCGCGCGTAAATTCCGGACTCCAAAGGCTGACCTGCCAAGATTTGCTGGGCAAGATCGGCAGATGCATCGCGAAACGCCTGTGCAAGCTGGGATTTGATGTCCGGCGCCGTAAAGTCAAACCCTCGGATTTTTTCAACGAGCGCGCCAAGCGATTGCCCTTCAGGCCCAGCTGTTTGTTGTTCAGATTCCAACTCCTTATGATGTTTCAAGCTTTCAAACGAATAAGGCCCGCTGGGTTCGGGCAGCACGGTTTTCTGAGCTGCTTTTCCATCCACCGTGAATCTGGACCAAACCCTTGTTTGCCCCCCCTCCGGAAACTTCGGGTCCCTCAAGGTCGGCGCAAACACATCCGTGATTGCAATTCCCTGCACAGGCACAATCAGCTCCTGACGTTTTTCATGCACCCGGTATAAAAGCGTCTTCGTGGCTTTCGCTTTTAACAAAACGGAACCTTGAGTGTAGGAATCGGTTAAGTCAAGGA
>Ga0209211_10006267_pt1 | contig 17305 bp, 12 predicted proteins | sample RifGroA2_FD_183992 | JGI IMG/M metagenome (GOLD analysis project Ga0209211, IMG submission 183992) | Groundwater microbial communities from Rifle, Colorado, USA - Groundwater A2 (SPAdes) (version 2) | ecosystem: Environmental > Aquatic > Deep subsurface > Groundwater | place: Rifle, Colorado... | reverse complement strand
GGACGCGAGTGGCAATCGAAATGGGAGCTGGAGTGGTGGCAGCTTGGGCAGGAGGTGCATCGCGGCATGCAAAATCTGACCCATGACCTCAACCGGCTCTACCGCAAACTGCCTGCGCTGCACGACCTCGATTTCCAGCCGGAAGGATTCTCCTGGATAGACTGCAGCGATGCCGACCAATCGGTGCTGTCCTACCAGCGCCGCGCGCGCGACGGCTCCGGCATCATCGTCGTGCTGAACCTGACGCCGGTGCCGCGCAACCACTATCGCATCGGCCTGCCGATGCAAGCGCAATACCGCGAAATGCTGAACAGCGACTCGCGATATTATGCGGGCAGCAACCTCGGCAATGCCGGGCTGATCCAGGCGGAAACGATTCCCTGGATGGGACTGCCCTGCTCCGCCGAAATCACGCTGCCGCCGCTGGCGGGAATCGTTCTGGTGCCGGAAGCCTAGCGAGCCTGGCTAAAAAAACCAGTTGAGGGGATTGTAGGTGCGAATTCATTCGCACAAACAACGAGGGAGGTGCGGATAAATCCGCACCTACGGAAACAATGCAATACCATGAATTAACAAAATTTTTATCGCCAACTGCGGTTTTCAGGTTGAACGGAATTTCATGTCAAAACTGACCTCATCCATGGCCTGGCAGGCGCTCAAGGCGCACCAGGCCACGATCGAACCGCTGCACATGCGCAACATGTTCCGCGACGACCCGGCGCGTTTCGACAAATTTTCGCTGCAACTCGGCGGCCTGCTGTTCGATTACTCCAAAAACCGCATTACCGGGGAAACCGTCAGGCTGCTGGTATCCCTGGCCGAACAGGCCGGGCTGCCCGCCGCCATCGAACGCATGTTCGGCGGCGAAAAGATCAACTCAACCGAGCGCCGCGCCGCATTGCATACCGCGCTGCGCAACCGCTCCGGGCGTCCGGTATTGCTGGACGGCAAGGATGTCATGCCGGATGTGCGGCGCGTACTGGGTCTGATGCGACGTTTTTCCGAAGCGGTACGCAGCGGTGAGCATCGCGGCCATACCGGCAAACGGATCACCGATATCGTCAATATCGGCATCGGCGGCTCCGACCTCGGCCCGCTGATGGTGTGCGAAGCGCTCAAGCCATACTCAAGCCCGCAGCTGCGCGCGCATTTTGTTTCCAACGTCGACGCCACACACCTTGCCGAAACGCTGAAAAATCTCGATGGAGAGGCCACGCTGTTCATCGTCAGCTCCAAGACCTTCACCACCCAGGAGACGCTGACCAACGCGCGTTCGGCGCGCACCTGGCTGGTCGAAAAACTGGGCGATGAACAGGCCGTGGCGAAACACTTCGCCGCCGTCTCCACCAACCTCAAGGCCACCAGGGAATTCGGCATCAACCCGGAAAACGTGTTCGAATTCTGGGACTGGGTCGGCGGGCGTTACTCGTTATGGTCGGCCATCGGCCTGCCGATTGCGCTGTATCTCGGCATGGACAAATTCGAGGAATTACTGGGCGGCGCTTACGCAATGGATGAGCATTTCCAGAGTGCACCGCCGGACAAGAACACTCCGGTGCTGCTGGGACTGCTCGGCATCTGGTACGGCAACTTTTTCGGTGCGGACTCCAATGCCGTGCTGCCTTATGACCAGTATCTGCACCGCTTTGCCGCCTATTTGCAACAACTGGAAATGGAAAGCAACGGCAAGCGCGTGGATCGCGACGGCAATGCGGTGGATTACGATACCGGCATGGTGGTGTGGGGCGAACCCGGCACCAACGGCCAGCACGCCTTCTACCAGCTCGTTCACCAGGGTACGCGCCCGATTCCGGCGGATTTTCTGGCTCCGCTGCACAGCCACAATCCCGTCGGCGAGCACCACGCCATCCTGCTGGCCAACTGCTTCGCGCAGACCGAGGCGCTGATGCTCGGCAAGACCGCCGATGAGGCGCGCGCCGAGCTCGTTGCACAAGGTCTGCACGGCAAGGAGCTGGAAGCGTTGCTGCCGCACAAGGTGTTTCCCGGCAACAGGCCGACCAATACCCTGCTGTTCGACCGGCTCGACCCGCACACACTGGGCATGCTGATCGCGCTGTATGAGCACAAGGTGTTCGTGCAAAGCGTGGTGTGGAACATCAATCCGTTCGACCAGTGGGGCGTGGAACTGGGCAAACAGCTGGCGGTGAGAATTCTGCCGGAACTGCGCGATGCGGGAATCGCGTCGGCGCACGATGCCTCGACCAACGGCCTGATCAATTATTTCCGCCAGCGCCGCTGAGCGGTTGTCCTGTCAGGCCGCTGCGGTCTTTATTTCCAGCTCTTCTGCATACGGCCGGCTTGGATACTGGAAGGCGACCGGTCCATCCGGCTCGGCATGGACAAACTGGCGGACAAACGGGTCTTTCGAATTGAGCATTTCCGACGCCCCGCCTTCGGCGACCACCTTGCCATCATGAATAAAATACACATAATCGACGACCTTGAGCGATTCCGACAGATCATAGGTCACCACGACTGAAGTCACGCCCAGCGCGTCATTGAGCTTGCGGATCAGGTTCGCGATGGTGTTGAGCGAAATCGGGTCGAGGCCGGCGAACGGCTCGTCATAGATAATCAGCGCGGGATCGGTGGCAATCGCCCGCGCCAGCGCCACGCGGCGCTCCATACCGCCGGAAAGCTCGCTCGGCATCAGGTCGCGGGCATTGCGCAGTCCCACGGCATGCAGCTTCATCAACACCAGGTCGCGGATCATTTCTTCCGAAAGGTCGGTGTGCTCGCGCATCGGAAAGGCCAGGTTGTCGAACACCGAAAGGTCGGTGAACAACCCGCTCACCTGGAACATCATGCCCATTTTCAGCCGCATCGCGAACAGCTCGTCGTTGCCGAGTTCGTGCACCACCTTGCCCATGAATTTCACGCTGCCGCGCGATGGCCGCAACTGCCCGCCGAAATGGCGCAGCAACGTGGTCTTGCCGCAGCCGCTGCTGCCGAGAATGGCGACGACCTTGCCGCGCGGAACATTGAGGTTGATGCCCTTCAGCACCTCGCGTTGGCCATAGGCAAAATGAAGATCGCTGACCTCGAGCAGGTTTTCCGGCGATTGGTTCAATCTCTTTCCTCTCCTGGAATTGCCACGCGTTAGAATGGCGCCATTTTACGGGCAAGCCCGTCAATTTGCCATGCCCACCGGACCGACTTGCCGATGACATCCAATCCCCAGCAAATCCTGCGCGATGTTTTCGGCTATGCCGCCTTTCGCGGCGAGCAACAGGCCATCGTCGAGCATGTCGCGGCGGGCGGCGACGCGCTGGTGCTGATGCCGACCGGCGGCGGCAAGTCGCTGTGCTACCAGATTCCAGCGCTGCTGCGGCCGGGCGCGGGCATCGTGGTGTCGCCGCTGATCGCACTGATGCAGGATCAGGTGGATGCGCTCACCCAGCTCGGCGTGCAAGCGGCCTTTCTCAATTCCAGCATCAATGCCGATGCCGCGCGCGAGGTGCAGGGCCGCCTGCTGCGCGGCGAACTCGATCTTCTCTACGTTGCCCCGGAACGTCTGCTGATGCCGGGTTTTCTGGCGCTGCTCGATCAAGTGCACACCCAAACCCCATCTCCCTTGCAGGAAGATGGCTGGGGAGAGAGTAGAAAACCCAGCGCTCCCGGCATCGCACTGTTCGCCATCGACGAGGCACATTGCGTCTCGCAATGGGGGCACGACTTCCGCCCCGAATACCGCGAGCTGACGGTATTGCACGAACGCTTCCCCGAAGTGCCGCGCATCGCGCTCACCGCAACGGCGGATGCGCCGACGCGCGGCGAGATCGTCGAGCGGCTGGCGCTGGAGCAGGCGCGCCAGTTCGTCTCCAGTTTCGACCGGCCGAATATCCGCTACTGGGTGATGCAGAAGGACAACGCGCGCAAGCAGCTGGAAACCTTCCTCGAAGCCGAGCACCCCGACGATGCCGGCATCGTCTATTGCCTGTCGCGCAAGAGAGTCGAAGAAACCGCCGCCTGGCTCAAGGAGCGCGGCTGGGATGCGCTGCCCTATCACGCCGGGCTGGATGCCGCGACGCGCAGCAAAAACCAGAGCCGTTTCCTGCGCGAGGAAGGCGTGGTGATGGTCGCCACCGTCGCGTTCGGCATGGGCATCGACAAGCCCAACGTGCGCTTCGTCGCGCATCTCGATTTGCCCAAGAGCATGGAAGGCTATTATCAGGAAACCGGCCGCGCCGGGCGCGACGGCCTGCCCGCCGACGCCTGGCTGGTCTACGGCCTGGGCGATGTGGTGTCGATGCGCCAGATGATCGACGGCGGCGATGCCCCCGGGGAACGCAAGCGGCTGGAGCGGCAGAAGCTGGATGCGCTGCTCGGTTACTGCGAATCCACCACCTGTCGCCATCAGACCGTGCTGCGCTATTTCGGCGAGGAACATCCGGGCGACTGCGACGCATGCGACAACTGCCTCGAGCCGGTGGACACCTGGGATGCCACCGAGGCCGCGCAGATGGCGCTGTCCTGCGCCTACCGCACCGGGCAGCGCTTCGGCGCGGGGCACCTGGGCGATGTGCTGACCGGCAAGCTCACCGAGCGGGTCGAGAAATTCAACCACCAGCAGCTTTCCACCTTCGGCATCGGCAAGGAACTCGGCCCCGCGCAATGGAGCGGCGTGTACCGCCAACTCGTGGCGGGCGGCTTACTGGAAGCCGACATCGAAGCCTACGGCGGCCTGAAGTTAACTCCAGCCGCGCGCCCGGTGCTGCGCGGCGAACAGCAAGTCTGGCTGCGCCGCGACGCCGATCCGGCCAGGCGCAAGGCGCAGCGCGCCGAACGCAATGCAAAGTCACGCGAACCGTTTGCCGGCGCAAACGAAGACCGCCTGTGGCTCGCGCTCAAGGCCAAGCGCACCGAACTCGCCCGCGAACAGGGCGTGCCGCCCTACATCATCTTCCACGACAGCACCCTGCTGGAAATCCTCAACCAGCGCCCCGCCAGCCTCGTCGAACTGGGACAGATCAGCGGCGTCGGCCAAGCCAAGCTGGCGCGCTACGGGGATGCGTTCCTTGGTGTGCTGAAAGATGCGGCGCAATTGGATAAATGACCCAGCGTGCCTTTGTGCAAGGTGTCGCAGGCATGAAATTCCTGCCGCCAAATCCAGCAGCAGGAAGGCTCTTTTACGGGCGCTTACGACACCTGCTCGGCAAACTTGCAGTCGGTAATGTCGAACATTATGGAACGGCTCATCACGAAGCGGCCGGCGGCGTCCTTGATCGCGGTGGCGTTCAACAACACGGATAGGCTCGTACCATCCTCGCGCGCGAGCTCGAGCTGGAGATCACGCAACCAGCCGCATTCCTTGAGGCGTTGGTAGCTTTCCAGGAAGGTTTTGCCGCTCGCGGGCGTGAGCAGATCGGTGAGCCTCATCTTGCCCACGACCTCTTCGCGTGTGCGACCCAGCCACTTGAGTCCGGCGTCATTGATCTGGGTGAACACGCCGTCCGGGTCGAGCGAGTAGTAACCGCAGGGGGCGTTGTGGTAGAGGTCCGCGAGCTGATCGGCGTATTTTTTGAGCGCGCTCCCGGCCTGTGTGCACGCGCCAAGCTTGCTGACAAGATTGGCGTTGACCGATTCGAGAATCTCGGTTTGTTTCTCGAATTGCATCGTGCGATTGGCCACCAGTTCCTCGAGTCGGCGGCGATGCAGATGCAGTTCCTCTTCGATCTCCTTGTCCTTGGTGATGTCGACCAGAACGCCCTGCAGGAACAACGGCTCGCCCGATTCATGGCGCACCAGGCTCGCCTCGTTCAAGAACCAGCGCACCTCGCCGGCACGAGTGAACAGACGATATTCGCAGCGCAGTGGCTCACCGCTTTCGCGGCAGCGCACGATCTCCGCGCGCACGCGCGTTTGGTCTTCCGGGTGAATCTGCTTGAGCAACCCTTCCGGATCGGCCAGCCATTCCTCGGCTGAAAAACCGAGCTGGCTGATCTGCGGGCTGATATACAGCAGCTTGCCCAGCTCATCCAGCGCAGTGGTGTAGATGATTGCCGGTATCTGCTCCACCAGAAAACGGTACTTTGCTTCGGCCTGGACCAGATTTTCTTCCGCCTGTTTTTTTTCGATCAGCATCCGCCGCTCGCGCAGCACGCGCTGAATGACGGCGGGCAGCAGTTCCAGATATTGCCGGTTCACGTCCTTGACCAGGTAGTCCTGCGCGCCGCGCTTCATGGCCTCGACCGCGACCGACGCGTTGTCGGCGCCGGTCAGCATCATGACCGGCACCGGGATCTCGCCCAGCTCGTTTCTCAGCTCGGCCAGAAACTCCAGGCCGTTCAGGTCGGGCAAGTGGTAGTCGAGCAGCACGCAGTCCGGCTTTTGCGCATGGGCGAGCCGCAGCCCCTCCCGGCCGGTTTCGGCTTCGGACAGCACGAATTCGTAATCCGGATCCTGCGCCAGCGCGCGGCGGCAGGCCATGCGGTCCACCAGGTCGTCCTCGACGATGAGAACGCGAATCTGTGGTTTGGTCATTGTGGGCTTGGTCATTGCGGCAGCTCGCTGATGGTCCAATAGGCGTCGATGGTGCGCATGACTTCGACGAACTGCCGGTAATCCACCGGCTTGGCCATATAGCCGGCCACTCCCAGGTTGAAGCTGTTTACTTTGTCCTGTTGTTCCTCGGACGTGGTCAATACCACTACCGGGATACGCTTGAGCTGGGCGTCGCGCTTCGCCACCTGCAGGAACTCGATGCCGTTCATGATCGGCATGTTCAGGTCGAGCAGGATAATGCACGGCTTAGTGCTTTTGGAATCGCGCAGGTATTTCAGGGCTTCCTCTCCATTTTCCAGATTCACCAGCGGGTTGGTGACATGGATCTCCTTCAGGGCGCGCTTGACCGTCATGACATCCACTTGATCGTCTTCCACCAGGAGAATGGGTGCGTTGGTGATTTTCATGTTTTATTTTCCTTTGGTTGGGAGGAGGGTTAAGCCGTGCGCGGCAGGGTGAAGAAAAAGGTACTTCCCCGGCCGACCGTGGATTCGAGCCAGATGCGCCCGCCGTACATTTCCACGATTTTCTTTACCAGCGCCAAACCGACGCCGGTGCTTTCCACGCGGTCGCGCGGGGCGAGCGTCTGGAACAACTGGAAGATTTTTTCAAAATGTTGCTGGTCAATGCCCGGGCCGTTGTCGGCGATGCTGAATTTCCATTGCCCGCCCTCGGCGACACAGGCAATGTGGATCCTGCCCTCGGGCTTATCCAGGTATTTGATGGCATTGGAAAGCAGGTTCTGGAATACCTGCTGGATGCGGGTCGGCTCGGTCATGACGGTCGGCAGGAAATTCCCGATGCTGATTGCAATATTTTTTGGCGGGGCCAGCAGGTCGATCACTTCCCGCACCAGCCGGTTGAGGTCCACCGCGATGACCGTTTCCTTCACCCGGCCCACCCGCGAATATTGCAAAATGCCGTCGATCAGGCCGTCCATGCGGCGCACCCGGCTGATCAACAGGCGCATGTGCTCCCTGCCCTCGTCATCGAACTTGTCCGCATAATCCGTGGAGAGCCAGTCTGCCAGCGAACCGATGGCGCGCAACGGTGCCTTGAGGTCGTGGGACACCACATAACCGAAATTCTTGAGTTCCTCGTTGGCGTGCTCCAGTTCGTGCAGCAAAAGTGTCCGCTGTTCCTCGGCCTGCTTGCGCTCGGCCAGTTCGCGAACGATGAACAGAAACAGCACGCCGAAGAAAATGGCTACAGAAACCAGCGCCACAAAGAAGATGATCAGCATCCGGTCGGCATTTTCCCGGGAAGCATCTACCCACTGCTGCAAACGGGCAGCTTCTCCTTTCTCCATCTGCAGCACCGTTTCATGGATGGCATCCATTTCCCGCTCACCGTCGCCGGCCATCAGTTTGAGGCGTGCCGGCTCGAAACCCTGCTCGCGCCGCACCTTCAATACTCCTTCCAGCAGCGCGAGACGCGCGTCGATATGCTCGTTCAGCCGGCGCAGCAATGCCTGTTGGTCGGGATTGTCGGCAGTGACATCGTGGACCTTGCCGAGCAGGATGCGTATGCGCTCAATGTAGGCACGCCGCGGGGAGAGATGGCGTTCATCGCCGCCGATCAGATAGATGCGCTGCCGGGTTTCCGCCTGGTTCGCCAGGGAGAAGATTTCTTCCAGGGCGGTGATGGTTTTCTGGCTGTGCATGGCCTGGGTGGAGGCATGCATGAAACTCACGGTCGACTGATAGGCAAGCCAGCCGATGGCGGCGAAAATAGCCAGTGCCACGGCAAAGCCGGTAAACACCTTATGTTCGATGGACCATTTCATTGGCAGATATCGTTACTGTTCAGTTGATTTTAATGCCAGTTATCGGTTGGTCCAAATCAAAAATGTAGCACGGCATGCACGAAAAATTGAAACCCCTATTCTCGCCGCCCCAACACCTTCAAATACACCGCGCGATACGCCTCGGCGCTGCGCTGCCAACCGAAGTCCTTGGCCATGCAGTTTTTGCGCAGCGCCTTCCATTTGGCCTGGTCGTGGTAGAGGCCGATCGCGCGCTGTATCGCGGCATACAGATTTGCGGCGGTCATGCCGTGGAACGCAAAGCCGCTGGCGCTGCCGTCCTTGAGGGTTTCCGGCGTGCAGTCCACCACCGAATCCGCCAGCCCGCCGATGGCATGGACGATTGGCAATGTGCCGTAACGCTGGCTGTATAACTGGTTCAGGCCACAGGGTTCGAAGCGCGACGGCATGACGAACAGGTCCGCGCCGGCTTCGATCAGGTGCGAAAGTTCTTCGCTGAAACCGATGTGCGCGCCGATCTTGCCGGGATGGCGACGCGCCAGGGCGCGCGCGGCTTGCTGCATTTTCACCTCGCCGCTGCCGAGCATGGCCAGTTGCACCGGCAACCTGATCAGGCGCGGCGCAATTTTCAGCAACAGGTCCAGTCCCTTCTGGTGGGTAAGGCGGCTGACCACGCCCAGCAGCGGCACCTCCGGATCAATGTCCAGCCCCAGCCTGCTTTGCAGCTCCCGCTTGTTGGCGGCCTTGCCGGCCATGCGCGCGCGGCTGAATTTTTTCGCCAGGTAACGGTCGGTGGCGGGATTCCACTCGTCGGTATCAATGCCGTTGAGGATGCCGGTGAGATCGCCACTACGCTTGGCCAGCAGGCCCTGCATTCCGAAACCGAATGCCTCTTGCTGGATTTCTTTTGCATAGTTCGGACTGACCGTGGTGATATGGTCGGCATAAGACAGCCCCGCCTTGAGGAACGACAGTTTGCCGAAATACTCCACGCCGTCGATGCCGAAACAGGATGGCGGCAAATGCAGATCGTTCACCGTCCCGGGTGGGAAAATTCCCTGAAAAGCCAGATTATGGACGGTGAACACGCTTGACGCGGAGGCGTGTGCAAAGCGCAGATAGGCAGGCGTCAGGCCGGTTTGCCAGTCGTTGCAATGCACCAGATCGGGATGCCAGTCGAGCGGTGAGTCACCGCTGCCCAGCACGGCGGCAACCTTTGACAGCAAGCCGAAGCGCAGCGCATTGTCCGGCCAGTCGCGCCCTTGGGTATCCTGATAGGGGCCGCCTTCGCGCTGGTACAGGCTCGGACAATCCAGTACCAGTAGCGGCGTCCCGTTCGGCATTTTTTCGGACAACAGGCGAGCGGCAGGAAACCCCGGCAGGCTGTCGAAAGCCGCAACAGCTTTATTCTGATTCAATTGCTCGATCACTTGCCGGTAACCCGGCACCAGCACCCGCGCATCCACACCGATGGCGCGCAAAGCGGCAGGTAGCGCGCCGCTGACATCGGCCAGACCGCCCGTCTTGATCAACGGGGCAACCTCGGAAGTCGCAAACAGGACTTTCAGCCCGGCCATCCGTTACAGCCAGCGCATCATGCCCAACTCAAACGGATGAGTCAGCATCTCATGGTAAGGGTAGGCGCGAACACGGTACTCCAGCTTGCCACATAGCTCCGGCCGGATTTCCAGGGCGAATACGTTCTCCCCCGCCTCGGTCATTGCGCCGGTGGCTTCAAAACGGTAGTGACGCGAGTTCTGCAATTTCTCATGCCTGGTGGACAGGTTCAGCAGCATTTCAACGACAACATCATCCGGTTGAAGACCATTCAGTTTGATCCCGATTTCAAAACGCAACGTTTCCCCATAATTGATTTCCCGCTGCTCGGCGTCCAGGCGGCGCAGCGCAACAGCGAACCAGGCATGGCGGATGCGCGCCTTCCAGTCGGCGATGACACGCGAGTTTTCGTACTGGTTCTCGCTGTACAAACGATACTGCTGGCTGGCCGGCAAATAGCATTTGGCGAGATACTCGCCGACCATGCGTTTGGAGTTGAAGCGCGGCATGATGGTCGCCATCGAACGCTTGGACATTTGCACCCAATCGGGAGAGAAGCCCATCTTGCTGTGTTCGTAGTACAACGGCACAACCTGGTCCTGCAACAATTCGTACAGGGTGCGGGTTTCCTCGCGGGTGCGTATTTCTTCGCTCAACGATTCCGATACCGGCTTGATTGCCCAGCCGTTTTTGCCGTTGTAGCTCTCTCCCCACCAGCCGTCCAGCACGGACAGGTTGATGGTACCGTTCATTCCCGCTTTCATGCCGGAGGTACCGCTCGCCTCCATTGGATACAGCGGATTGTTCAGCCACACATCACAACCGGAAACCAGCTTGCGCGACAGGGCAAGATCATAACCTTCCACAATCAGTATCTTGCCGATGAACTCCGTCATTTTGGATATCTGGGTGACGCGCCGAATCAAATCCTGCCCCGGAATATCCGCCGGATGCGCCTTGCCGGCAAAAATGAATACGACAGGGCAATCAGGATTATTCAGGATCTCGCGCAGCCAATCGAGGTCGCCGAACAGCATGGTCGCGCGCTTGTAAGTCGCAAAACGGCGCGCAAAACCGACCGTAAGGATATTGGGGTTCTCCGGATTGACGTATTTGAGCAGGCGATCCAGGTGCGCCTCCGAACCATGGTTGCGGAAGTGCTGCGTGCTGATGCGTTCGCGCACCATGTTCAGCATCTTGGCCTTGAGCGACTTGCGCACACTCCAGAACAGGTGGTCCGGAATGCGGTCAACGCCTTCCCAGAACTCCACGTCATTCATGCGTGTGCTCCATTCCAGCCCGAGATGGCGCTCCAATACCTCGACCCACTCAGTCGCCAGAAAGGTCGGCGCATGTACGCCATTGGTGACATAAGTCATCGGGTTTTCGCCGTGTTCGATTTCCGGCCACATGTCTCCGCAAATAGCCGCGGACACATTGCCGTGGATGCGCGACACGCCGTTGTTGAAACGGGTTCCGCGAATGGCCAGCGCCGTCATGTTGAAATCATGGCTGTCCTTGGTGCGGCCAAGATTCAGGAATTCATCCCGGCTCAATCCGAGTGCCGGGTAATAGTGTTCGAAATAGGCGTGCACCATGCCTTCATTGAAGTGGTCATGCCCGGCCGGTACCGGCGTGTGTGTCGTAAAAACGGTGTTGGCCGCGACACATTCGAGCGCGGACGCAAAGTCCATCCCATCACTGGCAATTTTCTGGCGAATGCGCTCCAGCATCATGAAGGCCGCATGTCCCTCGTTGATATGCCACACCGTGGGCCTGATCCCCAATTCCTTTAATGCGCACGCCCCGCCGATACCGAGCACGATTTCCTGCTCCATGCGCATTGCCTTGTCGCCACCATACAGGCGGTGGGTGATGTCGCGGTCATGCAGGTTGTTGCTTTCCAGGTCGGTATCCAGCAAATACAGCGTGATGTGCCCGATTTTGGCTTGCCATATCTTGATATCGAGTTTGCGGCCCGGCAGCTCCAAAGATGTGTAGGCTTCGGAGCCGTCAGCGCGCCTGGCCGGAACAACGGGCAAATCCTCGAAATGGGAATCGCTGTTGGTGGCGATCTGGTTGCCGTCGCCGTCTATGGTCTGGTGAAAATAGCCCTGGCGATATAGCAGACCGACACCGATGAACGGCAGGCGCAAATCGCTCGCCGCCTTGCAGTGGTCGCCCGCCAGGATACCCAGACCGCCTGAATAAATCGGAAAACTTTCATGAAAGCCGAATTCCGCGCAGAAGTAGGCGATCAGATCGTCCTTGTGCAGCCAGTTCGGGCTGCCCACCTGCAAGAAATAATCATGATAAGTGTCATAGGCCGCCAGTACACGGTTGAAATTGCCGATAAATATCGGGTCTTCTGCCGCATCCAGCAGGCGCTGTTCATCAACGCGTTTCAGAAACGCCTTCGGGCTTTGCCCGGTGGCCCTCCATAACCCCGGGTGCAGACGTGCAAACAGCGCACGAGTGGGGCGGTCCCAGCTATACCAGAGATTGTTTGCGAGTTCTTCGAGACGCGCCAGACGTGCCGGAATTTTCGGGCAAACTTGTAAAATGTAAGAGGTGCTTTTTTCCATGATGGCGATACCAGTTGGAAGTTGAAATTATGCGTGCGGAAGGATGCGAATTATAACGCAATGCCCTGTTTAACGCATTGCAGTGCCCATTATCAGGCCGGCAGGGCGGCGCGATCGAGATGCCACTCGGCAGCCGCAACACGCGCTGCGGGCAACAATTTGCCGGACGCTATTTGCGCCAGTACCTCACGCTTTCCTGCGCCTGTTATCAGGAATATTTTGCAGCGCGCCGCATTCAACGTGCTCATGCCCAGCGAAACCCGCTCGGCAGGCAGCTTGGGCGCGCCGAATACCGGCACGACGGGCGCCGCGCTTGCCGTCGCCGGATTATCCGGAAACAGGCTGGCGGTATGTCCATCCTCGCCCATGCCCAGCAGCGCCAGATCCAGGCGTTTAATATCAGCCAGCACGGCCGCATAACGAACGACGGCCTCGCGCGCGCCCAATTCAGCAGGAATGGCGTGGATATTGTCCGGCGGAATGGCAACATGCTTCAGCAAAGTGTCGAAAGCCATGCGGTCATTACGCTGCGCATCGCCGTCAGGCAGGCAACGCTCGTCGCCGAAATAAACCTGCACATGCGTCCAATCAACAGTGAGGTCGCGCAGTTTTTCGTAACAGCGGCGCGGCGTTTCTCCGCCGGCCAATGCCACATGAAATACACCGCGCGCCGCAATCGCCTGCGCTGCCAAATCTGCGACGCGTTGCGCGACCGCGGCGCTCAGCTCATCCGGATTATCATGCACAACAATGGCTTGTGCATTCGGCAAACCGGCGATATTCATGTTATGTCATGGGCCAGTTGCGCGGCGCGCAAAGCCGCGCCGAACAGCGTGGCGCGGTCGTTCAGGATTACCTTGACCGGCATGGCTTCAAGCAGCGGGCGCATGCGGCCTTTGTTCAGAAACGCATCGAGGAATGCGCCCTCCCGCAACAGCGGCAGGATTTTCGGCGCGATGCCGCCGCCCAGATACAGCCCGCCGCGGCTCATCATCTTGAGCGCCAGGTTGCCCGCTTCCGCGCCATACAGGCGCACGAACCGATGCAGCGTTTCAACACAGATTTCATCGCGGCCGCACAGGGCGGCATTGGTAATGGCAGCGGCCGCATCGCCGTTCTTCATCTCCTCGATCAGCCATTGTGGTGCAGCGGCTTGGCGATAAGAGCGCAGGAATTCATGCAAACCCGGCAGCCCCATGCCGGAAACCACACGCTCCCAGCTAACGTGCCGATGCCGTTGCCGGAGGTACTGCAGCAGGGCAATTTCCAGTTCGTCGCCCGGGCTGAAACTGGCATGCCCGCCTTCCGTGGCAAACGGGTGATGCTGAAGCCCGTCCCAAAACAGGCCTGCCTCACCCAAACCGGTGCCTGCGGCAATTACGGCGGCATTGCCGCGCGCATCGGGCGCGCCGGCCTGCAAAGTCAGCACATCATCCGCGCCCAATGCAGGCAGGCCGCAGGCCATCGCTTCCAGATCGTTAAGCAAGGTGCAATGCGCAAGGCTGAATTGCCGTTGCAACGCATCGGCATCGATATGCCAGGGTAAATTGGTAGTTTGCACCGCCCTGCCCGCTACCGGACCGGCGATGCCGAAAGCGGCATGGCGGGGGATGTCGGCGCCGAACAGGAAATCGCCGAGCAACTCTTCGAACATGGTGTAATCGCGGCTCGGATAAACGGCTTCGCGCTTGATCATGACTTGCGCGCCATTGACTTCGATGACGGCAAGGCGCGTTTTGGTGCCGCCGATATCGCCTGCAAGAAAACGATTCATGATCTTAATACGCCTGCAAATTGGCGCCGTCCAGGTTCAGTGAATGGCGCCAGAACTGGTCGTCGCGGTCGAACAGCCGGTAGGTACCGCGCGGCCCCCAGCTGCCTGCCGGGTAACCGTTGATGAAATCGCGCTCCATCGCCCATACCTTGAGGATTGGATCCACTACACGCCATGCGGCCTCCACTTCGTCGATGCGCAGGAACAATGAGTGGTCGCCCTGGATCACGTCCAGCAGCAGTCCTTCATAAGCGTCGTAATCCTCGTCGCCACCCTTGCGGTATGTGGCATCCAGGCTGAGCGTGCGGGTGTGCAGGTCCAGCCCCGGCACCTTGACCTGCATTTCCATTTTCAGGCAATCGTTGGGCTGGATGCCGAGCATGAGCCAGTTCGGCTGCGGCGGGCCGTGGCGCGTGTGGCGCAGCAAATCCTGCGGCGGGCTTTTGAAGCGGATGCAAATCGCCGAGCTATTTTCCGCCATGCGCTTGCCGGTGCGCAGGTAGAACGGCACACCTGCCCAGCGCCAGTTGTCGATGAACAGCTTCAGCGCCGCATAGGTTTCGGTGGTGCTGTCCCCTGCCACACCGGGTTCTTCCAGATAGCCCGGAACCGTCTTGCCGTCGAGGCTGCCGCTGGTGTACTGGCCGCGAAAGGCGTGGGCATGCACCGAGTTCTGCGTGATCGGGCGAATCGCTTTCAGCACTTTCACTTTTTCGTCGCGCAAGTGTTCTGCCGACAGGGTTACCGGCGGCTCCATCGCCATCAGCGCCAGCAGTTGCAGCAAATGGCTCTGGATCATGTCGCGCAGCGCGCCGGCGCCTTCATAGTAATCGGCGCGCCCTTCGACACCCAGTGTTTCGGAATGCGTGATCTGCACGTGATCGATGTAATGATGATTCCACAGCGGTTCCAGCAGCAGATTGGCGAAGCGGAACACCATCACGTTCTGCACCGTGCCCTTGCCGAGGTAGTGGTCGATGCGGTAAATCTGCGGTTCGTTGAGGTGCCGGTACAGGCTCGCCTGCAGCGTCTGTGCGCTCAGTAAATCGTAGCCGAAGGGTTTTTCGATCACCACACGCCGCCAGCCGTTTTTCTGCTGGAGCAGTCCCACGTTGCCCATCTTTTCGACAATGGCAGGATAGTCTGCCGGCCGTACCGCCATGTAATAGACTGCATTGGGAGGGAAGTCCGCGTTTTCTTCGATCAGCTGCCGCAAACGCGAGTAGGCCGCATCATCGCCGGGCGGAACGGCAAAATAATGCAGCCGCGCGCAAAAGCGTTGCAGCGCAATTTCATCCATCCCCTGCGGATAGACCGGCCGCAAAATTTCCGAAACGGTGTTCAGCCACTCTTCGTGCTGCCGTTCCACGATGTCGCAGCCCAGTATCACCATCTGCTCCGGCAGGCGTTTTGCCGCTTCCAAACGGAATAATGCCGGGATCAATTTACGCCGGCTCAGGTTGCCGCCCGCGCCGAAAATAACCAATGTGCAAGGTTCCAGAATTTTCATGTCAGCACATCCCTTATGCGCCCGTATGCTTGACCGCGTGGCCACCAAAGGCATTGCGCATGGTAGAGAGCAAACGATAGCCGTAACCGGTTTCGTTCTGGCTGTTGAAGCGCATCTGCAACGCCAGGGTCAGCACCGGCGCGGCGACGCCCTGGTCTATCGCCTCCACCACCGTCCAGCGCCCTTCGCCGGAGTCCGGCACATAGGGTGCCACCTGCGCCAATTCCTGGTCGTGCTTCAGCGCCTCCGCGGTGAGGTCGAGCAGCCAGCTGCGCACCACCGAACTGTGCCGCCACAGCTCGGTAATCTGCGCCAGGTCGAGCGCGAATTCCTGCTTGCCGCGCAACAATTCCAGGCCCTCGGCGAAGGACTGCATCATGCCGTACTCGATACCGTTATGGATCATCTTGGTGAAATGCCCCGCGCCGACCGGCCCGACATGCGCCCAGCCGCGATCTGCGGCGGGTGCCAGGGCTTGCAGGACCGGGGCCATGGTTTTTGCCACTTCGGGTGTTGCGCCGACCATCAGGCAATAGCCGTTCTCCAGTCCCCACACACCGCCGGAGGTGCCGCAATCCATAAAACCGATGCCCTGCTCCGCCAGCCATGCGCCGCGCCGCTGGCTGTCGTGGTAATTGGAATTGCCACCGTCCACGATGATATCGCCCCCGGATAGCAGTGGCGCCAGTGCGCGAATCTGCTGCTCGGTTATTTCCCCGCTCGGCAGCATCAGCCATATCACGCGCGGGCCAGGCAGTTGCGCCACCGCGTCGGCCACCGAAATCGCGGCCAGCATCCCCTCCTCTGCGGCAAGCTGCGTAACTACATCTGCAGACCGGTTGTAACCGACCACCTCAATGCCGTTGCGGCATAACCTGCGCACCATGTTGCCGCCCATCTTGCCCAGCCCGATCATTGCCAGTCGCATAAACCCTCCCGAAGAAATAATTCAGGCCGTACAGTCAACTTATGCCCGCCGCAAAGTCGTACAGCTTGCACAGCAATAATACACCCCGGTATGCGGAAAAAAGGGACTTTCCATTTCCAATCCAACATAAGTTGTTGCACTTCGACTTTGAATCCGCGTTGTGATTTTTCGGCTGTTCAAATCGGCCAACAGGCGGCCATCAACCCTGCGCCATGCCAATTTCCACCACAAGTATGGTCAACAGTCCCAGTGCCAGATTCAACGCGACCAGTTTGCGGATCCTGCCCAGCCGTTCCTCCGCTTCCTTCCAGCGCTGTCTGGCGACATGCAAACTGAACGGCACATAGCAGGCAAAAAATACATAGCCAAAGATCACCATCATCACCAGCCCCAGCGCCAGCATGATATGCACGTGGCGTGCAACGTGGGTAATGCTGCCGTACTGGTAGATCAGATAAAGGCCCGTAACCAATATTACGCCGATGGCAGACCACACCCCGTTGAAGAAGCGGCGCAATACCGCATTCCACAGGCGCAGGCGTTGCGGCGGTTCGAGCGCCTCCGCGGCAGCGGGACGCAATACCACGTAGGCAAAGAACATACCGCCGACCCAGATCAGCACGGCGAGCAGATGAATTAGTTTGAAGGGGGTCATGATGTG